>Ga0208129_1000869_pt1 | contig 12496 bp, 6 predicted proteins | sample ETNtaG_13_FD_185759 | JGI IMG/M metagenome (GOLD analysis project Ga0208129, IMG submission 185759) | Marine microbial and viral communities from oxygen minimum zone, Eastern Pacific Ocean - ETNP201306PF47B (SPAdes) (version 2) | ecosystem: Environmental > Aquatic > Marine > Oceanic ...
TCGCACACAAAGGATCCCGCATCCTTGCCATTGATGCGGTACCAGTACGTCGCGACGTCGTTGTTGACCTTCCGGATGAGCGTGAGTCTTACCGGCTTCTTGAACGCGAACCCCTCGATGGGTACCTGCTTGCCGTGCGCGCGTTCGTGTCCTTTCAGCTTGAAGATCATCCATGTCTTTCCCGACGGCAGAACCATGAACCGGAAGCCTTCGATCATGAATCCACAGAACGCCTGGTTCCACTTCGTTTTGTCAGGCTCGTGCGACATGTCGAGCGTGAGGTCCATCTCCGCGCAAAAATCGGGAGGCGTCTCCCGCCGCATCTGCAGGTTGCCGCCCTTCGGGAAAGCAACCTTCCCGTCCGTGGAATGAATCCTCCCGGCCCAGCCTTTCCCGACCACCCAGTTCTCAGCAAAGGTCAGGGGAGTATCGAAACTGTCCGTGAACACGACCGGCCCCCGCTCCTGCGCAAACACGGACGCGGCGACAAAAGCGACGAGCGCGAATAACGGTTTTTCGGTCACCATGGTTCTTGTCCTTTCACTGTCATTCTGCTTAGCCGGCAAGCAGTGGTCCAAGACGAGAGAGTTTTTAGGGATTCTGAAAAAGGAGTCTTCTTATGCAGGGGCGAAGCCCCGGTCGTTTGCCTAGCCCAGCCCTCCGGGCTGGGTTTCGAGCAGGATTTCCATTCAGGGGCAACGTCCCGGCCATTTGCAGGGAGGTCAGTCGTGCAAATGGTCGGGGCGTTGCCCCTTCGATTATCCTTCATTCCTTCCCAGCCCTCCGGGCTGGGCTAAGCAAACAGACGGGGCTTTGCCCCTGAAATCCGTCAAAATATCATCGTCTTGGACTACCAGGGCGGACGCGAATAGTATGAGCCTGCTCAATTGCCATACAACTTAGCGAACTTGGAAAGGACGTGAAATCCGGCCGTGCCCGTCGGCGAAAACGCGGAGTGCTCGGAGCCGTTTTCGCTGATGCGCTGGCGGCAAAGGTTGAAGTACCACGGCAGGCTCTCGCGAGGGCGGCGACCTATGACCTGATGGTGAATGGTGAATGGTGAATTGTGAATGGTGAATCGTGCATTGTGAATTGTGAATCGTGCCACACTCTTTCGACACTCCGCTTGCAGACTTGGCTCCTGGACCTTGAATTCTGAATCGTGCCCTGTGTCTCTCATTTCTTGCCTTCGAACTTTTTTGCCCGCTTTCTCCGAAATCAATGCTCCTATGAAAACTGGTCTTCCAATACTCCTCGCCTTTGGCCTTTTCTTGATTCCTGGCCTGGCGGAAACCAAACCCAACATTATTTACATCCTCGCCGACGATCTCGGGTACGGTGACCTGGGCTGCTACGGCCAGAAGGACATTCAGACACCGCACGTAGATCGACTCGCCAAGGCAGGCATACGTTTCACGCAGCATTACGCCGGCTCGAATATCTGCGCACCGGCACGCTGCGTTTTCATAACCGGCCTGCACACCGGCCACTGCTATATCCGCAATAACAAGCCGTTGCCGTTTGAAGGCAATGCCCCCATTCCTGCCGATTCGCAGACCATCCCCAAGCTGTTGAAGACTGCCGGTTACAGAACCGGAGCAATGGGGAAATGGGGCCTCGGTTATCCGGGCTCATCGGGCGACCCGACCAGGCAGGGCTTCGACCATTTCTTTGGATACAACTGCCAGCGCCAGGCCCACAGCTATTATCCTCCGCACCTCTGGCGCAACACTGAAAAAGTCATTCTTGAAGGGAACAGCAAAGGGCAAAAGAAGCAGTATTCGCATGACCTGCTGACTGACGAGGCGCTCCAGTTCATCCGGGATAATCAGAGCCAGCCTTTCTTTCTTTATCTGCCATACACGATCCCCCATACCGCATTTCAGGTACCCGATCTTGGCATCTACAAGGACAAATCGTGGACGACCAGCCAGAAAACTCAGGCCGCCATGATTACACGACTGGATCGGGATGTCGGCCGCATCGAGGCCCTGCTCAAAGAGCTGGGCCTCGACAAGAATACTCTGGTCATCTTCACCAGTGATAACGGCCCGCACGGTGCGGGAGGAACGCTGCCGAAATTCAACGCGGCCGGCCCGCTCCGTGCAAGGAAGGGCAGCATGTATGAAGGCGGCATCCGTGTGCCCTTCGTCGCAAGCTGGCCGGGGAAGATCAAGCCGGGCACGGAATCGGACCACATATCGTGCTTTCAGGACATGCTGCCTACCTTCGCTGAAATGGCGGGAGTCAATGTGCCCGGCCGCACCGACGGGATATCGATGCTGCCTGCATTACTCGGGAAAGAAACACAGAGGAAGCACCAGTTTCTCTACTGGGAACGGGCGGGCTCTACCGCGGTTCGGCAGGGGAAGTGGAAGGCAGTACACGCGGGCAAAGGAGCCAAGAGAAAGCTGGAACTCTACGACCTGGAAGCAGACATCGGCGAAACGAAAGACCTTGCCGCGGACTTCCCTGAAATTGCCAGGCGAATGCTCCAGATCATGGAAGACAGCCACGAAGATTCTCCATTCTTCACTCTGAACTTTGATGAAATCGCCAGACAGAAGGGCATAGAGCTGAAACCCGGAAAGAGGAAGAAGAAAAAGAGGAAGTAGGGATTTCCTTTGAAACTTCTGCGTGTCGCGCGGTCAAATCCAATACACCAACGGATGGCAAAGCAGTACAACGGATTAAAGAACGATCCAGAACCGGACATCTCCACAGTCTTTATTCATGCATCGGACCATAACCTTCCTCGTATGTTTTGTTGCCGTCGCCGTTTCAGGAAAAGCGGAGCAAAAACGAACAAAACTCGTTTCAGACTTTGAGAAAAAGACGGTGTTCCAGATCGGCGGCGGGATGGGAAAGCCGGAGGTCGCTGTCTCTCGCCTCACTGCATCCCAGGGGCAGAAGAGCCTTCGTTTTGAACACGAGAAAGGGCCGGGCCGGGATCGCGGCTGGATCGCATTTCCGGTGGACGGTGCAAAAGGCTTCAACGCGATTTCATTCGATATCTACTGCAAGGAATATCATCACAGTTGGCTGGAGGCCCGGCTGACCCAGAGCGCTGTTGGCAAAAACAGAGGCGCGACCTTCTATGCGCGGCTGGATTTCGGGGCTTTCACTGATGGCTGGACTCCGGTGCGGCTCGCCAGATCTGCCGGGCTGACCACTCTCCTTCACGGCGAAGGCAGCGAGGTCGACTGGGCCAACATCTCCGAGGTCCGGTTTCGATTGCATCGAGGCGGTAAGACCGTTTTTTTCCTCGACAACATTCGCTTTGAAAATGTGGGCGGAGTCGGCCGCTCACGAAACATGCTCTACAACAGCAGTTTTGAGAAAGCGACGAATGTGGATATCCCCGACGGCTGGGGACGGGACCTTTCTGTGCCGCCGTTTGGGCCGAACGTCTGGGGGCTGGATACGGAGAGTGCTTTTCACGGAGACAACAGCCTGCGGATCGGCGTGGTGAAGAAGTTTGCCCGTTACTGGATGAAACATCTCCGGGCCAACGAAGGTCAACAGTATTGCTTTTCGATCCACCTGAAGAGCGACCGTGAAGAAACCACCGTGCGAATCCGACTCAACGGGACGAAAGAGGGAGACCGGCAGGTCAACGTGAGCAGGGAATGGCAGCGGTTCGTTGTGGCTGCCAAGGCCAACGGTGGAAATCTGTATCCGAGCATTGAGTTGCTCTCCGAAGGCGCCTTGTGGCTGGATGCCGCGCAACTCGAAACAGGAGCGTCGCCATCGCCTTACGCGCCGGGGGACATCGATCTCATCCAACCGGACGACGTGGCCGTGAGATCAAAGGGCATGAGTGGTCTGAAGAACAACCCACCGAAAGCCAAAGCGATGAGAGCCGACAAGCCGCCCATAATTGATGGTGACCTTTCCGACCCGTGCTGGGCCAATGCGCAGGTGCTGACCCCGTTTGTCGGCCTCTCTAAAAATGTCCCTGCCCGCCTGCGAACGGCCTGCAAAGTGGCCTGGGACGACCGCGCCATCTACTTCGCGGCGCGTGCCGACGAGCCAGACATGCAGGGAGTCAGGGATTCGCTTTCCAAAGTCAAGAACGGGCCGTGGGGCACGGACACCATCGAGTTCTTTCTCGACCTCAATCGTGACAAGAGCACTTACTATCAATTCTGCACAAACTCCCGCGGGGAAAAGTGGGAGGCTCGCATCACGACGAAGGACCTCTTCGACGGTAGTTCCGCGTCGTGGCGCTGCGAATGGACTTCCACCGGCAAGATTCTCAACGACGGCTGGACGGTCGAGGCGGCCATCCCCTATACGTGCTTCGACCTGCGACCGTCGCTGAATATCGGAGAAGTCATCGGCGTAAATATCTGCCGGAGTGACGTGCGGAAGAAGGAGTACACTTCCTGGAGTTGCACGTTCGGCGATTTCCGGACGCCTGCTGCTTTCGGCCTGTTGAGCGGCATCGACGTCGAACTGAAGCCTTTCCGATACGAAGTTGCCGGCATCGACTGGCAGCGAGACAGGGTGAGAGCGTCTGTTCGAAATCACACCGGGAGTAGGCAGCAGGTTAAGGCCACCTTTGTTGCTGAGAGCCCCGAAGGCAGGCTGCATACTGCACCAGCGCAAGGCCGAATGTCTTCAGGTGCGAGCACAGATATTTCAGCCGCTCTTACACTCGAGGGATCCGGGCTGCACAAGGTTTTCGTTCGTCTGTCGGATGAGACCGGAAAACAACGTGTGGTCTCGCAGCCGATAGACGTGGTTGTCAAAGAAAACTCGGTTCTCCAACTGGAAGGAACGGAGTTCGATTTCTACACGCTGGAGGAACGGGCGCGGGCCCGGTGCTTCATCGATGCAAGCGAGGACCGATGCAAGGCCATGACTCTGAGCTGGTGGCTCGAAAGCGAAAATGGCACTTCGACGAAGCCAACAGACCTCCGACCAGCCCCGGGTTTCAATGAGTGGTCACTTCCGTTGAAGCAATTGAAGGATGGCGGATACGCGCTCATTGCCGCACTGAATGAAGGTGGCCGGCCAATCGCCCGTGCAAAGCATCGCTTTCGAAAGCTGGCGCCGGCGAAGCATGAAGTTCGCATCAACCAGTGGGGCCGCTTCCTGGTGGTCGATGGAAAGCCTTTCCTCTGGTACGGCTTCTATGACAACATGTATAAGAAGGCCGCGCCCCGTGAACGTTGGCCCCATGCCCTCAAAGATATGAAAAGCGTTGGCTCGACCGCGGTGATGGCCTACACCTACTGGGAAATCTCTGAGACCGAGAAGATCCGGTGGGCCCTGGATCAGGCCGAGGCGGCGGGGATGAAAGTCTGGGTTCATTTGCAGTGGATTTTCTCGTTCTGCAATCCCAAGTATGCGAACCGTTCTCAGAGGTATCGCAGTGAAGCGGAAGCCGTCGCAGTGCTCCGAAAAGTCATCAACGACCACAAGGATCATCCCGCCCTTCTGGGCTGGAGCCCCCTGGACGAGCCGGGCAATCGACCTGCGACATTCACAAAAGAACTGACCGAAAAATTCTATCGAATGATCAAGGCACTCGATCCATACCACCCGTGCATTTTCAGCCACCTGACGCAAACCGAGCACGGCGAAATCTACGGAAAAGCAACCGACATGGCCCTCATCCCATTCGGCGCGGGCCGGAATCAAAGGTACGATCGCCTGTTCCAGACCTTCTGGGAAACAGGTCTGCCCCTGGCGACTAACGCCCCCTGCTATGGCGCGATCAACAGCCCACGTGAGCCGACTGCGGCTGAGATTAGAGTTCGCATTTACAAACCTCTGATCCTCGGTTCACGCGGTTTCACCAGCTACACCTACCGGGGCGCGTCCATGACGACCTGGCGAGAGTTCGCACAGATCGGCAAGGAACTGCACGCCCTGTCACCGGTTCTCCTTTCACCGGACAACCGGCTGAGAGTAGAGGTCAACCCCCGCGGCCGCGACGTCTATGCCCTCCTGAAAGAGCGCGAAGGCAAGTTCACTCTTATCGCCGTAAACGTTACGGGCAATGCCGTCCCCGCTACTCTTCGCCTGCCTGATGTTGCCGGCTTCAGCAAAGTCACCCCCAGGTTCGGCAGCCCCGCAGCAAAGTCCGATTCCGCCGGTCGCAAAATCACGGCGACAATGAAAGCCAAGAGCACTGCGATCTATGAGATCATTCCAGTGCCAACGGGAGAGAATTAGCCGTATCTGTAAAGCGGCCCTCCCATATCGAACAGAACTCGCGTCCCCTAATTCTCCCCCACCAGATCGAGCAGTGCTTCGGCGAATGCTCTGCCGATAAGGGCCATGGTCTTGGCGCAGCCCAGGTAATGGTATCCGGCGTTGGATGCGCCGCGCTTCCATCGTTTCTCATCCTCGGCGCTGATCACTTCAGCTCTGTATTTCTTGAGATATGCCTGTTGCTCTTTCCTGGTCATGTTGCCGCCTTTGTTTGCGTGGTCTTTGTGCTTGATTCTGAGGAAGTGGCCCATCTGCCGAATCTTGCCGAACTTGGATTCGATGGCGGCGAGGGGCTGGTCCCAGCAAGGGGCGGTCTGAACGGCAACCACGTTACCTTTGAATTCCGGCAGTTCTGCCGGAGCGGCCATGGCTGCGCGGTAGTTGCCGTGAATGGCCTGGTAGTATTTGTTCTCATACTTTTCGAGCGGCCCTCCAACGCCCATTACGCCGATGACAAACTTCATATCGGGGGCGGAAAGATCTTTGCGCACATCCCGGATGAACTGGGCCATCCACTTGCTGTAGTTATCGTAACCGCCCGGCTTCGCGCGGTCCGGGTACACGCCGCTGTCCACCATGTCGTTCCAGCCCTGGAACCAGACGAAGCCTGCGATCTCGTAGCCCTGTTCCTTTTCGTACTTTGGATAGACGCGCCTGATATCGCCGAGCACGTGCTTGACGTGTTGGATCATCAAGCGGTAGTAGTGGCCGGTGGCCGCGGCTTTATCAGTCTTGACCTTCTCGATGTCCTTGTTTCTTTTCTTCAGGTTACTGAGTTGCTGCTCGCTGAACTGATACGGCCCTGCACTTGGCGGACGAAAATCTGTGTGCAGGGATTTACCACCCCAAGCGGTCTTGATAATTAAGACCGGCGCTTTTGCCGCCTTCTCCATGGTGAGTCCAAATGTGAATTCCGGACCAATCTTCCCGCCGTCTTCCTTCGGATTGCGGCGGGCGCCGTACCCGGCTGTCAGTTTGCCGATGCCTTCACCGTTGTCGCGACCGGTGAGGTAAGAAATCCATACGTTTTTGCAGACGCGAGGGCTGCCATCTGCCGAACGCATCTCCTCGAGCATCGGCGCGGTGGCCGGGTCGTCACCGATGTAATCGAAGGTCTCTATCTTCGCTTGCCCTTCCATATTTGATTGACCGGCGAGAATGTAGACCTTGACGGGCTGTTCAGCGGCCGCTTCGGGCAGCATTGTGGACATGCCAGTCATGGCAAGGACAGCAAATAAGAATTCCTTCATCGGCTCTTCCTTTCATGCAAATTGAAAATCTTCCATCAGTCCTTCACACCTGAAAACGCTTCCCGTCGATTTTCAGACTTGTGCCGTGGGCCATTTCCCACGCCAGGACCCGGCCCGTCTTCAGGGAACGACGGACGACGCACCATTGGCCCCGGGCCTCGATCCCTTCCGCTTCCAGGAGCTGGTGCTCGTAGGCGAAGATGATGGTGTCCTCCACGCTGGCGTGGGTCACTTTCATTGCGAAGGAGCTATCGAGGGATTTTGCCTGCCTCACCTTGAGTTTCGGAGAGCCCTTTTGGCGGGGGATTAACACTGACATGAATCGACCATTGTAGCCAGAGACCTTGCCCAGAAGGCGAGGGCGTCTGTAAACGGGGCCGTGGACCATATCGCTGGGCCTCTGGTAACGCTCCACGTGCGCATCAATGTCTTTAATGTATTTGTAGGAACTGGTGGTTGATAGATCCTGCTCGACCTTCAGCGAGTGCGGCCTGGGATATCCGTGCGGGCCCGGTATGGCGAAATGCACATCCAGAAAGTGGCCATGCCGGCAGCCCTTGATGGTCGCCGATTTCTTCATCGTGCGGATGGTGTTTTCCGGGCTGGTCTGAAGTTGCCACCAGTAATCCGACCAGTCGTCTGATTTGTTGATGTCCTCGACGACCCACAGGTAGCCAGGCGTGCCGCCGCCCTTGACAAGCCCAATGTATCGGCGGGCCCAGATGCAATCGTGCTGGTGCGAGCTGTCCACGGCTGCGAAGTCACAGCATTCGCCGGGAATGTAATCGATGAGGTTTCCGTGACGTTTGACCGCGCACCATTCGCCTTCTGTTGATTCTCCGCTCTTGCCATCGATGAGGACAAGGCTGTGACAGCTCTGCTCGTTGTTGTAACGGCCGGTATCGATGGAAAAGTATTCGCCGAGAGCGGACATCGAAAAGTGGCCGCAACTGGCATGGTGGTGGCCTGCCACGGACGGGCTGCGTTGTGAGCCATCGAAGACCACAAAAGTTGCGTCTTTATCCCAACTGCTGCGGAAGCTCACTATCCCTCGTCCACGATCGCGGTAGCTTGTTTCTGTGTCCGTCTTCGAAGGATGCCTTTCTCCCTTCAGCTCATCCAGGACAAGCAGTGAAAGATGCGATGCGGGAGTTCTGAAGCCGCTGCGAAGGGGCACTTCGATGTAGTAATCGGGAAGAGTGTTTTCCGGATGAACTTTTCCATGGTGATAGTGAAGAGTTCCGTGCAGCCACAAGAGGGTTGGGTCGTCTGTTTCCGTTGCGAGCCTGGGCAGGACGAACTGTCGATGCCCGAAATCGTCGCCGTGGTCCCCGGTGTTTGAGACGTCTTCGCCCCAAGGCTGAACGAAGTGCAGCATGGCCTGGCCGAATCGTTTCAGTCGTGGGTATTCTGCCAGAGCATCGAACAGGCCGGCCCTGCGCAGCCACTCACACTGCAAGAAAACCCAGGCGGTCACGTCCGTCCCGTACCCGATATCCTCCATCGGATATCCGTCAACGGTAACAGCGGTATGCAGCGTGGCTTCGAGGCTCTGCACGAGCTGCGTCAGCACGGCGGAAAGGTCGGACGCGCCTGCGTCCCCCTGAATCGCGAGAGCTGCTTCGACGTTGGAGAGGACGTTGCCGAGAGGGACATTGGCCCCACTGCAGCGAAGATAGGTTGAAGACCACTGCCTCAGAGCCTGATGAATACTCTTCTGCAACTGCCGAACGTAGGCCAGCCTCGTCCTCTCATCGAACGAGTGATGAAGAATATCGTATGCCATCATCATCGAGTGGAGTGAAACCGCCGGCCCGTTGCTGCGGTAGCCTGGATCGAGAACCGTATTCATCACGCGCGTGACGGCTTCGGCCACCTCTGCGTCTTCATCAAGTGCGGCCACCATCGCGATATCCGTCATTGCGCGGCCAACCCGCGTGCCCAGTGAGTTCCAGGATCCGTCACCGACCAGACTCACCCGCAAGTCCTCGCTCTGCAGAATCGCAGACACCAGCAGACTGACTTTGCGCCGAAGACCTTCCATGATCTTTTTGCCATCGCCACGCTTAATCCTCCTGCGGAGCTCGATCAGATCCGCCGGCCCAAGCATCACTCGTGGGTGAACGTTCTTCTCATACAGATCTCTGGCTGCGCCGAATGAATAGCGATGCTTCATGGTTAAAAATGCTGGGAATAAATCTTGTACTACTTCTTCACGCCGCTCAGCTTATCCCGTGTCGTCTTGAGTTGTTTCAGCTCTGCCTGGTCGGCCTTTGTCTTTCTGCTGTCGGGCTCCGCGTCCTTTAACGTTTCCTCCATCTCTGCGATCAGCTTGTCGACGTATGGCAGCGCGATGCCGGCATCCGTCCCGGCGGCATCGAGCACGTCACGGCCGCGGAGGCGGTGGTAGTAGTCGTGCATCTGTCCCAGGCCCTCGCCGATCTGCTCTGCGAGCTGCTGCCTGTTTGAGCTTGTCCTGATCAGGTCCTTTAGAGCGGCGCTCATTATGTTAAGGCACTGGATGCGGCGTTCGGTGAGCATGGTCTTTGCCAGGGACGGCAGATACTTGTCAGCCTCGGGGCTGCCGACGCCCTGCAACACGTAGGCTGCACCACCGCGCAGCCACCACTCGTCATCCGTGATAAAGGTAGCGACCTTTGGCAGATGCGGCGCGGCAGCCTTGCCGCACCGGCTCAGGGCCTGCAGGGCGCCTACACGGATGTACATGTTTTCGTGATCGAGCAGCGGTGACATGTAAGGCACGGCCTCGGCATTGATCTCCAGCGTCATGGACTGAGGGGTTCGCCTGTTCGTCTTGACGCTTACTCCGAAGAACTGTCGCACCTGGCTGATGGCATCGCACGCGGCGCGGATCTGGTACTTGTCGCCGGACTGCAGCGCTTTAATCAGAAAGGGCATGCTTGCCTTACCGCGCTTTGACATGGCCTGCGATGCCTTGAACCGCATCACCGGTGAGTAGTGAGTAAAGTAGCTGTAGATCGTTTCGAGTGAGGTGGCCTCATCTTCGAGCCTGGCAAAGATGGCCTCACCTGCCTCGTTAGGCGCCGTACCTTTGTCGTATCCCTGCTCCTTGATGCTCTTCAGATTCAGGGTGTCGATCTTCATATTCAGCGTGCCGTCTTCAGATTCGATACCACGTGTCGAATGATGGCAGCCTGAAAGAGTGAGCAAAGCGATGGTGGCGATCGGGCTGATTATCAGGAGGCGCATCTTTGTTTTCTTCATCACTTCACCCCCTTCCCGTAGATGCCGACATCGAACGCCTTGTGCGCCCTGCGTGCCCGCACGGCGAGAACATTCTCCCCCTTCTTCAAAAATCTGAGCGCGCTGGTCTGTAAGGGAACTGGGGCATACTCACCTCGGTGCTCGCTTATCCAGGCAATGCAGTGTCCATTGAGGTAAACCGCTGCGGAAGCTCTGTGTCCGATGCAGCGCATGTAGAGCTTCCATTCCGAGTAACCTTTCGAGGGGGCGTTGAAGGTGATCCTGTAATAGACGGAGTCTGTGCCGCGGGGCATTTTAAAGGCCGTGCCCCTCGCGTTCGTCATGGGCCCTTTGGCCTTTGCCCACTTGCTGTCATCAAATGAGGAGTCCTTCCAACTCGAGGCCGGTGGCTTACCATCCTTCTGCATCGGCAGATATGCAAAGGTCGCTGCATCCTTACCTTCATTGAGGCCCGATGCCGGAAGGAGCGCCCTCCAATCCTTCACGAAGGTATCCTCGATATAACCGTGCTTTCGCAAATAACTGTTTGGAAACCAGCTTGTCCAGTGGCCGCCTGTTTTCAGAAAGGCGTTGCGCTTGATCATGCGCATGGCGACCGGGTCTGTTTCTTTCGTGTACCAGTATCTCTCGTGCATCATGCTGGCGGAATCGACCCAGCGGGAGTCGTCGGACGGGATGGTCAGAAGTGCGGTCGCAAATTTCTGATAGATGCCGCTCTTTTCATCCTCTGCAATTTCCCGGATCGCACGCCGTGATTCGGGCTCGGTGTAGATAAGGAAATAGTTGTCTTCGAATACTCTGGCCGCAGCTATTACCGGCGCATACTTGCGGCCCGTGCTTTCGGATAGCAGGCTCTTTGCCTCTGCCAATTTCCCGTCACACATGGCATTGAGTGTTACCGCAGTTGTTCTGGCTTTGACGGGATTGCCATTCGTGAGTGCCTGTTTAATCGAAAGGATCGAACTGGCGATGTCTTTTTCCTTTGCATCGGCTGCCTTCAGAAGCTGCCGGCCGAATTCCGTCCTGCTGCTGACCGTTTTGCGGAGCTTGTCAAAACTCAACTTTCGATAGAGCTGCATCCCTTTCCGGATGTCGGCGGAAAGCCGCACATTTCCAAAGACGCTCTCACCCTTGCCGAAAATCCGAAGACTTCTGTTCGGGACACCATACACCAATGCCAGGGTGCCGGTATTCGCAAGCGGCCCCATAAAATAGCCGGTGAGATAGGAGAACCCGAGCCCTTTGCCGGGCAACTGAAAGCCGCCGTCCCAACGCCGGCACGCGTGGTAGAGCCAGTTCCAGTGATCGAGACTCCGCCGATAGTCCGGCCGATGGGGATTCAAATTGCCGGCGATGTGCCCCCAACAGAATCCAAGCAACCCACCGGTGTGGCCTTTATTGCGGGCATCAGGGAAATCCGTGACGATGTGACCGAAGAGCTCGGCCGCGCTTTTCTCGCCCTTGGCATGGAGGGCGAGGCAGACGAGGGCATCCTTGCTGTTGCCTGTGGAGTTGAACTCAGGATGGTGGTCACCGTAGGGCAGGGTGCCGTTATCGACATACCTCATGAAATAGTGGCGTGCCCGAACGAGGGAGTCTCGATGACGAATGCCGCACTCATCGAGCAGTTCCAGGGCCAGCCAGCAGCCTGCCCCGGCTGGATTCATCAACCCGCCCTGGACGTATCCGTAGCCGCCCGGCCCGCCGTGGGTCCAGCCGCCACGCGGGTCTTGCTCGGTGGCAATGCGGTTGCCGACCCTCTCAAGTGCTTTCAC
>Ga0208129_1000877_pt1 | contig 12436 bp, 13 predicted proteins | sample ETNtaG_13_FD_185759 | JGI IMG/M metagenome (GOLD analysis project Ga0208129, IMG submission 185759) | Marine microbial and viral communities from oxygen minimum zone, Eastern Pacific Ocean - ETNP201306PF47B (SPAdes) (version 2) | ecosystem: Environmental > Aquatic > Marine > Oceanic ...
GGAAGATCACTGAAAATTGTAGGTACGAGTACACAAATTGGTTATACGCGTAGCGATTGATCATCGCTTTTCTCGCTGCCTACTATAATCAATGTATGGCAAACCATGTGATTTTCGTTTTCCTCCGACGGCCTGATGACAGCACATAAGCCAGCAGCCCAGGTAGTACGTGATGCAGCCGCAGGTCGTCCCCCCCGCGTTGGAATCGTGCTCGGCAGCGGGCTGGCTGATATCGCCGGGTTTATTGAGCAGAGTATTGCGATTCCTTACGAGGACCTGCCGGGATTCCCGGTCGCGACGGTCGAAGGACACACGGGAAAGCTTGTCATCGGTGATTGGGCCGGAACCCGTGTTGCCTGTATGCAAGGCCGATTTCACGTATACGAAGGACACGACCCCACCGATTTGGCACTACCGATCCGCACCCTCGGGGAATGCGGGTGCGACATTCTGCTATTGACCTGCGCTGCCGGCAGTCTGCAGCAGAGCATGCCGCCGGGCAGTCTCGTAATGCTGTCGGATCATATCAACTGGTCGGGTGTCAGCCCGTTAGCAGGGCCCAATGACAACAGCATCGGCCCGCGTTTTGTCGATCTCAACCGGGCCTATGATCCTGAGCTTCGGGCGTTACTGCATCAGTCCGCCCGGGAGATCAGTGTTGCGCTTCATGACGGCATCTATATCTGGTGTCTGGGTCCTAATTTCGAGACCCCGGCGGAGATCCGCGCCTTTCGCACACTGGGGGCAGATATCGTGGGTATGTCGACTGTGCCGGAATGTCTGGTGGCGCGGCACTGGGGTATGCGGGTCGCAGCGATATCGGTGATTACCAACTTCGCCGCCGGGATGCAGGAAGAACTCTTCCACGAAGAAACACTGGCAGCAGGTGCAGGGGCCACCCCCCACCTGGGGCGCCTGATCGAGTCGTTCCTGTCCCGATTGAACACGGCGGACTCAAGCTGACACGTCAACCCCACTGATTCAGACCTTACCCATGAAGGATCCCTTTCTCCCACAGGCGGTGATCGCACGCAAACGCGATGGTGAGGTTCTGGAAAAGGCAGACATCGAACAGTTTGTGACGGCACTGACACAAGATCGATTAAGCGACGCGCAGATCGGCGCGTTCGCGATGGCCGTTTTCCTGAAAAGCATGACAACTGATGAGTGTGTCGCACTGACACTTGCCATGCGGGATTCGGGCACCGTGCTGAAATGGGATCGAGACCGGTTGTCCGGGCCGATTATCGACAAGCACTCTACAGGAGGTGTCGGTGACTGTGTCAGTCTGATGCTGGCACCGATGCTGGCGGGCTGCGGGGCCCATGTGCCGATGATTTCCGGTCGTGGTCTGGGACACACCGGCGGCACCCTGGACAAGCTGTCGAGTATCCCGGGTTACGATACCGAGCCAGAAACCATCCGATTTAGAAACGTGGTCGAAAAGATCGGTTGTGCCATCATCGGCCAGACCGCGCAGTTGGCACCGGCAGACCGGCGTCTCTATGCGGTTCGGGACGTTACCGCCACGGTAGAATCGATCGCGTTGATTACGTCTTCTATCCTGTCCAAGAAATTGGCTGCCGACCTCGATGCCCTAGTGATGGATGTCAAAACGGGAAATGGCGCGGTGACTGAAGATCCGGTCCTCGCCCGACACCTCGCCGAGAATATCGTTAGCGTTGCTGGCCGGGCGGGGCTTAATACGGTTGCTGTGATCACCGACATGAGTCAGCCGCTGGCGCCTGCCATAGGCAATGCACTGGAGGTCGAGGAGACGGTGGCCTACCTGACCGGAGTTCGCCGTGATCCTAGACTGCATCAAGTTGTTATGACGCTGGGTCAGGAACTTTTGCTGGCATCTGGTCTGGCGAAGAATAACGATGACGGACGCCGCCTATTGGACGATGTACTTGTCTCCGGGGAGGCTGCTGAGCGATTCGAAAAAATGGTGGCTGCACTGGGCGGGCCGGCTGATCTGCTGACGAGTTTTGCCCGTCACCTGCCCAACGCTCCGGTCGTGTGTGAGGTAGAGGCAGACGAGCTGGGTACGATTGTGTCAATGGATACGCGGGCGCTGGGACAGACGGTGGTTGAACTGGGTGGCGGGCGCACCCACCCAACAGATGCCATCGACCCGGTCGTTGGAATTGATCACTGCGCCCGCATTGGCGACACAGTCGATCGAGGATCGGTACTGTGCCGGGTTCATGCACGTACCCAGGCGGATGCCGAGCACGCCAGCCAACGTGTTCGAGCGGCATTTGCAGTCGGTACACAACCCGTGCAGCACGCGCCGCTCGTGCGTGAGGTCTTGAGGGAGATCTGATGGCACGGGCAGTGGTACTCATGCTGGATTCTCTTGGTGTTGGAGCCAGCGTTGACGCCGATCGTTTTGGCGATGATGGCGCGGATACCTTCGGTCATATCGCAATGGCCTGCGCTCGGGGTGATGCAGATCGCCCGGGGGAGCGCTCTGGTACTCTGGCTATTCCGAATCTGTCGGCACTTGGCCTGGTGCATGCCGCAGCGAACAGTCGTGGTCAATGGCCAGATGGTCTGCCAGTTGTCGCCCCGGTCGGCGCCTGGGGTTATGCGGTCGAATCAAGTCGAGGAAAAGACACTCCCAGTGGTCACTGGGAAATGGCGGGGTTGCCGGTAGAGTTTGACTGGGGCTACTTCCCGGACACGCTGCCGTGTTTTCCGCCACAGCTGGTCGACCGCTTGATCGCAGAAGGCAACCTTTCCGGTGTTCTGGGCAATTGTCACGCATCGGGTACAGCCATCATTGATGAACTGGGAGAAGACCACATCGCGAGTGGTGCGCCGATCATCTACACCTCGGCTGACAGCGTGTTTCAGATCGCGGCTCACGAGGAATATTTCGGACTCGACAAGTTATACGCTCTTTGCAATCTTGCGCGCGGGTTGGTGGATGAGTGGCAGATCGGCCGGGTGATTGCACGGCCGTTTACCGGCAGTCGAAAGGGCGCGTTTCAGCGAACCGGTAATCGGCGGGATTACACCACGCCACCGCATGCACCCACCCTTTTGGATCGGTTGGTGGAAGACGGCGGCGAGGTGATTTCAGTCGGCAAGGTCGCTGATATCTTTGCCGGGCGGGGTATATCAAAAACCATCAAAGCCGATGGCAACCAGGCGTTGTTTGATGCGACTCTGGATGCGTTGAGTACCGCCCACGACCACACACTGATCTTTACCAATTTTGTGGATTTCGACATGTTGTACGGACACCGGCGGGACGTGACCGGTTATGCACTGGCGCTGGAGGCGTTCGATCGCCGGTTGCCTGAATTACAAGCGTGTTTGAAGACCGATGACCTCGTACTGGCCACAGCGGATCACGGCTGTGACCCGACTTACTCCGGGTACGATCACACGCGCGAACATGTGCCGGTGCTGGTTTCAGGTCCGCGCTATTGTCCGGTGGAACTCGGTGAGCGTCAGGGGTTTTCTGATATGGGCCAAACGCTGGCGGCGCATTTTGGCTTGAGTCCCCTGAATTACGGCGCCTCATTTCTGAAGCAGATCACACTAGAATCTCCGTTATGAAAGTCGTACCGAGGTATCAGGTTGATGAAAATGGTCGGTTGCCGGCCGAGGCACTCCACAGTTGGCCACAAGACGGCTGTCTGGTGATCGAACATTTTGTGCCGGCAGAGAGTTGTGACCAATTGCAGCAGGCTATCGATGACTTGGTCGATCAGTTCGAGCCAGAATCAGTTAAGACTGTGTTCTCGACGACGTCTCAGTCTCATGCCGCTTCCGAATACTTTGAGTCGTCGGGAGACAAAATTCGGTTTTTCTTCGAAGAGGCAGTGTTCGATGAGCGTGGTGATCTGACAATGCCCAAGGCAAAGGCGTTGAACAAGATCGGCCATGCAATGCATGATCTACATCCTGTGTTTGAGTCTTTCTCCTATCACCCACGGCTCGCCCGCCTGGCTGAGCAACTGGGCTTGGAGGATCCCAGGCTGCTTCAGTCCATGGTGATCTTCAAGCAACCAACAATTGGGGGTGAGGTGATCTGGCACCAGGACAGTACATTTCTCTATACCGAGCCGATGAGTGCCACAGGGTTCTGGTTCGCACTGGAAGATGCGAATCTTCAAAATGGCTGTTTGTGGGTTTTGCCGGGTGAGCACAAAAATGGGCTGCGCCAGCGCTTTTGCCGGGTGGATGGACAATTGAAAAATCTGGATTTTCCTGAAGTGCTACCTTTTGACGTGGTGCGTGCTGTGCCCCTGGAGGTCTGCCGTGGCACTCTGGTGATGCTGAATGGGCTGCTGCCTCATTACAGTAAAGCTAATGTCAGCGATCAATCACGTTGTGCCTATACACTGCACACCGTGTCTGGCAAAGCGTATTATCCGGCGGATAATTGGCTGCAACGCGGGCCCGATATGCCGCTTCGCTCATTGAGTGCAGGTGCAACGGAATGATAGCCGTACCGAAAGTCGAGCTGCACTGTCATCTTGAGGGTGCAGCCGGGCCGGCGTTGATCCGTCAGTTGGCAGAACGAAATAACATCACACTGCCAGACACGTTGTTTACACCCGATGATCGATTCGCGTGGGTTGATTTCCCCGGGTTTTTATCGACCTATGATGACGCTAGCCAGGCCATTCGCACAGCTCAGGATTACCGGGATGTGACTTATGCGTATTTGACTGACTGCGCAATTGAAGGTGCTGTCTATGTGGAGGTCATGTCATCACCGGATCATGCCGCTGCGGCAGGCCTATCCTATGAAGCGCATCTCGAAGGTATTGTGCAGGGGATCGACGATGCGAAACGGGATCATGGGCTCATTGGACGGCTCATAGTGACGTGCGTGCGGCATTTTGGACCTGCTCAGGCGATGAAGGTTGCCGATCAGGTCTGCGGCAGCCCCCATCCTTACGTGGTCGGTTTCGGGATGGGCGGTAATGAACTGGTCCATACATTCAAGGACTTTCAGCCTGCGTTTGATCGGGTTCATAGGGCTGGATTGCCGTGCACGGTGCATGCCGGCGAATGGGCCGGGGCAGCCAGTGTGAACGAAGCGCTGGACACACTACCGGTTCAGCGAATCGGCCATGGTGTTCGTGCCGTCGAAGATAAGCACGTGCTGGAACGACTGGCCCGTGAAAGCGTTCACCTGGAAGTGTGTCCCACCAGCAATGTCATGACCAGAATTTACCCTGACTATGACGCTCACCCGTTCAATGCACTTAGAAATGCGGGCATTAGCGTATCGTTGAACTCGGACGATCCCCCGTACTTTGCAACCACGATCGGACGGGAGTACGAGATCGCAGGTTCACGACTGGGACTGGATGATCTAGATCTGGTTCAGATCTCAGAAGACGCTTTGGTAGCGGCGTTTGTCGACGAAACGACTCGACAGCAGTTACGTAAAAAACCCGACACCATAACCTGAAAACTACTGATGGGTGTGACTTATGTCACCATCCGATAGCCGAAACTCTCTTCGAAGCGCGTTTGGAATTGGTCCTGAGTAAAGTGGTGGTTCTGGGTGCCTTGCGATTCCACTTTGAATGCACCGACGAGTGACGCTGCCCGGCCGGATGTTTCCCAGTCCCATCCGCAGTTCAGGCCATGCAGCAGACCGGCGCGAAAAGCATCCCCGCAGCCAGTCGGATCCACAGCGGCTTGGATTGATGCTGCCGGAATGTCGATTGATTTGTCGCCTGCATAGATACGAGAGCCTTCGGCTCCCTGCGTGACGATCAGGGCGTGAACCTGGCTGGCAATATCGTCCAGCGTGAGTTCGGTGATCTTCATCATCAGCTGGGATTCGTAGTCATTCATAACACACCACGTGGCTTGATCGATGCAAGCAAGTAGTTCGTCCTTTGAAAACAGGGGCAGATTCTGCCCAGGATCAAACATGAAGGGTATGCCGAGCGCTGCGAAGTCACGGCTGTGCTGCAACATAGCATCTCGGCCATCCGGTGCAACGATCCCCGAGCTGATGTTGGCTGCATCAGCCACCTTGTTTTGATGGGCCTCGCCCATGGCGCCGGGATGAAAGGCTGTGATCTGGTTGTTGTCCTGGTCGGTCGTGATAAAACACTGGGCGGTATACAGGGAGGGTATCTCAACGACGTGTTGGTCAGGGATGCCATTTTGTTGCAGGCGCCTGCGGTAGTCCTCGAAGTCTTTGCCGACCGTGGCCATTGGAATCGGCTCACCGCCGAGAAGGTTTAAGCTATAAGCGATGTTTCCCGCACAACCGCCGTATTCACGGCGTAGTTCTGGGTTGACAAAACAGACATTCAGATTATGGATCTGATCGGGGAGAATGTAGTTCTTGAACCGATCTGGAAAGACCATGATCGTATCAAAGGCCATGGAGCCACAGATGAGTGTCGGCACAGGTGTAAAACTCCTAAGGGTTAATCAACTGAAAGATTTTGGTATGGAATACAGTCTTGAAGCGGCTTCAAAAGCGGTCATACGGCACTTTGCATCGAACACTTGCCGCGTTCCTGCATGCCGCGGCACACGCCATAAAGATATAAAGAATGATCCTGCATGACAAAGCCGGATTTTTCGGCTGCTTTTCGTTGGCGCTGCTCAATCGTGTTATCGAAAAACTCAAATACTTTGTTGCATTTGATACACACCATATGGTCGTGGTGGCTGGCATCGTTGAGTTCAAATACCGAGGCCCCCCCTTCAAAATTGTGGCGGATGACAAGACCGGCTGATTCAAACTGGGTCAACACCCGGTAGACAGTCGCAAGACCAATGTCCTGATCGAGTTCCAGTAGTCGTTTGTAAACATCCTCTGCGGACAGATGTCGCACCTGGCTGGTCTCAAGAACATCCAGGATCTTGAGCCGTGGCTGGGTGGTTTTGAGACCGGCTTGTTTGAGATCGTGTTTACCCTGCACGGTTCAAAGTTTTGTTAGCGGGTCAGTCATCAGGGCAGTATAAACGATCTACTCAACGCCGCTTATTTGCTACAAATCGGTCCTTTTTGTGCCATCTTGGGCAGATCACCGCGCAAGCCGGTTGCATACTGCATAAAGAAATCTTTTGCCAAAGATGCCTTGTTTACCAAATTAAGACCGGCGCCGCGCAGTGACTGGATACCGGAACGACTGGTGCCGAACGTATGGTAGAAAACGTCCATCGTTTTTGTGGTCACTGTATTTTCTCCGCGTCGCCACCGCTCATAGCGTCTTAGAACGGGACGGATTCCGATATCTTTCCCTGCGTGACGGGCACTGTCGATCACTTCAGCCAGGGCTGCGGCATCGGCAAAGCCCAAATTGGCCCCCAGCCCCGCGAGGGGGTGAATAGTGTGTGCAGCATCGCCAACAAGCGCGATACGGGGCGCGATGTACTGGTTGGCGTGTTGCTTGATGAGGGGGAACGAAGTCCGGCTTGAGGACAGCGTAATCGTCCCAAGACGATTTTCAAATGCGTCGGTCAACGCGGCTGAAAAGGCCGCATCATCAAGGCCGTTCAGTTCATCGAAGCGTTGTGGTGAACAGCTCCAGACGATCGAAGAGCGACCATCTTGCAATGGTAGAAAAGCCAAAGGACCCGTGTCCAAAAAACGCTGCCGTGCGGCCTCTCGATGGGGCAATTCGGTACTGACCGTGGCAACAATTGCTTGATGATTGTATTGGGTTTTCTCCACTGATATTTCTGCCAGGGATCGGACCCGGGACTCGGCACCATCGGCACCCACCAATAGTTTTGCATTGATGTTTTGTTTGCTGGCAAGCACGATTGAGATGCCGCCGTGGTCTGATTCAAAAGTCTCTATGCTGTCGCCAGCAAAGCATGAGACGTTGCCCAGTTGTGACAGGCGGGTAGTCAAAGCTGCTGTAATAGCCTCATTCTCAATGATATGACCCAGATGAGCGAGACCTGCGTCTGCTGCTCTGAAGGTGATCTGACCGGGGCTGCCGGCGTCCCAGACGTCGATCTGACGAAATGGAGACAAGTATTCGGCCTTTAAAACAGACCATGCGCCCAATGCGCGGAGAATATTTTCACTCGCAAGGTTGACGGCGCTCACCCGAATTCCATCTGAAAGGCCGTGTTTGAAATTGATGGGACCGGGATCGACCAGGGCGACACGGACACCGAATTGGGCCATCGCCACGGCGCAGGTACACCCGATCATACCAGCACCGGCCACAACCACGTCAAACTCAGGATCTGTTTGGGTTGGCATCAGCGGAGGTTAATTGGGACGCAAGGGCAGTCCACAGGCCAGCCGCGGTAGAGGCCCACGGAGTCCCGCGGTACGGCGAAGCAAGTGCCGTTTGACACCGGGCATCATATCCAGTGTCTGCAGACCAGTACTGCGCAGCAGGTTGAGTCCGGGGTAGTCATTCGAGAAAATCCGGAGCAAACCGTCAGTAAAGTGCTGGACGCGACGGGTTTGGGTACGGCGGTGGTCAGCGTAGTGGGACAGAACAGCCATAGAGCCGAGATCTTGATCGTGCTCTGTCGCGGCGAACAGATTCTCAGCGAGTTCAGCCACATCCCGAAGGCCAAGGTTGAATCCCTGTCCCGCGACAGGGTGGACGATGTGGGCGGCATTACCGATCGCTACGACCCGGCCGGATACCGGTTGATACAACTCAGTCAGTCCAACCGCGTAGGTGTTACGTTTGCCGACGTTACAAAAAACACCCACACGCCCACCAAAACTCATTTGTAGACGGGATAAAAAATCATCGTTGGATGATTCAGTGTAGGCTTTCGCCGTTGTCTCGGGCAAAGTCCAGGCCAGGGCGAAACGCTGGGGGCCGGCCGGTAAGAGTGCGAGTGGCCCATGTTGTGTAAAGCGCTCATACGCCCGGTGCTGATGGTCTTGATCAGTCGCGACCATCGCAACCAACACCACTTCGGGGTATGACTTTTCCAGGCGACGGATCCCGATTTGTTGGCCAAGCGGTGAGCGCCCACCGTCAGCCAGTACTGCGAGCCGCGCCTTGCGATCGCTAGATTCATTATCAACCCGCACGTTGACGAAATCGCCATCAGTTTGCAGGGAAGTAACGACGGCAGGCGCATGATAGCGAATAGTTGTACTGTCCTTGAGACGGTTTAATAGTGCATGGCCCAAGATTCGAGATGGCACAACATAACCCAGTGCATCGGTATTGATCAGGCTGCGATCCAAGTGCGTACACCCGAAATGGCCTTGATCCGAGACATGAATGCTGTGAATCGGGCATGCGTCCGTTGCAATTTCTGACCAGATTCCGATCGCTTCGAATACCCGACGAGAGCTAAAGGTGAGTGCAATGGTCCGTTCGTCGAAGCTGGGCTGGGCGTTGTGATTAAACGGGATAGACTCGAGCACATCGATCGACAGCTCGAGCGGTTCCAGGGCGAGCGCAAGACTGGCGCCGACCAGTCCGCCGCCGATGATAACGACATCGGTTTCGTGTGGCACGGCGTTAGCTCCCGACACTCTCCACCATCAACGCTTCAATCTCGGTCGGGTCTTTGGGTACGCCACCAGTCAGCACCTGGGCATTCTTACGGGTTACCAGAACGTCGTCTTCGATACGAATGCCGATGTTGTGCCATCGTTGATCGACATCGTCAGCTGCTGGGATGTACAGCCCGGGTTCAACGGTCAATACCATACCGGGCTCCAGCAGTCGCCATTGATCGCCGAGTCGGTAATCGCCTACATCGTGCACGTCCATACCCAGCCAGTGACCTGTGCGATGCATATAAAATCGCTGGTAGCGCTTGTTTTCAATAACATCCTCAATACCGCCCTCCAACAAACCGAGGTCGATCATGCCTTGGGCTAAGCGTTTTACGGCTGCCTCGTGGGGCTGATTCCAGTGATGCCCGGATTTGACTTCGGCGATGGCCGCGGCCTGCGCGTCTAAGACGATGTCGTAGACCGCCCGTTGCTCAGCGCTGTAAGTGCCGTTGACCGGAAACGTTCGGGTGATGTCTGCTGCATAACAGTCGATCTCTGCACCCGCATCGATCAGCAGCAGATCACCATCAATCAATTTGTCGCTGTTTTCGGTGTAGTGCAGAATGCAGCTGTTTGCACCGCCGGCAACAATCGATGGATAGGCCGACGAGTGGGCGCCGCCTTTTAGAAATTCATATTCGAGTTCGGCTTGGATCTGGTACTCCATCATGCCTGGTTTACAGGCACGCATTGCGCGGCAATGAGCATCCTCTGAGACACGCGCTGCCTGTTTCATGATTGAAATTTCGTGACTTGACTTGATCAATCGGAGTTCATGCAGCAGATGGCTGATGTCCACCAGTTCGCCAGGTGCACTGATCCCCGCACGTTTTTTGGATTTAACCTCATTGAACCACTGAAGAAGATGACTATCGAATTCGGGATAACGGCCCATGCAGGAGAATATCTTGGGACGGTTTTCCAGCAGGCCCGGTAGTATGTCGTCAATATCCTCAATCGGGAATGCATCGTCAGCCCCGAAGGACTCGATTGCGCCTTCAAGGCCGGCGCGTCGGCCGTGCCATGTTTCCTTCTCTGCATCGCGTTCTCGGCAGAACAGTATGTACTCGCCTTGTGTTCGACCTGGAGCCAGCACCAGTACCGATTCAGGTTCGGGAAAGCCGGTTAGATACTGAAAATCACTGTCGGGACGAAAAGGATAATCAACATCGTTGTTTCGTCGGGAGACCAGTGCAGTGGGCATGACGGCAACGCCGTCACCCATGAGCGCCATAATGTCTCCCCGACGCCGGTCGAAAATGTCCGATTGAGTCATAATTAAGAGGGCTCCGTGGCGCTGCTCTGGGTCGACTGGTAATCCAGAGTGGCTTCGAATATTAACTGAGTGCCGACTTTCAGATATTCTTCCAGTTCCAGCAGCGCTTTTTCCTGGTCTTCCGCTGAATCGGTACCGGGTTCGACTTCGGCAATTCGGGCAATGTCAGTCAGCGCTTCGAGGGCATCGGGCTCCAGGTCTGCTTCATTGAACTGGCTGTTAAAGGCCGTGCCGGTACAGAACCCGGCGCACCAGTCTGCAAGCGCTGTTGTTCGTGTTGCGATATCGGTGGAATCGGGCGGGAGCAGTATCTGAAACGTGAAATCTGTGCTCTGCAGTGCGCGCTGGGTTAGTGCAACCAGGCCGGATAGAATGTCCTCCACAAGGCTACGGGATGCGTCATCTTCCACCTCCCGGGTCAGTATCGGCGCCCAGTTTTCAAGTGTAGATTCATCCTCCCCGCAACAAACAAGCCCTGTAGCGACGCCATGTATTTCAGCAGGACTGAACACCACATCGGGGAGATCGAGTCGATTTTGAACCTGCAGGTAAAATTCACCGTCCAGCTTGACTGAATCAGGATGATTCATGAATAGATCCGTCGGCCATCACCGTCTTAGTATAGCAATGGCCTAAATTCAAAGGCCAAGATTGACCGACCCATCAAGTCGTTCTATGATCTTCGTTGGAGGCCATAAGCGCGAGGACGTTATAAGCGATTACCACTTCACCTGCAGTGGAGGAAGGAAGGACCAATGGATAACCAAGAAAACCAAACCGCAACTGCTCAAATCGACTTGTTAACGGAACAAGTGGACAATCTCATTGATACTTGTGGACAACTACAGAATCAAAATACACAATTGTCTACCGAGAAAGAAGAACTGAGCCGGGAGCGAGAAGATTTGCTCGGTCGTAACCGGGAAGCCAAGCTCAGGATCGACCGGGTGGTTGAACGTCTACGGGAACTGGACGCAGGCTGAGGCGCTGCTGAGCTGATACTGAATAGGTAGGGAGCCAAGGGTGAGCAGGGAAGGCGTTAAAGTGGTGATCATGGACAGACAATTCACGGTTGCCTGTAAAAAGAATGAGCAGGATGATCTTCTTGATGCAGCTGCCCATTTGGATAAACAACTGCGTGCGGTCCAGGCGCAGAGTAAAGTGGTGGGTCTGGAGCACTGTGCCGTTATCACTGCGCTGAATCTATCAAACGAGCTGCTTCAGCTTCGCCGAAGTAGCCAGGTGCCGGGCGATCTCAATGCTCGTTTGCAGGCGTTGACGACGCGCGTCGAAAGAGCAGTGTCGCGCAATCAGAGTGACGAGACCGCCTAGACAGGACTTCCGAAAATTCTTGACGTGGTAATCCGTTACAATCCGGAATAGCACCGCCTGCGGTGTTCGAACGGGTACGCAATCCCTTAGAACCTAAACTTTAATCCGGGGATTGTTTTGCTGGCACTGGTGTGCAGGTCCTCGGCCGAGTTGTCGTTGGAAAGCCTTCAGGTGTCGCAGTGATCCCCACTTGGACCACTTGGTTCAAGGTACCCGGAACCGTGCGGCACACGTGGGCGGTGTCTTTTTGTACCCAAGCTATCGGATCGGAACCGGACACTGTTATGTCACTACCCGCTAAACAGGAATTGCGTGACGAGATGCGTGCA
>Ga0208129_1000878_pt1 | contig 12428 bp, 10 predicted proteins | sample ETNtaG_13_FD_185759 | JGI IMG/M metagenome (GOLD analysis project Ga0208129, IMG submission 185759) | Marine microbial and viral communities from oxygen minimum zone, Eastern Pacific Ocean - ETNP201306PF47B (SPAdes) (version 2) | ecosystem: Environmental > Aquatic > Marine > Oceanic ...
ATATTGCCGAGATTGGATTCGACCTCTTCCAGAGAGCCGGGCCGTTCTTTGATGTCGACTCGATCCCAGAACATGGATTCTTCGTTGCTGTGTGAGACCACCCACTGGCGGGCGAGATCGTCTCCCCAGTCGGCAATGAGCAGACCATCGAATTCAAAGTGAGGGAGCAGGTATTCTTTGAGGGTGGAATACCAGTTTGGCAGCCCACCGCCGTCGGTAGGCATGCCGTAGATCTCGATGCCGGTGGCGTGTTCGGGACGGGATCTGAGCAGGTGTTGGACCGTTTCAGGCCAGGCTTCATCCACCGCAAGGTCGTTGGTAAATGAGTCGCCAAGAACGATGAAACGGAACGTCCGCTCTCTCTTCTCTCGATGATAGTCGTACGAACAGTGGAAGCCTTCGTTGTTGATCTTTGGGCTGCTGTCGAAAACGATCTCACCTTGGGCCACCCGAACCACTCGAATGCCGGGATTCCATCGATAGCTCAGAATCGGGTCGAAAGTCACCGGGGGCCGGTTGTAGACCGTGCCCCGAATCTTGTTCATTTCTTTGGGGTCAGTGAAAAACATTCAGATTGGAGTTCAAGGGATGAGGGCGGCTTGAGTCGGCATTCTTCTGTCTCTGATAATTTGCACAGTTTACGAAGTTCCTTTTGCGGATACCGAAAGCCCCAGCTGGCCCCGAACGGACACGCCAAGAATTCTATCGGTCAGGTTTCTTGCCTGCAGGACAATGGTCGGGTATTTACCGTGATCTCCAACTGCAGCCTTCCGGGCGCAACTGAGATCACTCCTGGATTCATCACATCATGAGCACTCCCATCCGATGCGGCATCCTGGGCACGGGCCATCCACACGCAGGCGGCAAAGTGAAAACGCTTCTCGATTCGGACGAATGGGAAGTCGTCGGCATCCACGAACCGGACGATTCGTGGAAGTCTCGCACGGCCGACCGCTCGCCGTTCAATGAAGTGCCGTTCGTCGATGCAGCTACGCTGCTTGCGGACGATTCCATCCAGATGCTTGCCATTGAAAGTGAGATCCAGCAGCTCCTGCCACTCGGCCGGCTGGCGATTGAGGCGGGCAAGCACATTCACCTGGATAAGCCGGCCGGTGTGGAACTTTCTGAATTCAAAGATCTCATCAATCTGGCGAAAGAGAGGGACTTGATCATTCAGATGGGTTACATGTTCCGCTATAACGAAGGCTTTGATCTCGTGCGCCGAGCAGTCCGGGACGGGTGGCTTGGGGAAGTGCACTACATTCATTGTGCGATGCTTTCCGATATCGGTGCCGAATCACGAAAGACGATGGCTTTTCACCCGGGCGGGTTCATGTTCGAGATTGGCGGACACCTCTTCGACATGGTGCATCTCCTGCTGGGCGTTCCGGAAAATGTGACTCCGTTCATTCGGAACGACGGGCCCTTTGATGACGAATTTAACGACAACGTTCTTGCCGTTCTCGAATATCCGAATGCCATGGCCCTGGTGGAGACATCCGCCATCGATGCGAGTGGAATGAAGCGGAGGATGTTCGAGGTGGTCGGAGACAAGGGCACCATTATCGTGAAGCCACACGAGCCGCCTGTGATAAAGCTCCACCTCAAGGAAGCTGCCGGTGGATACGATGCCGGCTGGCATGATATCGAAGTTCCTTTTACCGGCCGCTATATCCTCGATATGGTGGAACTCGCCCGCTGTATTCAGGGTTCCCAGAAATTTCCATACTCAACTGACCACGATTATTCGGTCCAGGAAACGCTGCTGAAAGCCAGCGGCGTTCTTTAATCCACACCAACGGAATTCAAGAATGAGCAACACTAAAATCGCATTCATCGGTGCCGGCGGACTCGCCAACAACGTGCACTATCCCTCGATCGATCTGATGGACGATGTCGACCTGGTCGGCATCGCTGAGCTGAACGAAGAGCGCCTTCAGAAAACCGCAGACAAGTATGAGGTCGAGGGCCGCTATTCTGACTACACAAAAATGATCGATGAGGCCGAGCCGGATGCGGTCTACATCATCATGCCTCCGATGTATCTGCACGACCTGGTGGTGGGCTGCCTTGAACGGGGCCGGCATGTCTTTGTTGAAAAGCCTCCCGGCATGACTGCGTACCAGACCGCGACCTGGGCCAGACTAGCGGAGGAAAAAGAGCTACTCACCATGTGCGGCTTCAATCGCCGGCACATCCCCTGCCTCAAGGCCGCAAAGGAACGAATCGAGGCGAAAGGCCCGATCAATCAGTGCCGATCTACGTTTATCAAGAACGGCAATGCAGCCGGTTACTACAACGGGGCCATCGACATACTTACCTGCGATGCTATTCACGCGGTCGATTCGCTGCGCTGGCTCGGAGGAGAGGTTGTCTCCCTTGCCAGCGACATCGGCCATTTCGAATCTGAAGCTGCGAACGCGTTCAACGTGCTCATGAAATTTGATACGGGAGCGGTCGGTTTTCTGAATACAAACTGGCGGGCCGGAGGGCGTGTCCACAGTTGGGAAATTCACGGTAGCGGCATCTCGGCCTTCGTCGACCCCGACCACGAAGGAGCACGCATCCATGAGGACAACAAGCTCAATGCGGATCTGATCAAGCCCAGTGAAAATGATGACGACCCTTCGTACTTGTGGTTTGGCTTCTACCACGAAGACCGCCACTTCGTGGATTGTGTGAAGTCCGGCGAGACGCCCATCACACACTTTGGGGATGCAGCAAAGACAATGGAGCTGGTGGAGCGAATTTACGACGGGCAGATTTGAGGCAGGCCGGTGCGCGTTCTCAAATGCAGACCGATTTGCAGCAGCCCATCACTCCGCCAGGGCCGCCCATTCTGAAAGAAACTTCTTAAACATAGTATCGATCACTGGAAAACCATAGCGCTTCAAGTGCGGCATGATGCTCTCTGGCGTGGCGGTTTCCATCGCGGCGATGACCAGGTGGAGGCGGGCCATGTGTGACTCGGCTGACTTGCAGATTTTCCCGGCACCATCCTTCTGAAACAATTGGAAGAAGTCTTTCAGCCACTCAGAGCCATGGTCATCGGTCACCGACAGCAGAAACGCTGTCAAGATGTCCGGGGTAATTTTGGCAAACTTCTGCTTCTCAGATAGGTGTCGGTTACCGGCCTGGCGACTTGTGCGTTCCCTTTGTTGCATGTCTTTGATCAGGCTTTGTATGCCTTGGATATCCTTGCTTTCCCAGCAACGGCGGCCAACATGGATGCTTACCATTACCGCCAGACCTTCAGTGAAATTCCGGTAGATCCTTATCCGACTCTCTGGTTTCAGGATGGCCGCCGCGAGTGAAGGTGATGATCCTGTCTGGAAGTTGTGGCTCATCTCGCGACAGATGCTCAACCAGGGCAGTCGTTCCGGATGCCAGAAATCCGAGCCAATATGGATTGGATTTCCGCTGTGAGTGGACCTGATGTTGGGGTCGTAAAGGATGCCCATTCGCTCGCCGTTGAAGGGAGTGTTACCGGTCAGAGATTCGAGATATTCATAGACTCGATCTGTCAGCGCGGGCAGATCGGGTTTACGCTTTGCGGATCGATAGGTCCTCGGGAGTTTCAGGTAGGTAAGGCGGCCATCCAGTTGGATCAGTTTTCCGCTTGCTCCCCGATAAAAAAGCTGATCTTCGGTCCGGCCCTTCCATATGCCGTCCGGCGTACGAATCTGAAGCCACCACCTGTAGCCTGCGGCAAGACGCGATTCCTTGAGGCGCGTACCCGCAAAGCTCCAGCGATTGGCGACCATGGACGAGCTCTCCCACTTCTGCTGGCCGTCGAGCCTGTCCAGCCTGAGGGTGAACTCAGCGCCTGGGTACTCCGACCATTCAAAACGAATGGGCCTCCGTCTGCTGACCGTCTTGCGCTGAAAGCCATGCTCGTGAGGTGGAAGAATGGGAACCCCGCCGAAACACTCAAGCGCGGGCAATCGTCTGATCCTGTCAGTGGCGGACAGGCGGAAATTGACGGTGCTCCACTGGATGGGCAGTTCTTTTACAGGATGTGTGATCAGAAAGTACTCGCCAAAGGGCAGACCGTTAATGACGAGCTGTCCGGCGTTGTCCGAGTAGTGGGAGCCGAGGAACGGACCCGGCTTTCGATGCAGATTCACTCGCACTCGGAATGGTTGGCCGCGCTTGAAAAATGCCGCTCGAATGCTGCCTGTGTGTTCCGCTTCGACCGGGCGGCTGAGAGAACAGATGCAGAGGAAAAGGAATGACATTAAGAATCGTTCACTGGAATCTCGGCTCGACCCGGTAATCCTCATCGCATGGCAGGCGGCTGTTGTCCGCGTTCAGAATCAGAATCGACATTGCCGTGGTGAACACGCTCCCCATGGCAATCGTATTCTGTGCGTTGCCGGGTGGGAAGGAGACGCTGCCATCGGATTCCTGGTGATCTTTGAGTTGGGTGAAGATGCGCTTCCCTGTTTCGGCATAGAGCTCAGGCGCTTCCATAAATTTGAGCGCCCTGAGCCGAAAGAATGTCGAGTAAAAATAATTCGGCCCCTTCCATGCCTGGGGATGTTTTTCGAGCCAGGTCACATTCTTTTTCAGCATCGATGCTTTCCCATCGAATCGCACAAGGGCCCAGCCGCCCATCGAGCTGATGAGGTTCACTGTAAGCCCGAGTGTATCGACGCTGAGCCCGCCGATCTGATCCTTTCTTTCAGCGTCCGCCTTAAAAGACCCCAGCAGGTATCGGACGCCTCTTTCAATATTCGCTTTGGGCACTTCCATGCCGTAGAGGGCGGCGGTCTGGCAGGTGAGCAAGGCCCACGCTGAGGCTCGCCTGTCGTTCGAGCGGCCTTTGCGCCCCTCCATTCTCCAGCCTCCGCGAGAGGAGGAGGAACTGCTCCGATCCTGAAGTCGGAGAAGGTACTTCAAGCCCCTTGAGATTCGTTTAGCCGATTCTTCTTTGAGCTTCGCATCCTTCAGAAATTCATGGGTACAGATCATCGCAAGCAACGCGATAGACTGGCTTTCCGTTCGGAAGGTGTCATCACTCAGGTCGCCGTTAGTCGTGCTCGTTTTTATCAGGTAAGCGATGGCCCTTTCAAGGAACGCTGTGTCTGCCTGGTTCAGCGCGGTCTGGACACTTACCAGAGCAAGTACGGCTAATCCTGCTTTCAGGTGTGGTTGCGGCTGGCCGAAGGAGCCATCCTCCTCCTGCTGCTTGCGCAAATAGTCGAGCGCGTTCTGGGAGGAGGTCTCATTCGGCTCGGCAAATCCATGACACATGCACAGAACGCAGGCAAGAATCAGACTCAAATGACTCCGTTGTGTTTCGGCTTCAAACATGACCTGTGGTGGTCTTTGAATCTTACGGAAGAGGACTACAGAAATCAGCAAAGGTCTGAGCGTAGGCTTGGGTTGCGAATTTCTGGGAATTGTAGGGTTTGAGTATCTGAAGGGAGCACATTGTTTCCAAGTTATCAATAACCACTCCAAAGCGAAATCCAGCGGTTTTGATTTTGGGAACCAGGTCATCGATTGAGAAACTGCTGCATTGTGGCGCAAAGTGCTTTGGCCAAGCCAGACATGCCAGAATCCTGCGATTGCTTTCGCTTTGTCAGTGGCCTCATATAACTGATGCCCATCTTTGAGTTCCAGGGCGTCGAGGATTATGGTTGCGCTTCCCGGGAGATTCCGCTTGTCACCACGGGACGCTGGCGATTCCAGGAACTGTTCGATTGTCAGATCTCCTTGCCGTCAGTTCGATTGCCCTGAATTGCTCTGCCTTTAATTCGCTTGCCTCCAGGCTCTATGGAACGGACCACTCTCTGTCGCATCATCGATGCTAACTTCAACCGCGCAGGTGAAGCCCTCCGCGAAATAGAGGACGCGACTCGGTTTGGGCTTAACTCGCATCTTCTGTCCCAACAGGCAAAACGACTCCGACACCAAATCGTCAAGGGCGTCCGATCACTTGCTCTCTCACCCGAAGAGCTTAGCTCCGCGCGCGATGCCGCGGCCGATGTCGGCCGCCCTGAGAGGAATACGGTCTCCAGCGAACGCGCCGGAATCTCTGATCTGGCGGCCGCGGCCTTCAAACGACTGCAGCAGGCTTTACGAAGCCTGGAAGAGTATTCGAAACTGCTCGAGCCGGATGTGGATACAAGCTTCGAGCAAATCCGTTACGACAGTTACTCCGTGGAAAAGACATTCTTCGCACGCCTGTCGAGCGCAGAGAGACTCGCCCATCGCAGGCTCTATCTCCTGCTTATCGGCTCTGTCCTTGACGGCATCGATCACGAGACCGCTTTACGGGCGGCCATCGAAGGCGGTGTGCAGATGGTGCAATTACGCGAAAAAGAGATGACCGATCGGCAGTTTTATTCGCTCGCCGAGAACCTCCTTTCCATCTGCGAACGCTCGGACGTTCTTTGCCTGATCAATGACCGTGCTCACATTGCGGGAGCCGTTGACGCGGATGGCGTCCACATCGGCGTTGACGACCTTCCACTTGGAGCGGCCCGCAAAGTGATCGGATCGGGCAAGATTCTCGGGGCCACCTCTCACACCCTCGATGAGGCCCAGGCCGGCCAGGGGGCGGGCGCCGACTACCTCGGATTCGGCACCATGTTTCCGACCAACACAAAAACCGGCCTGACCATCAGGGGCCTCGAAGAGTGGTCGAAGCTTGAAGGCCACATCGAGATCCCCGTCTACGCCATCGGTGGGATTACGCTTGACAATCTTCCTCAGTTGACAGATCGCGGTGTCGGACGCGTCGCCGTTTCCTCCGGGATCCTGAGAGCACCCGATATCACCGAGGCCGCTGCCAGATTCCGAAAACTCTTAGACGCGGTCACATGAAATCATCAAAGCGCATCGTCATTCTTGCCGAAGGCAAACTCGACCCGTTCACAGCGAAAACCGCGGCCGGGGTCATTCGCTATCGCCACGATGAAGTGCTGGGAGTCCTGGCTCCCTCTGTTGCCGGACAGGATCTGGCTGAATTTATTGGCATCGGTTCAGGCGTGCCCATTATCTCAACGCTCGATGAAGTCGATAATCCGGACACGCTGGTTATTGGCATCGCCACACCGGGAGGAGTCATGCCAGATGAATGGCGGGAGTTTCTGTGTGAGGCAGTGAGGCGCGGTATGGAAATCGTTAACGGTCTTCACACATTTCTGTCTGACGACGCCGCACTCAGCGAATTGGCCGCCGAGCACTCAGCAACGCTCACCGACGTCCGGCGTCCACCGGCCGATCTGAAAGTGGGCATGGGAGAGGCCGCTTCCATTGATTCAAGAGTCATCCTCACGGTAGGCTCGGACTGCAATATCGGCAAAAAGATCACCGCCATCGAGATGAATAATGAAGCCCGGCAGCGCGGCCTGGATTCGGTGTTCATACCCACCGGTCAGACGGGCGTGATGATTGAGGGCCGTGGCTTTGCGCTCGACCGGGTGATCTCAGATTTCGCTGCAGGCGCGGCCGAACGTCTTGTGCTCGAACAGAAGCATCACGACTGGTTATTTGTCGAAGGCCAAGGCGCTCTGCTCCACCCGTCCTATTCCGGCGTGACCTTGAGCCTGATGCATGGCGCCATGCCCGGTGCGATGATCCTCTGTCATCAGCCGACGAGGGAATTCGTTCGACACACCGATTTCGTGATTCCCCCGCTGCGTTCACTCATCGAACTCCATGAGTCCGTCATGTGCCCCTTCCGTGAATCTTCCGTCGTCGGCATCTCACTCAATTGTCTGGACATGTCGGATGAAGAAGCCGCGGAAGAGATAGACCGCGTTGAGTCGGAATTCCGCCTTCCTGCAACGGACGTGATTCGCTGTGGGGCGGCGAAACTTGTGGATGCAGTGGAAGTCTTTTTCCAGTGAAGTCCGTCCAGGAAGGGCCGCTAACCGGTCGGCGAGGAATACCTGCCCCGAAGGGGCGAAACATATCAGCCCAGGGCAACGCCCTGGGTAGCAGCTCAGTAGAAACCAGCCCTGAAAGGGCGGAACAGTAGGGAGCGACGAAGTGCCGCAATCCTTGGTCAAGAATCTGGTCCACCTCGTTTACAGCACAAAGAACCGAAGCAGGTGGATACCTGAAGAGGTCCGGGATGATCTTTATGACTACCAGGCCGGTATATTCAAGAATTGGGACAGCCCTGCCCTTAAGATTGGTGCTGTCGATGACCATATCCATGCCTTGTTTTCACTGTCCAAGAATCACCCACTCAAAAAGGTCGTCGAGGAAGTCAAGAAAGGCTCCTCAAAGTGGATGAAGACGGACGGTACTAAATTCAAACGCTTTTACTGGCAGAATGGATATGCGGCATTTTCTGTGAGCCAGTCGAATGTGGAAGAGGTCATCCGATACATCGAGAACCAAGAGGAACATCATCGCGAAATGACATTTCAGGATGAGTTGCGGATCCTGCTAAAGAAACACGGAGTTGAATGTGATGAACGGTACCTGTGGGATTGAGGCTGTTTCGCCCCTTTGGGGCTTAGGGCTCTGTTGCACTTGGCCCCAGGGCGTTGCCCTGGGCTGGTATATTTCGCCCCTTCGGGGCAAGGATGCACGATTGCTTACTACGCAGACAATTTGAGCACCAAGAGGAACATCATCGCGAAATGACATTTCAGGATGAGTTGCGGATCCTGCTAAAGAAACACGGGGTTGAATGTGACGAACGGTACCTGTGGGACTGAGGCTGTTTCGCCCTTTGGGGCTTAGGGCTCTGTTGCACTTGGCCCCAGGGCGTTGCCTTGGGCTGGTATATTTCGCCCCTTCGGGGCAAGGATGCACGATTGTTTACTGCGCAGACAATTTGAGCACCAAGAGGAACATCATCGCGAAATGACATTTCAGGATGAGTTGCGGAGCCTGCTAAAGAAACACGGAGTTGAATCTGATGAACGGTACTTGTGGGACTGAGGCTGTTTCGCCCCTTTGGGGCTTAGGGCTCTGTTGCACCTGGCCCCAGGGCGTTGCCCTGGGCTGGTATATTTCGCCCCTTCGGGGCAAGGATGCACGATTGTTTACTACGCTGACAATTTGAGCACTCGACCTCTTCTTCTCGTGAAACTCAAAACCTCGAAACTCGATCTCAATCTCAAGCATACGTTCCGCATCTCACGTGAATCCAGCGACGTGCGTAACAACGTGCTCGTCGAGATCAAACACCAGGGCCTGACCGGATTCGGCGAAGCCGCGCCCAGCCCTCACTACAACGAATCCGCGGATTCGGTCATCGATACACTTTCACGGTTTTCGCTCGAGGGCTACGACGATGTCTTTCTACTCGAGGACATTCTTAACCACGCTATAGAAACGCTATCACCAAACTGGTCGGCGATTTCAGCGCTGGACATGGCACTTCATGATCTCGTGGGGAAGAAACTCGGCGTGCCGCTCTATCAGCTCTGGGGTCTCAATCCGGCAAAGACACCACAGACCTCCTTCACCATCGGCATCGCTGATAAACCAGAGATACAGGAAAAGACTCGAGAGGCCGACAAGTACCCGATCCTGAAAGTGAAGCTCGGCACCGACAACGACGAAGCGATCATCGCCGCCATTCGCGAGATCACCGGCAAACCGATTCGCGTGGATGCCAATGCTGCATGGAAAGATCCTGCAGAGGCCAGATTAAAAATAGAGTGGCTGGCTGGCCGCGGCATCGAGTTCGTCGAACAGCCTATGCCGGAACGTTCCGAAGCAATGAACCGGCTGAAACAGGAAAGTCCCTTGCCACTCTTCTCTGATGAAGATTCTCGCCGTCCGGAGGATGTGCCGCGGCTCGCGGATTCATTTCACGGGATCAACATCAAGCTTACCAAGTGCGGCGGTCTGCGGGAAGCATTGAAGATGATTCACATTGCTCGCTCGCTCAAAATGCAGGTCATGCTCGGCTGCATGATCGAGAGCAGCCTAGGCATCACCGCCGCCGCGCACCTTCTGTCGCTGGTGGATTTTGCTGACCTCGATGGACATCTGTTGATTCAGGATGATCCGTTTGCCGGGGTCAGTTACGACGACGGTTACTTACGAATTCCAGATCTTCCGGGCATTGGCGTTACGCGAAACCCGCAAAAGCCGCAAAATGATCGGACGCCCATCTCCCCAAATTGACCTCATTCAACTGCGTGACGATCCGGCGAAGCTTGTTGGGTCTGAAGAATCCATCTGACTCATTCACAAGCTCTCAACCAAGATCTTGCTCGCTGCCTTCGAGCCCAGGGTCAGAGCTGGCTTGCCGTCGGATTTGAGGGTGACAGCATCCGCGATGGTGTCCTTGTTCTCGACCGTGACTTTTGCCCCCGGCTTCAGATGGTGTTTATCCATAAACCGCAGGAATTCCACATCCTGGTCAATCACTCGAGCGATGCGAACGACTTCGCCAAGAGGGCAGTCGGTGAGCGTGCTGAGTTTGCGGCTACTCATCGTGCCCGATGCGGTGGGTATCGGATCGCCATGCGGATCGAATTCCGGAAAGCCAAGGCTCTCGTCGATCTTTTCAAGAACTTTGTCCGAAATGGCGTGCTCAAGACTGTCCGCCTCTTCGTGTACCTCAGACCAGTCCAGACCGAGCGACTGCACCAGATAGAGCTCGATGATCCGATGCCGTCGTAAGACGTGCAGCGCCAACTGTTCCCCTTCTCTCGTCAGCTTCACTCCCACCCTGGGCTCATATCCCACAAGCCCGGAATCGGAAAGGGCTTTTATCATCGAGGTCGCCGTTCCAGGCGTCACCTGCATTGCCTCGGCAAGTTGGCCCATCTGCACCAATAAAGTGTCCGTCCTCTGCTGTTCGAGGTAAATCTGCTTCAGGTAATTCTCGACCGTGCTGCTTGGCATCTTTGTGGCTCGTTCTGGTTCCAAAACAGTCTCTGATGCCTGTCCCATGAGATCAACCAGACTTCTCCAACAAAACAAATTTGAGCAAACACGACTTGAAGTTGGATTGTATATGTGTTTTATTTTGAGTAATCAAAGTCTATTGTGCTATTCATAAAAATATCTGAGGAAGGAACTACGATGAACAGCTATACGAAGCTCCTGGGCTGTGCTTTCGCCATGGTCACGTTGGCGGGGCCTTCATTCGCCCAGCGCGGGCCGAAGGCATATCCGTACAAAGTCGGCTCAACGATAGGCATGGTTGCTGATATTGTCTCCCAGGTCGCCGCAGACAAAGCGACGGTGACCAACATAATTGGTGAAGGTGTCGATCCCCACCTCTATAAACCGACCCGGAATGACATTCTCTCGTTGATGCGCTCGGACATCATTTTTTATTCCGGCCTTATGCTTGAAGGCAAAATGGCCGACGCACTCATCAAAGTCGCCACCCGCGGCAAGCCTGTATTTGCCGTGACCGAGCTCCTTGATGAGAAGTTCCTGCTTGAGCCCAAAGAATTTGCAGGGCACTTCGATCCACATGTCTGGATGGACGTCAGAGGCTGGATGAAAGGGGTGGACGTGGTTGCCAAAACGCTCAGTGAGTGGGACCCGAAGAATGCGGCAACCTATAAGGCCAACGCGGCCTCGTACAACGCCAAACTCAAGGTACTCGATGAGTATGTTGCCAAGGCCATTTCTACTATCCCGAAGAGGTGTCGTGTGCTTGTTACCGCACATGATGCGTTCAACTACTTCGGCCGTGCCTATGAACTCGATGTAGTTGGCATTCAGGGCATCTCGACCGCATCCCAGGCTGGGCTACAGGATCTCAATCGCATTGTCGACTTGCTCGTGAAGCGAGACATTAAGGCTGTTTTTGTCGAGAGCAGTGTTTCAGAGAAAAATGTCAGGGCCCTGGTCGAAGGCGCCAAATCCAAGGGCCACTATGTCTTCATTGGAGGCAAACTCTTCTCCGACGCGATGGGTAGGCCCGGCACCTACGAAGGTACTTACCTCGGTATGCTCGACCATAACGCGACAACTGTTGCTCGCGCACTGGGTGGGAAAGCTCCGGTAAAGGGCATGAACGGAAAACTGACACATGTGAAGTGATTCGAACTGCACATTACGCCCATGTCCGTTTCAGCTACCCAATCCACCATCGAGCCCAAAGCAACCGGAAGCGAGCATCCGGAAGATGCACCGATTTCGATTCATGACATGACGGTGGCTTACCACCGCAAGCCCGTGCTCTGGGATGTGGATTTCGACGCGCCCGAAGGGAAACTGATCGGCATCGTCGGGCCCAACGGTGCCGGTAAGAGCACTTTGCTCAAAGCGGTACTCGACCTCATTCCGAAGGTATCAGGGCGCGTCCTGATCTACGGCAGGCCCTATAAGAAACAGAGACACCTGGTGGGATACGTGCCCCAGCGTGAGAGCGTCGATTGGGATTTTCCAGTCAACGCGCTCGACGTGGTTGCCATGGGCACTTACGCCAAGATTGGGTGGTGCTTCCCTGTCAGCCGAAAGTACAAGGACGCGGCCATGGA
>Ga0208129_1000886_pt1 | contig 12353 bp, 7 predicted proteins | sample ETNtaG_13_FD_185759 | JGI IMG/M metagenome (GOLD analysis project Ga0208129, IMG submission 185759) | Marine microbial and viral communities from oxygen minimum zone, Eastern Pacific Ocean - ETNP201306PF47B (SPAdes) (version 2) | ecosystem: Environmental > Aquatic > Marine > Oceanic ...
AGAAAACGATGTTCTGCGAATCGAAGGCACCGTCGGTCAGGACTGCTTCTTCTTTCAACTGCCGCCAATGGATTCCGTCAGGCGAAGCGAGAGGAACGTGGGGCAGTCCGATGAGGGTCTTATAAAGCTCGTCGGGGTTGGCATCCGGATTGGCGTCCCGGAAGGGAGTGAAGTCGAAGTGGCGCGGTCCGACCCAGACCAGGTTGTTGTCCTTCGATCTCTCAAACTCAACGATGCCAAGATTTGGCTTCTCCCAGACGATGCCGTCCCGGCTTTCAGCATAGCCGGTCAGACAACCCCGTCTGCGTCCGACGTCCCACGTATAGTACATGCGGTATATGTCACCGTCCTTCATTACCGAGGAATAGCCGAAAGGGGTTGGGTCAAGACTCTCGTCTCTCTGCCAGAGCTTCTCCCACGGCTGGTCAATGGTCAGCGCGACCTCGCGGGGAACGGGATGGTGAAGACGGTGCTGAACACCATCCAGGCGATCTGTGAGTTGGTCATCGACGAACAACTGAAGACGGGAGCTGATGTCGAGCATTTTGGATTGTTCCAGGTGGTTCAGTGTTGGTAAGAGCGGGACGAGATCCAGCCAGGTTCTAATCTTCAGCTTCTCCGGTCGCAAAAGGATAAGATCACAATCAGAATGTTCGCACTATAGGCCTCCGAGACAGGTCTTCTGGCATACAGCTAAAAAAACTGGGCAAATCGGAATGGCTGTTCTTTTGAATGAATCTTCCTCTCTGCTCTTTCTGTTGGTCGTTTCTTTCGTTCTGTGCACAGTGGTGACGGACGCCAGAGGCGAAGGTCGTGACCCGCTCATGAAAGAGATGATCCTGATTCCAGCCGGAGAGTTCGTTTTCGGAGAGAAGGAACGCGAGCCGGAAAACCTGTGCAAGCGTGACTTCTTTGTCTTGGAACGGAAGGAACGGGTGGATAGCTTTTACATCGATCGGTTTGAAGTCACGAATGGTGAATACGCCGAATTCGTGAAGGCGACAAAACATCCTCCGCCACCTCACTGGGAAGGGGAAGAACCGAATATCGAGATTCGTGACCTTCCCGTTACTTTTGTCAATTACGAAGACGCTGTTGCCTACGCCAATTGGGCAGATAAGCGGTTGCCCACTGAAAAAGAGTGGGAGAAAGCAGCCCGCGGGACGGACGGCCGAAAATATCCCTGGGGCAACGACGAGCCCACCAGCGAACGAGCGGTGTTCTTCCGCACGCGGGGCAATGGGCCTCGGCCCGTTGGAAGCTGTCCCGCGGGGGCATCCCCTCACGGCTGCCGGGACATGGCGGGCAATGTCCTTGAGTGGACGAGCACGCAGGTGGAAGGAACAGATGAGAGGATCGTTCGAGGTGGTGACTGGGCGAATGTGCCCGAAAACCTGCGCTGCTCCCGCAGAACGCCCGCTCTCTTTGATATCAGGTCGGGTGACCTGGGGTTTCGCTGCGTTGCGGACGAATTGCCTCAAGGCGCGTCGCTTTGGAAGAAGCGTGACCGCGTCCCGGCATCTCCAGTGACTGCCAGTTCCGGAGAGCCTGAGCCCGATCCGCACAGCCGATTGAAACGTCCATCCCATGGGGCGCATCCAAGGATCTTTTTCAGCGCGCAAGACCTGCCGAAGATCAGAACGCACATGGCGAAGTCAACGTTCGTTGCGCGAAGCTGGGGCTACCTGGAAAAGGAACTCAAGAAAGCATGGGCGGATGACGGCCCGGAAAAATCGTACTGCGAAGAAATCCTGGACAAAGGAAATCTTCAGACAAAGCCGCCGGGCAATCAGGATGCGTTCAGCTTTACCGTGTTCCATGCATTGGTGACGGAGAAGAAAGAAGAACTACCACGCGCAAGGAGAGCCATACTTTCTCTGGCCGCGCATGCCGGGGCCGCGAAGGAAGCCAACTACAACCTTCTCGCTCAACTTGCCCTGGTCTACGATCTTGGTTTCGGCTTTCTAAGTGAAGACCAGAGGAAAGTGGCGCGCGCTGGGCTGATAAACCAGGGGGCGCTCATGGCCCGATCCTCCAAGGTCAGTTTCTTCGGGCTCGGCAGGCCGTCTTTCTATCGGGCGTTTGACTGGTGCCCTCTTTTCAATGCCCCTCTTGGAATGGCGGCACTGGCGCTCGAAGGAGAGATGGACGAGCACACCCGCATGGAGTGGGAAAAGATCGCCGCAGGTGCAATGCAGGATTACTTCCAGGTCGGCATTGGCCGGGACGGGTCATGCCTGGACGGGATGGCTTATTTCGGCTTTGGGAACTGGTATACAAACTACCTGCTCGACGGGCTGAAGATGAGAGGCATGGACCTGTATGAGCACCCGCATCTGAGAAAGGTCCCCGACTGGTTGGCCATGGAAGTGCTGCCCTGGGGCAACGAATTCAATTCATTCGGAAAGACCCATCTGCGCCCTCCCGTGGGTCTCATCTTCGCCGGCATGCATCATGCCTGGCCTGAGAAAAAAGCGATGCAGTGGGCATGGAATAACCACACCGGATATCGCACATATACGTGCATCCCAATCATCGTTTACGGAGATCCAATGCCGGATTCCGAGCCGAAAGGGCTTCCACTCGTCAAGCATTTCCGAGGCCGGGACATGGTCATCGCCCGCACCGACTGGACAAAAAACGCGGTCATGTTTGTCACCCGGTACGGCCGTGAAGTGCACGCCCAGGCCGATACCGGGAGCTTCACGCTTTATGGTTACGGCTCTTTTTTCGCCATCGATCCCGGAATGGAGACGCGGCTCAGCGAAGGCCACAGCATTGCCCGCATCGACGGCAAGAGCATGGGCAGCGACCTCAGCTCAACCGAGGGCAAGATACGGCGCTTTGAACACAGCCCCCTCGCCACGATGGTTCACGGCGATGCCGCGCAAGCCTACAGCCATTACTATCCCTGGCGCCCGCAACATGGAAAGAAAGTCGCTGCCATCCCCATGAAAGAGGCGAGCCGGTACTTCGCCTTCGTCACCGGTGAAGGCGCGCCGCCCTACCTCATGATCCGTGAACGCCTCAAACAGGACGACCAGCATCACGCTTACGAATGGCTCCTGCAGCTTTCACCGGGAGCAACGTGTGAGCTGTCCGAAAACACTGCGAACGTTTTCAGTCCCCTCCATAGCGAAAGACACGAACCCACAGAGGACAGCGTGCGCAATCTCATGACCGTGCGCTTCCTGTCCCCGGAGAAGGTGGACCTCTCTACCGACACATTCGGCAAAAAGAGTCTCGACTTCGGCGTTCATCCAAGATTGAAGGCGGAGGTGGGTGGAACTGAGGCGGATTTCGCCATCCTGCTTTATCCGCACACGAAGGAAATGCCCGCAGCTACAGTTGAAAGTAAGCACGTTCCCGGCGGATTGTATGTCCAGTTGAAATGGCCCGGCACTACCGACCATTGGCTGTTCGCCCAGCCGGAGAAGAACGTTGCTGCGGATCTGATTTCATCTGACGCCGTAATGGCCATGGTCCGTGAGCGCGACGGGAAGGTCTCGGACTTTCTATGCTTTGAAGGCAAGTCGCTGAGCTGGAATGGTAAGACCATCCATCAGTCGGATGCGGATTAAGGTCTGAAGCAGTCACATCTTCGCGTGCCGCTGAGATAATTTGAAAACGGACGAAGAGGACTCGGATGAAGAGGATCGCAGAGAGGACCGCGGATGAAGAGGACCGCGGATGAAGAGGACCGCGGATAAGACAGCGAGTGTTTTGGTTCTGATATCCGCGGTCCTCTTCATCCGCGGCCCTCTCCGTGGTTGCGGCCGAAAGGCATCGGATTTATCAGAGAAAAGCCACCAACCTTTTTTGGAATGCACCCCCACTCACCAAACCCCATGACCGATCTCATCCCCTTCTCCGAACACCTTGTGATGGATGGTTACAACTATGCTTACGGCATTTCGGCGGCTGACCTCACGGGCGATGGGTCTCTTGACCTGATTTCGGCTGATACGATTGTTGGGCTCTATTGGTTCGAGAATGATGGCAACGGGAACTTTGCGAAACACGTCATTCACGAACGTGAGGATGAGTGGCTCGAACGCCATGCCATCGCGGACATCAATGGGGATGGCCGGCCTGAGATCGTGATCGTTGACAACATCAATGGCGGTCTGCTCTGGTTCGAGTTCGAGGGCGATCCTCGCGACCGAAGCAATTGGTCTCACCATTACATCACCGAAACAGAGCTGCCCGGCGCTTATGACCTGGTAGTGGCTGACTTCGACGGCGACGGAGATCTGGATGTTGCCGCGTCAAGCTGGGTCAAGGGCAACCAGTTTGCCTGGTTTGAGAACCGAAATGGCGAATGGGTCAAGCACGTGATCGAGGAAGGAATGCTCGAAACTCGCGCTATCTGCGCCGCTGACCTCAACGGCAATGGCCGCCCGGACCTGATGGGGACAGCGTCGAATTCAGACCTGCTGGTCTGGTACGAGAATCCGGGGGACCCTGTGAACGAGCCGTGGAAACGTTACGTTATCGATAACGCAACACGCCCGATCCACGGGCACTTTGCTGACATGGAAGGCGATGGCGATCTGGACATTGTGATGGCTCTCGGATGCTTCAATAAACGGGACGACGACGAGCCGGACAATCACCAGATCGTTTGGTACGAGCATGGTGGAGACCCCAGGCGAACCCCCTGGCAGAAGCACATCATCTGCGAGGAGTTTCCGAACGCTTTCGAAGCGGTTGCCGCCGATCTGGATGGCGATGGCCAGACCGAAGTTGTCGCTACCTGCTGGGGCGACAAAGGAGCGATTGCTCTCTTTAAACACGAAGGTGACCCGCGCGGGCCATGGCAGATGCAATGGCTGAAGCAAGGATGGGTCAATGCCGACCAAGTCTTCATCGCCGACCTGGACGGCGACGGCCGTGCGGATATCGTCGCCTCTGCCGAACGAGGAAGTAACGAATTGCGATGGTGGCGAAATGAGAGCGGAGGGTAGTCTCGGGGACGAAAAAAAAACACGCGCTAAGCCCTGACCCTAATCTTCAGAGATTTGATCTGACGGGAGCTTTGGCATTATGCTGATGCCACCTCGAGTGCCGCTACTGCTGTAACACGCACTCGGCCAAATCTCTTCCGGCAGATCGGAACGATGCACATCACTGACATCAAAATTCATCAGCCTGCAGGTCTTCTTAGAATACTTACCGATAGCGACGTGGAAGGCTGGTGCCTGTGTGTCGGTGAGGAAACGGCCCGGCACATCCAATCGGCCTACCGGGATGCGGTGATCGGGCGCGGTGCTCTGGATCGCGAGGAGATCTGGCACGAAATGGTCGGCCTGGAGAGGTTCCGCTACCAGCCGCAGACCGTGCGGGGATATGTCGACGTAGCCCTGTGGGACCTGGCGGGCAAGCGGGCCGGCCTGCCCGTTTACCAGTTGCTCGGTGGATACAGGGACCGCATTCCGGCCTATAAGAGCGGCCGGGACTACCCTGAAGTCGAGACCTATGTCAAGGACGCGGTGCAGGCGAAAGAGGAGAACTTCAGGGGATACAAGGATCACTGTTATCTCGGTGTTGAAGGGATGATTAAAGTGGCGCGGGCCGTTCGGGAGGCGGTGGGCGACGAGTTTCATCTGATGCACGATTCCGTCCAGCGGTACAGTTACACGGAGGCCGTCAAGGTGGGCCGGGTCCTTGAAGAACAGCACTACTACTGGTTCGAGGAACCACTGCGTGATTTCGATCTGCTGGGGCTCAAGAAGCTTTCGGAAACGCTCGATATCCCGATCGCAGGGGCGGAATACCTGCCGGGCTCGCTCTACTCGACCGCGCAGCTTCTGGCCCTTCAGGCCGTTGACATCGTGCGCGCCAGCGTGCCATGGCGAGGCGGGATCACCGACATGATCAAGATTGCTCGCCTGGCCGAGGCTTTTGGCGTGAACTGCGAGATTACCTCCGGCGGCCTGATGTGGGGTTTTGTCCACGCCCACGTCCTCGGCGCCATCCGCAACTGCGATTTCTTCGAGGCATGGAAGGTTGGCCCCCAGGGAGGCGAACCATTGATCACGAACCCGCTGGTGGTCGAGAACGGTTGGCTTCCCGTGCCGCAGGGCGCCGGCCTCGGCATTGCTCTAAACTGGACGGAGGTAGAGAAACAGACGGAAACCGTCATTTGAGTTGGAGACACGAAATGCCAAAGAAAAAGATGACCCACGAAGAACGAGACCGCCGGCGCCGGATGAAATGGTGGCACGAAGCACGATTCGGGATGTTCATACATTGGGGGCTCTTTTCGGTGATCGGCCGGGCCGGGTGGGCGATCAGCACAGAGATGATTCCCTTCGACGAGTGGGAGAAACTGGCCGATGGGATCAAGCCGAAGGGCAACCCCGCTCGCGACTGGGCCAGGCTCGCAAAGCAAGCAGGCCAGAAATACATGGTCCTCACGACCAAGGCACACGAAGGATTCTGCCTGTTCGATTCCGCGCTCACCGACTACTGCGCACCCAGGCGCGCGGCCGGGCGCGACCTCGTCGCAGATTTTGTTGAAGCCGCTCGCGCCGAAGACATGCGAGTAGGGTTCTATTACTCGCTCATGGACTGGTATCACCCGGACGGTGCGCGCTGCCTCCGCGACGAGAAGGCCCGCCGCCGCTTCGTTGATTACATCCACGGGCAGGTGCGTGAGCTCTGCACCAACTACGGCAAGCTTGACATCCTCTGGTACGACGTTCCCCAACCGCTCGACGCCGAAGGATGGGAGTCGGCGAAGTTGAATCGCATGGTTCGCAAGCTCCAGCCTAACATCATTATCAACGACCGTTCCGGCCTGCCAGAAGACTTCTCCACGCCTGAGCAGGAAATCCGGCCCGCGTCCGAGGGGCGCGCCTGGGAATCGTGCATGACCGTCACCGACCAGTGGGGCTACAACCCCACCTCCAGGCACTGGAAGACCGTCCACGAATGTGTCATGAACCTTGTCAGAGCTGCAAGCAAGGGCGGCAATTTTCTTTTCAACATCAACGTCCGACCAGACGGCACGATAACGCCGCAGGAACGGAAGGTCTTCCTTGGCATTGGCGACTGGATGAGCCGCAACGAAGAAGCCATCTGCAACACAGAACGTGCGCAGATAGAATCCATGCCGTACGCGCACACGGCACGCGGCAAGACCCTCTACCTTCACGTCTTCGCCTGGCCCGGCCCGGAGCTGGTGGTCGCGGGTCTGCGCTCGCGTGTGAAATGCGCCCGTCTCCTCGCCACTGGTGAGCATGTGCCGTTCGAGCAAACCGACGAACGCCTGTTTGTGAGAGGCCTGCCCGACAAGCCACCCGACAGCCCCGCATCTGTCATCGCCCTTGAGTGCGCCAGCCGTCCTCGACAGATCCTGCCTCTGAAATACCTCGTGCGGAGACCGGATCCTGAAGCTCCATGATTTCACTTCTGACTGGAGAGAGGGAGGTCACGAATGCGCGGATTGAAGGGCAACATCCTTGCTCCAGAATCGTTTCGAGCAGAAAGGGAACCAAGTCCATCAACGAGGGTTCTGGACCTGGATTAAGTTCCGTAATCTCATCTCTCTGATACGCGCCCGCATCTTCTGCACAAAGGTGGCCTGCAGATGGGGAGTATTCAGGGCATTCTCATAGGCGGAGAACGCTTCGTTGATAGCCCCATCGGCTTCCAACTTCATGCCGATGTATGGGTATGGGTCAAACACGCCTCGAGCCACTAACTTGGAGCGGATCTCCAGTTCTTTCCTGGAGAGTCTTCCCAGCAGGAACGGTACAAACGGAGACTGGTCTTCATTAATACTCTTCAGGCTTTCAAGCGGTGAGAAATCCCTGATCGGGCAGAAGGCAAACCAAAGCGATGTGAGCGGCATCCCTTTTAACGGAATCAGCTCCGTCACGTCAGTGTACGAGCAATCCAGGGCGTCCAATTCCATGCCCTCCAGAGGCCCCAGGTCGCTAACGGCAGTGTAGACCAGATTCAGGTTTTTCAGGTCCTTCATGCCTTTCAGAGGGCTCAAGTCATGCACTTGCCGTGCACCGTGCAACTTGAGGTAAGTCAGCGGCATGCCTTTCAGTGGGCTTAAATCTGTCAGCGCGGGAGACATGCACTCCAGATGTTTGAGCTTCATGCCTTTCAGGGCGGTCAGGTCTTTCACTGGAGCGGAATGCATCTCCAGGATTGTAAGTGGCATTCCTTCGAGCGGGCCGATGTCCTTCACCCAGTGAAAAATCCGGAGATGTTTCAGGGGCATGCCCGAAAGGGGGGTGAGGTCACTGATCTGAGTTCCAGATATGTCAAGCCACTCGAGCTGCATGCCTTTGAGCGCGTCTAAATCAGTTACCTTTGTCTGGGTCAGTGCAAGCCCAGTCAGTGGCATGCCCTGGATGGGGCTCAGATCCTCTACCGGGCAGGCTACCAAAGTCAGTGATGTGAGCGGCATACCGTTGAGAGGGCTTAAATCCGTCACTTGAACGTGACTCAGAATCACTTCTTTGAGAGGAATACCTTTGAGCGGCTGAAGAAATTTCAGCGGCGAATGCCTGATCGTTATTCCCGTCAGAGCAACTTCATCAGTCAGGATGCTGATGCTGATGTCGTGGCCGTGCAGTTCTTTGAACTTCTGTCTGATGCGCTCTGACTTTTCGGGGAGAGACGAGTTTTCGATGGAGTGATAGAACCCCTCACATTTCACGTAGGCCGTCGCCTGGCCCAGCTTCTTTTGAATGGCTTCACGGGTTTGCACAGGCACGTTGTCGGATGAGCCCATTCGGTCGAGAGTGGCCTCGAGGGCGACCATGGCTTCCGGATAGTAGCCGGCTCTGTACAGGGTCAATCCCGCAGCCATGCGGTTTCGCCAATCCGGCATCGCGTCCATGTGTTTGATCAGTTCCAGAGTTCTCCTGATGTCTCTGTTGGTGCCACGGACGTTGGAAAGCATGGTCTGGGATGGAACATGGTCCGGGTCTACCTGCAATGCCTTGAGGAACGAATCTTGTGCACTGGGGTAGTCCTTCTTTTCTTTTGACAACATTCCTTTGGCGTAGAACCCCCAGGGATTGTCGTCGCCCGCGAATTCCAGGACCGCATCGGCCCGTGTCTCCGCTTCCGCCCAACGGCCCTCCTCCCCGGCTCGGACGGACTGCAGTGCCAGTTTTTCCGAGGCTTTCAGCGCTTCTGAGCGCTGCAGTTCCTTTGCTTCGGCGGCTTCCTGCTCTTTTGCCTCCGCTTTTCCTCTGGCTCTGAATGCGACGTCTCGCTCCTGCTTCAAGCGAAAGACGAAAGCAGTCGACAGGAAGAGGAGGACAAGAAACGCGCACGCCAGAGAAAGGCTGATGCCTCTGTTCCTCTTCACCAGCTTCCGGCAGCTTTCGAAAAACGTGTCTTCTCTTGCCGATACGGAGCGACCTTCGAGGAACAGGTTGACGTCCTGAGAAAGTTCCTTGACCGACTGGTAACGGCTGTGCCGAGACGCATCAATAGCCTTCATGGCGATGGCGGAGAGCTCTCGGGGAACCTTGCGGTCAGGAGCACGCTTCTCAGGGGACAGAATTCTCCCCTCCAGGACATTCTGAAGGATTTCGTGAACTGACTCGCCGGCCACCGGCCGTTCGAGTGTCAGAATTTCGTAGAGAATGACACCCAGAGAATAGATGTCGGATCGATGGTCGATGTCATCAATCCTGCCCTCGGCCTGTTCCGGAGGCATGTACGCCGGGTCCCGCTGACCGAACCCGCCATTGTCCGGGCTGAGGCGTCGTCAGATCGAACGGAGCGAACCGGAAGGGGAGATGTGTGGGAGTCTGGTGCGGAGGAGGAAGTGTGGTCGTCCGGGTGTGCCGGTGTTTGGGTGCCCGACTCATCGGCAGCAGGAACGGTGTCGGCTTCTCGAATATCAGATTCTGATTTCTGTCGCTGTCCTTCCGTTGAAGGCTGGACATTCAACGTCTGAGCTCTGCCTGCTGACTTCTGCTCCAGAACTTTCGCCAACCCCCAGTCCATGACCAGCACTTCACCGAAGTCCCCCACCATGATGTTGGAAGGCTTGAGGTCCCGGTGGATCACGCCGTTAGAATGAGCGAACGCGATGGCATCGCAGACCTTGAGAAAGATGGCAAGGAGCTCGGCGAGCGATACCGTAGCCTGGGTCTCTGGACCCGATGTCTTCTCCGCTTCTCCACTCTGAAAAGCGGAGCTAGGTTGGGTCTTCAGAATCTCTCCCAGCGATCGCCCTTTCACCAGCTTCATCGTGAAATAGAGATTACCCTCGCCGTTCCGACCCAGTTCGTGGATGGGCACAATGTTCGGGTGCTCCAACTGGCCCGTCACTTGTGCCTCTGACAGAAACCGGGTCCGATGCTCGTCCGATCCTGCGATCTGAGGGCGCATCACTTTCATCGCAACCGGACGTCGTATGCTCTTGTCCCGGCAGACAAGGACCGCGCCCATTCCCCCGTGTGCCAGCTCCTTTTCCTTCAGATATCGGCGGAATGCACTGCTGGTCTCTTCCAGCACCGATTCCAGACTTTCCGGCACTTCGTCGCCAGTAGAACAAGTGGAGTCTCCTTCCATGCGGGCAGATGATGGTGAGGGAGAGCCAAGTCGCCGTCGAAGATCGGCCAGATATTGCGCAAGGTCTTCACGCGTTGCCTGATCCGCTTCCACAAGTTCCGGGAAGTCGCTCAAGTATTGCTCCAGGGGTCTGGGCTCCCCGGATTTCCAGCGGAACTCCAGGTCAACCTTGACGAGTTCACGAAGCAGCGCTTTTCTCCATCCACCCTTGGCGCCCGCCAGGAAAACCCGGATGTCAGGCACAGCCCCGCCTTTCCATGACTTGTCAAACCGGCTTGCCACGTCGTCAACCCAATCAGCAAGGGACAATGTGTCGTCCGCGTCATCAGCGGTATCCACCAGCACGGCTTCATAGACCTGGGGATCTCCCGCGGGCTCTGTCAGACCTGCCTTCGCAACGGTGATGGCCTGACATATCGGGCATCGGACATTCCTTCCGGCCCGGACATCATCCACTCTGAGCCTGGCCCGACATTCAAGACTGGAGCAATGGAAGCTAATAGACATAACTTTCTACTCACCACGAGATTCCGGCCCGCTTTCGGTTGTTGGCCTTCCCACCTTCAAACTCCCATAAACCCACTCCCCACTTCACCTCGTCAGGCTGTCCCTCGCCATCTGCTGCCACTGCTCCAGTATCATAGGGATTCTACGGGCCACTGTTCGCTCCGAACAGTCCATTGCCTCGGCAATTTCCGGATAGGTGAAGCCGGCGATATAGAGCTCGGCGAACTCCCGGAATTTCTCCGGCAGTTCATCCAGATATTGACGATACGAATCATTCAGCGTGGCCTCTTCTTCCGGCGACAGTGCATCCCCAGCTACAGCGTCCAATCCGCGGGCATCGGTGGTCGAATGATTGAGGAAATCCAGCGCGGATTCGCCCCGTACCTTACCTCCGCCCCGTTTCTGCCGCTGATGGTGTTCGACCTGATCGGAAGCCCTCCTGGCGGTAATGACAACAAGCAGTGACAGCAGATCGCTCCGATTGACCAGCCGCGGTATTCGGCCGTCCTTCACGCTGTTGTAGAACGACCAGAAAGCTTTCTGCGCCACGTCCTCCTCATCTTCGACCCGGCGTGGTGCACCATCGAGCTGCCGATCGGCGAGTTTCACGAGAAACTTCCAGTATCGGCCCTGGATCTGTCCCAACGCCTCTTCGTCCCCTGCTTTGAGTTGCGCAAGCCACTGCGTAACAGACCCTTCCGACGCCATGTTCCTTTGCTCAGGATAACTGAGGGGTAATCCATCGTCTGAAGGGTCAGAGTATAGAGGCCGGCCAGAGCCGTCTCAATAGGACTGAATCGGAGTCAGGGAGTTCAGATTGTTGTGGTCAGCGCGTCCCATCGGACGGCAGATAATAACTCGATCGATAACCCGGCAGATTCGGCAGTCTTGAGCGAAGCTGCTCAGTTTCGCTGTCCCTTTGTTCAGAAAGGTGCTAACGGCCCGTTGTCTTCTGTCAGGGCAGTCAACTGAATCTTGCGTTTCTGAGCCCATATTCTCCCTAGACTATCAAGCTGTTCCTTTTTCAGAACCTTCCTTATGAGTGGGAACAGTTCTGTTTCTTCTCGAAGAAAGTGCTTACGCTCCCTGGCCAGAGCTTCAAGCAGTAGAGTGCGTCCTTCGACCAGCGAAGCGCAGCGCTGGAACTGTCTGTTAATGGCGTGAATCTCTCGGTGTTCCTGGTGGCATGAAATGGCCAGGTCGAGCTGCGTATCGACGGCTGGAAATAATACATTGTCCTCGATGTCCGCATGCTGACGGAGAGGGACACCGAAGAGCGACACGGCACG
>Ga0208129_1000901_pt1 | contig 12244 bp, 14 predicted proteins | sample ETNtaG_13_FD_185759 | JGI IMG/M metagenome (GOLD analysis project Ga0208129, IMG submission 185759) | Marine microbial and viral communities from oxygen minimum zone, Eastern Pacific Ocean - ETNP201306PF47B (SPAdes) (version 2) | ecosystem: Environmental > Aquatic > Marine > Oceanic ...
CGCAGTAGTAAGCCCTCCCCCCTCGCCCGTGTGTCGGGAGAGGAGAGGAGAGCTGTTAGATTCTGTTAGGGCCTGTTAGAGAAGAGGACTACCAAGGCAGCTACAAACAAGATGATTTCCATGTGGTCTGTTAGAGTCTGTTAGACCTTGGGCTTCAAGGGGACGGACGGGAGATCATTCTTCTTGGGAGCGGGACGCATCTCAGTAGCGATGAGAGTGTCCATGATTGCCTGCTCCCTGATCTTGGACCGTGCACCTTCGTGCATCCCCATGATGTCAGCGAGGATGCCAGCGCTCTGCTTGTCAACGATGTTGAGGCGAGCCATTAGAAGTTTGAGTTCGAAGCGCTGCGCGTCAGCGGCATTGCGTTCGATGCGAAGCTCGCGTGTGGAGCAGGACAGGGTCATTACTTTGTCGTTCATGGTGGTAGTAGTCTAGTTTATTGAGAGAGAGATGCAAGCTCTTTTTTAAGCTTTTTTATTTCGTCCGCAAGGTATTGTGGCAGTTGACCGTTCCCTGCTGACCAGAGAAGTCTGCGAAGGCGTTTCGCTTTCAATTTTCTTTCGTTCTCGGTCATGCGGGAAAGGTGATGATGCGCTTTCCGCGCTTGTAGCTGAGGGGAGAGCTGAAGATGGAACGGAACCCGTGGGGGAAGCTCACGCTGTGAGTCACGGGAGGAACGGGGATGGAGAGTGCCTCGATGGGGCAGGTGGTTTTCTTAACTGTCATGAGAGTATTCTAGCAGAGATTCGCAGGAATTGCAAGCTTTATTTCCTGTTTTTTACTTTTTTTTCGTATGCGTCGAGCAGCGCGATCTTCTCGTTCGCCGTCTCACTCCTTGATTTCAGAGCCTTGTCACTAGCGATGCACTTGGCGATGCAATCAGCGAGGATGAGGCTAGTGTCCTTGGTGCGATAGATGGCCTCACCACAGGTGCCTGAATCGCCTTTGCGACCACGAACGCGAATTTCGATGTCATCGATGATGATCTCATCAACGGAGGTGAAGCCGATGAGGATCTGCGCGAGGGAGAGGATCTCCTTTTGAGTGAGTTGGTTCCTAACTGTCATAAACGTATTCTAGCAGAGATTTCAGAGAATTGCAAGCTTTATTTTACTTTTTTTTCCAATCCGCAACGCTTTTTTGGAGGGCCTGATTTGCCTTCTCGATGCCTTCCCGCTGGCGGATTACCTCGGGGCCACGCGGGGCGTTGATGATGTGGCGAACCAAGGCGAGATCGTGCTCCCTACCCTCAGGCGAGAGGTTAAGGATCGCATCCACCCTGTTCAGGTCAATCCAATCCTCGCCACCGTCTTCATCCATGACCTGAACCTCGTTATTCTCAAGGTCCGTGTCTGTTACTATTCCCCAAGTGTTACCGTCGAACACTACCTCACTGCCGTTGCAGATGCTTTGGTTTTCCTTAACTGTCATGAAAGTATTATACCACAGTCTGAGCTAAACACAAGAGAAAAGATGCATTTTTAACGTTTTTTTTTCTTAATTAAAAGCTTGACACCCCCCCCCATTTCTCAAAAAAAAGCTTTGCGTCGGCGTGGCATAGCCGAGGGGGGACCATTTCTTCAATTTGTCAACAGCGATTGGGGCGCCCTATTTCTTCTGGCGTTGTTGTGGGGGCTGAGGGGTTATATTTAATGTTTAAAAAAAATAATCGCCCCGTATAATGGGAGAGTGTTAGACGTTGTTACGAGGTTTGTTCCATTGGTGGCGGGGTTGATGTATGCGTTTGTTGGAGCGGCGTATATTCTGAAGAAGGAATATGGCTGGGGCGTGGTATGGATATCCTATGCTACGGCGAATTTTGGGTTAATGGTGGTAGGCAACCAGTGAAACTAGTGTAATAGAAACAAATGAGTCTAAGGTATAGCGAATTTCCTGTATGTATTGGGGTAGCGGGGGGAGCGGTTCCTCCTGAGACTAATCAATATGTGCCAACCACAAGAGTGGATGTAAGTTACAATACATCTCACAGCCCCAAAAGAAAGCTTGGGAGCACAATTGCGTCTGACGACCAATTTGGGTTCGAGGGGGCGTTGACTGCGGACATTTCCGTTGATTGTATAATCCAAACGGGATTGGCATCTGGATTCGACTTTTTAGCGGATGCTAACCAAGACAATTATGTTACTATTAAAATAGGGAGCGGCCAATTCAACAAGTGCTACGCGACAGACGTATCTGTTAACATAGAGCCGTTTGTGCCTGTTTCTTTATCTGCCAAATTTGTTTCCTTAGATCCTCCTACGGGAGAACAGATTTCGGGAGACACAAATCCTTATGGTGGGAACGAAATTCCGTTTACAGGGGACGATCTAGTTTATGGGCATACGGTTGTAATTAGCGATGGGGCGAATATCTTGAATGATGTCCAATCTAGTATAAGTTTTAGTAGGACATACTCCAGAACCCCAATTTACCAACTTGGGTCCATCAACGCAGACACGATGCTCTTAGATGGTGTCGAAGAGGAACTGTCGGTTAGTTCTACTGGTGTCGAAAGCCTGATTGGGTTAAGCGGGGATAAGCTGGGGGGCACCCTTGGTATTTATCTGTGTGGGGCGGGGATAGGTGTCGTACAAGCTGTAACACCAGACTTAATTAATTTCCCCGCAGGAGCCCGAGTTCTGACTGAGAGCTATGGGGTTGCAGGTGGGGACACTGTTTCTACCCAAGCGACAATAAAACAGGTTAAATTGTAGTTTACGTGTAAATATCTATAATGGCACGTAAAGACTTGTCTAATATTGAGTTAACGCCGCATTTTCATCACTCCATCAAATTTAAAGAGAGGAAGTTCAAGTTTACCCCAAAACAGAAGAAATTTCTGAGCACTCTTTTAAACCCCACCGTTAAAGTTCTTTTTGTGGCGGGGCCAGCGGGATCGAGTAAAACATACATGTCCCTTTATGGGTGTTTGAGACTTTTAGCAGAGGACGCCAATAAGGAGCTATTATATGTGCGGAGTATTGCAGAAAGTGCAGACAAGGGGCTAGGGAGTCTTCCTGGAGACATAACGGATAAGTTTGATCCTTTTTCGATGCCCCTGTATGATAAGTTGGATGAAATCGTTTTTGAGGGCGATACAGCCTTTCTCAAACAACAAGGGCGTATTTCAGCGATCCCGATAAACTTTCTTCGTGGAGCGAACTGGAACAACAAGTTAATTGTAGCAGATGAGGCTCAGAACTTCACCTTCAAAGAATTGACTACGTTAGTTACCCGTATCGGTGAAGAAAGCAAGCTGATTATAAGCGGAGACTTTATGCAAAGTGATATTAATGGGAAAACGGGGTTTGGTGAGATGTTTGATTTGTTTGGGGATGAAGACTCTATTGAGAATGGCATTCACTCCTTTAGGTTTAACCGTAACGACATTGTGCGTAGCAAAATTTTAAAATTTATCATTTCTAAATTAGAAACATACAAACCTGTGTAATATCATATGTATATAATCAAGAGCAAACGTCAACGCGACAGCGGCGAACAGCTTCTATACTCACAGGACTAGGATCTTGTTTATTTTAGAAAAAAACCCTAAATAACATATAAAATAATAATGAGCCATCTATTTTGTCATAGCTGCGGAGGCAAGCTTTCTTACAGTCATGCAAAGCCAAATTTTTGTGGAAAGTGCGGACAGCAATTAAACATGAGTGCAACAACTAATATTGCTGCGGCGGCGTCTACGGTCGAAAAGTCAGTAGTTATATCAGAGAATGAAACAGACGCAACATCTGTTCCTCATATTTCTGATTTTCAAGTTGAATATAGCGCGGGACAACGTTCTGTAACTTTAGGTTCATTAATTGGGGAGCAAACCCCTCCCGATCACCAAAAGAGCAAAAGGGCTCTCTCAGTTAATGAATTTATTGATGAAAAGAAAAAAGAAAGGTGAATATACCTACGAAGATTTTTCGGACATCATAGATGTCGCCATAAAAAAGCAGCAGTATAAGTGGAGGCTAAATGCTGTTAAGTGGTTCGACTTTGAAGACGTAGCTCAGATAATAAAACTACACATATCCAAAAAGTGGCATATGTGGGATCAAGAGCGTCCACTGGAACCGTGGATAGGACGTATTATTTCTAATCAGATGCGGAACCTGATAAGAAATCATTATGGAAATTATGTGAGGCCCTGTTCTAATTGTAAGTTTGCGTTAGGGGAGGGTTGTTCTTTGACAAAGAGCAGAAAACAAGACTCTACCTGCACATCATATTTGAAATGGGAAAAATCCAAGAAATCAGGGCTAGAGTTAAAAACGCCTCTATCTACCGAGGACTTTCCAAAGGAGGTGCAGGGTAGGCCGTATGAGGATTTTGATTTTGGTTCTTCTCTGAAAAAGCTTAATTTTTATATGGAGATCAAGTTGAGCAATAATCACTACGTTGCCTACCGCATGTTGTATTTTGAGGACAAGACGGAGGAGGATGTGGCCCGTTTTATGGGATATAAGATATCACCCCAAAAAAGCAAGCTAGGATACCGCCAAGTTAAAAACCTTAAGAAAAAGTTCCTAGAGTTAGCTTTAGAAATCTTAAAAGAGCAAGATATTATAAAAGATGGACCTGAGTAAAGAACAGAAGGATTTTTTGCGAGAAAACGCCGCTCGGATTCCAGATTTAATCGACTTAACGAGACAGTGTTTCAATAGGAGTGATTTAGACGGTCGTTCGAAGGAGGGGAGAGCAGTAAGAAAATTCTTGGCCGATAATTCTATAGAATATAGGACGAGGGAGAAGCTTCCTGTCGAGGCAGTTGAGTTTACCCAAGAGCAAAAGGATTTTATTCTTGATCAGGCCAAAGACGGCCTTTCTTCTTTGGGGATTGCGCGGATCGTTTTTCCTGATCGCCAAGTAGGGCCGTTAAGCGCAGAACAAAGAGCGGTGCTCGCAACAATTAGAGAAGTAAATCCAGACATTATGCCATCTCAAGATAGCGGAGCATTGACTTCATACATTCCACCGAAGGCTGTTTCCCGAATCATCAAAAAAATCAATGATGCTACTGGAATTGGATTAGAAGAGGCAAAAATCAACAGACAAAAACAAATTTGTATTGAAAGGCTTATGGTAAATCTGTCGAATTCTAGATTTCTTAAAATCATTAACAACTACCTTAATGAAGGGGACAGGGTGTTGTTCGAGCATGAGTTCATTCGTTTGACTTGGGACAAACCTGATTTGACGGCGGATGAGATTAATTTGTATTTAAATGTCTGCAAGGAGGTGATTAATTTGGAGGTAATTAGCGGCAACCTTAATAAATTAAATAACATGTTTGATGAGGCTGACGAACAGGCGGAAATGTCTATACGTCTTGCTGAAATCATCAAAGCAAAGAGTTCGGAGTATCATCAGTGCGAAACTCGCATCGAAAACCTTACGAAAAAACTTCAGGGTGACCGTGGCGAGCGAATGAAGAAAATGCACAAAGAAAACGCTTCGTTTCTCTCTATCGTCCACCTTTTCCAAGAGGAAGAGGAAAGAAAAACGATGATAAGGATAGCAGAGATGCAAAAAGAAGCAGTAAAGCAAGAAGCCGAAAGATTAGAGGGAATGGCAGAGTGGAAAGCAAGAGTTTTAGGAATTGGTCAACAAGATGTCTTATGATTGCAAAGAGTGTGGGGATTCATTTGATTCTTTAAGGAGTCTCCACGCACATATAAAAAAACACGGGAAGTTTCTCGGGGATTACTATGTGGAGTATTTCGCACGAAGAGATAAACTAACACAAGAGCTTCTCCCATTTAAAAAATACGATCAGTATTTCGCTGCTGACTTTCTCAATAAGGACAATATGGAAAAATGGTGCGACAAGGCACCTTACGAAGAAGTCAAAGAATACATAATAAAAACCCTAGGACAAAAAAAAGAAGACAAGAAACTAAAAGGAGGACCACCCTCCGTTTATTTGCAAACAGCAGAAATTCCCGATATAGACGTATGCAAGAAGGTTTTCGGAAGCTATGCCAAAGCCTGTAAGGAGTTAAGCATGGTCCCGATGCTGGCAGGACAGCTACCAAGTGAATTTAAAAACGATTACTCAAAAACAACTATCCTTGTGGATACAAGAGAGCAGAAGCCCTTGTCTTTCAGGAATTCAGAGTCCCTTAAGTTGGATGTGGGAGATTACGGAGTTGGGGGAGATTTATATGACTATACATTCGTGGATAGGAAATCATACCAGGACTTCTGTGCAACTATAACCCACAGTTATAACCGATTTGTAAAAGAACTTAAAAGATGCAAGTCTTTGGGGTGTTATTTATTTGTGGTAGTGGAAACCTCTTTCGGAGACATGGAGGGGGAGAATAGGCGGGGGTATAAAACGTTCAATCTTGATTATGTCTACCATATGATGAGACAGATCCAAGCTGAGTATTCTGATTGCTGTCAGTTTATATTTAGCGGCTCGCGAGAAAAAAGCGAAGAGCTTGTGCCTAAGATTCTTGTTTTAGGAACGAAACTCTGGGAAGTAGACGTTCAATACTTTTGGGATAAACAAATTAAAGATTATGGCGTGGATAGAAGGAAAACAAAAACTAAGTCGAGAGTTCAAGGATATAAACCAGTTAATTCTAGGCGAAGAGGGATATTTAGAGGAAACTGAGGCGAAGATTTTGCTTTATAAGTTTCTGAGGGAAAATCCTTCCTTTGCCTGTGAATTGTTTACTGGTGTTAAGCTATTCCCTTTTCAGCACATGGCTATTAAGGCTATGATGGACTCTGACTACTTTTTGGGCATCTGGAGTCGAGGAATGTCTAAAAGCTTTTCTACGGGTATTTTCGCGCTTCTAGACGCTATTCTGAACCAAGGTGTCCAGATAGGTATTTTGTCTAAGTCTTTCAGACAGTCAAAAATGATCTTCAAAAAAATAGAAGACATATCTAGAAGCCCCAAGGCCACCTTTTTTGCTCAATGCATAACTAGGGTTTCTAGAATGAATGATGAGTGGGTGATGGAAATTGGTCGGAGTAGTATTCGCGCCCTTCCTCTTGGGGACGGTGAAAAACTTAGGGGTTTCCGCTTCCAGCGCATAATTATTGACGAATTGCTTTTGATGCCCGAAAAGATTTATAATGAGGTTATTATCCCTTTCTTGTCCGTGGTGGAGAACCCTACTGAGCGCCAAGAGGTTTATGATTTGGAAACCCAGCTGATCGAAAAGGGTAAAATGAAAGAAGAGGAGCGAAGGACTTGGCAGGGCAACAAAATTATTGGTTTGTCCTCCGCTTCTTACAAATTCGAATACCTTTACAAGATATATCAACAATACGAGGCTTTAATTCTTAACGAGAACAAGCAGGACGGGGCACATCGAACCATTATGCACTTTAGTTACGATTGTGCGCCCGAGCAACTTTATGATCAAAATCTGATTAGCCAATCTAAGGCTACAATGAGCGATGCACAATTTGAGAGGGAATTTGGAGCGATATTTACAGATGACAGTTCGGGCTACTTTAAGGTCAGTAAAATGGCCAGCTGCACCCATCCAGATGGAGAGGGTCAGTGCGTAGAGGTACATGGTAATCCAAAAGACGAATATATTTTAGCCTTTGACCCTTCGTGGTCTGAAAGTGAAAGTTCTGACGATTTTGCGATGTTACTTATCAAGCTTAATAAGGACACAAGGAAGGGCACTGTGGTTCATGGCTACGCTTTGGCGGGAGCTAATTTAAAAACCCACATAAAGTATTTAGCCTTTGTTTTGACTCACTTCAACGTGGTAGCAATCGTAGGCGATTACAATGGCGGTGTCCAATTTATCAACTCCTGTAATGAAAGCGAGATCTTTAAAAAACTGAATATCCACTTGGGTGTTATTGAGGCTGAATTAGATAAGGCTCAGGATTACGAAAAAAACCTTCGCAAATTAAAACATCAATATAATCTTAGCGCAAAAAATATTGTCTTTTTAAGAAAGCCAACTTCCCAGTGGATTAGAATAGCAAATGAATCCCTACAGGCAGCTTTTGACCACAAGCGGATATTTTTCGCGGGAGCAGCCATGAATGATGACTACCATATTCAGCGAAAGGCAAAAGTCCCGATTAAAGATTTAAAATTTATTCAAAACGATCCTAATGAAAAGGGCACTGTTGGCGCAAGAATGATTGATTTCGTGGAACACCAGAAGGATATAATGGATTTAATTAAGGTCCAATGTGCCCTTGTCCAAATTACAACTTCTTTACAGGGAACTCAAAGTTTTGATCTTCCTTTGAATCTAAGAAAACAAACAGGTGCTGGCAAGGCCCGCAAAGATTCCTATTCTGCCTTGGTTTTAGGCAATTGGGCGATGAATGTTTTTTATGACATGATGTCTGATGATGTGGCTGATATCCAAACTACCTTTACTCCAATGTTCATTTCTTAACTTTTAAAAGTTGAAAGTTAACTTTGGGGTGTAATATGGAATACATTCCATGGCTAAAAGAAAATATACCAAACGCTCAGAATATTGGAACCAATTTGATGCTAATGAGCACCCCTCTCTTCCCCCAAAAGAAGAGATGACGCCCGAACTTTTAGGAGAACCCTTCTATACTTCGACCGCCTCCTATGAATATATTTCTAAGGCGCGGCGACAAGCAATGACCAATCAAGGTTTTAAGGGATCGCGGACCAATAGGGTGGCTTACAACAACCCGAAAGATAGATTTTCTAGCATTAGAGTAGGAATGCTTCCATATGAGTATGCCTCTGATGGAGTTACGGCTAGAGACGGTATTGAGCTGTGTCAAAAAGCTTACGCAAATGTAGCAGTTTTTAGAAATGCTATAGATATAATGTCGGAGTTTACCAACACCGATATTTATTTAGAGGGTGGGAGTCGCAAAAGCAGAGAATTTTTCTACGAGTGGTTTAAGAGGGTTAATATTATTAACCTAAAAGACCAGTATTTCCGCGAATATTACAGGAGTGGCAATATCTTTCTTTATAGAATAGATGGAAAATTCAAAGCCGAAGACTATGCGAAATTAATAAACCAAGTGGGGTCCATAAATGCTTCTACAAATAAAATTCCTCTTCGATATGTTTTGCTCAATCCTTTTGATGTTGTAGCTAGAAGGGCCACGACTTTTACTTATGGAGGGGCTTACCAAAAAGTTTTATCCGAATATGAAATAGCTCGTCTCGCTAGCCCCCAAACAGATGAAGATTTGGCTATTTTCCAAGGACTCGACCCCGAGGTTCAGGGGATGATACGAGACGGTTCTTATTCTGGGGTGGGCATCCACATGGATTTAGATCCCAAGAGGCTTTCTTATTCTTTTTATAAGAAGCAGGATTATGAGCCTTTTGCCATCCCGTTTGGATTCCCTGTTTTGGAAGACATTAATGCCAAACTGGAATTGAAGAAAATGGATCAGGCTATTACCCGCACGGTAGAAAATGTTATTTTGCTTATAACGATGGGGGCTGATCCAGATAAAGGAGGCATTAACCCCAATAATATGGCGGCAATGCAGAACCTTTTCAAAAATGAAAGTGTGGGGCGCGTATTGGTTTCCGATTATACTACTAAGGCGGAATTTATCATTCCAGAGCTTAATTTGGTGTTGGGGCCAGAAAAATACCAGATACTCAATGATGACATTAAACAAGGTCTCCAAAACATTGTGGTTGGGGAAGAGAAGTTTAATTCTACTCAGGTAAAGGCTCAAATCTTTATTGATCGTTTACAAGAGTCTCGTTATGGGTTTTTAAATGATTTTCTTAATCGCGAAATCAAAAGAATTGCTAAAGACCTTGGTTTCCGATCATGGCCTGAGGCGAAGATGAAAGATATTGACATGAGAGATGAGGTGCAGCTTATGAGGGCTTCTACTAGGCTTATGGAGCTGGGAATCATTACTCCCAAACAAGGAATGGAAATGTTCCAGAATGGGAGATTCCCCGACTCAGAAGATCTCGTCAGTGCTCAAAAGGACTTCGTGGAGGAAAGGGAAAAAGGTTATTACAATCCTATAGTGGGGGGCGTTCCTGTTATTGCCCCTGCTGGTGATAAGGCGACTGGTCCCAGAAAGGAGGCGGGTAGGCCAGAGGGGACTACTGATATCCCTCTCGCTGAAGCATCCTACTCTAGGGCTAATATACAAACCACGATTTATGAGATTGAGAGTTTTGTTGATGAAGCCAAGGCGAAAATGCTTAAAAAGCTGAAGGCTGAAAAACTTAGTGAGTCTCAAGAGGAGATGGTGAATAGTTTATGTGAGTCCATCGTGTGCTCTCAGAGCAAAGAATATTGGGGAGAAACCCTAGAATCGTGTGTAAAAGATTTTAACAAAATAGAGAGCCTTCAGCCTTCTAAAGGGGTTTTGGACATTTCAGCAGAACATTCTTTAGAGGTTTATCCAGCAGCAATCTTATATCATAGCCATGAAACAACTGGAACGACAAAAAGTAATAAACTATAAGTATACCACCACTTTTGAGTCTCCGCTCTTGGCGTGTGAGATTAATGAATCCTCATTAATTTCTAAGGCATCCCTAGAAACTTTAGCACCCCTTGTCCCCACTGACATTGATTATGAGAGCAATCTAGACTTGTTGGGGGTGGCATTTAATGCCGCCGTCGTAAACAAGTTCAATAAAAATGGAGATGGGATGAACGCAGCAACAGCTGTAGAATATACAAATAATTTTATCCACAAGCCCACTAATATCGAACACGACAAGCATAAGATAGTGGGACATATAGCCGCTGCGGGTTATAGTAAATTTGGATCTAACGAATTGCTGTCTCAAGAACAAGTAAAAGACACCACAGAACCATTCAATATCGCCTTGGGTGCCGTTTTATACAAAACGATTAATGAAAATTTTACCATTTTGGTGGAAAAATCTCTTGACCCCGATGATGCTGCTTTTCAGAAGGTTTCTGCAAGCTGGGAAGTTGGATTCAATGATTATGTTTTGGCGGTGGGGAGTGACGTTTTAAGTGAGGCTAGAATAGTGGCAGATCCTGATGAAATTTTAGAATTACAAGGGTTTTTAAGAAGTTGTGGAGGCAATGGGACGACAGATGAGGGTGAAAGTGTTTATAGATTAATTATGGGCGATATTTATCCATTGGGTATTGCATATACGCTTAATCCCGCCGCAGACGTAAGGGGGCTATATGGTGGAAACCCCTCAAAAACCCAAGTTTTTATAAACGATAAAAGGGATAAAATTGCACAAAATAATAATTTAAATGTAAACAACCAAAAGAACTTTATTAACATGGAAATGGAAAAGACTCTTAATGAACTTAAAGAACTTCTTTCTGAGAAGAAATTCTCCAAAGAAGCGGTCGCCTCGATGACTGACACTTTTGCTGAAGCTATCCGTGAGCGGGATGAACAATACCGCAAGGATATCGAAACGCAAAAGGCAGCTAAAGAAGGCGTGACGAAGGAATACGAGGAATTAAAGTCCTCCGTTTCTGAGCTGGAAGAAAAACTAAATGCCGCTAATGAGCGTATTTTAGTTTTTGAAAAAGATAAAAAAGCCGAAGAGGCCGTCGCATCTTTTAACACATATATGGATAAATTGGATGAAACGTTTAAACTCGATGACCAAGACCGAGCGTTTCTCGCTACTGAACTGAAGGGTTTGGAAAATGTAGAGGCTTATGAAGCTTTTGCCTCCAAGCTCGAAGTTTTATGGAAGCATAAAAACAAGGAAGTCCAAGCAGAGTTCGACGCGCAAATCCAAGCCCGCATTGATGAGGAAGTGGCTAAGAGAATTTCCACTGCCTCTACTGAAGAGGTGAAAATTGAAGAGGCTCTTGACGCAGCCGAAACAACCGATTCGGATGTTTCTAACTCTAACGAAGCTGTCGCATCTGAGGAGAAATCCTTCCGAGATAAGTTTAAAGCCGCCTTTTCCCGCGACAATATTGAAATTTCTTAATTTAACCAAAAAAAATTATGGCATTACGCATTCTACCATTCAGACAATACTCTGATCACGATGTCGTGAACCTCTATTCTGTCATTGACAGTGATGTGAACGACCAAACGACCGACTCGGGGGCTGGTGATGCTGGCCTCTTTGTAAAGGTCTCTGCTGGAAACTTCGATGCAGATCCTGTTACATACCAAAACGAGCCCTATCTCGGCAAAACCGACTATCCGTTTATTGGTAATGAATCAATGTATCCCGAAGTTAATCTTAAGATCACAGGTTCTACTTCAGGGGAGATTCCCCTTGGTCTTACCCTATATC
>Ga0208129_1000902_pt1 | contig 12243 bp, 7 predicted proteins | sample ETNtaG_13_FD_185759 | JGI IMG/M metagenome (GOLD analysis project Ga0208129, IMG submission 185759) | Marine microbial and viral communities from oxygen minimum zone, Eastern Pacific Ocean - ETNP201306PF47B (SPAdes) (version 2) | ecosystem: Environmental > Aquatic > Marine > Oceanic ...
CGCAGTACCTTGCTTTTCTGGAAGACACGAACGGCATCCAGCAGGTTGGTCGGTAAGCGGCGAGCGCCACGGACTTTGTGGCCTTCGGTGTACATATTGACGTCCTGTCGCTTGCCGGGATCCCGCTTATTCTCGACCCCGTCAAGGCCGGCAGCGAGTACGCCAGCCTGGAGCAGGTACGGATTGGCAGCACCATCCATCAGACGAAGTTCAAATCGACCCTTGTCCGGTATGCGAACCATATGGGTGCGATTATTTCCACCGTATGTCACAGCATTGGGAGACCAGGTGGCCCCCGACAGAGTCACCTGAGCATCGATCCGTTTGTAACTGTTAACAGTGGGGTTAAATACAGCGGTAAGCGCCTCGGCATTGTGCAGGATACCGCCGAGAAACTGGTAGGCCAGCTTGGACAGGCCCATCTCGTCACGACCATGATGAAACAGATTCTTGTTACCAGTACTGTCCCAGACAGAAACATGCGCGTGACAGCCATTCCCGGTCAGGGTGGTAAACGGCTTGGGCATGAAAGTCGCCCGCAGGCCGTGTTTCTCAGCGATCGCCTTAACCATATATTTGAAAAAAACATGCCGATCTGCGGTGAGCAGTGCATCGTCGTAGTCCCAGTTCATTTCGAACTGGCCGTTGGCATCTTCGTGATCATTCTGATACGGGCCCCAGCCCAACTCGATCATACAGTCGCAGATCTCACTGATAACATCGTAGCGGCGCATCAGGGCCGACTGGTCGTAACACGGCTTACCCTGGGTGTCGTTCGCATCCGATATGGACATCCCGTCTGCACTCACCAGGAAGTACTCACACTCTACTCCCGTCTTCATGCGATAGCCTTTTTTGGCTGCCCGCTCGAGCTGGCGTTTCAGTGCGACCCGCGGTGAGGCTTCAACCGCCTTACCGTCCATGACCAGATCACCAGCCAACCAGGCAACCTCGGGTTTCCAAGGCAACTGGATGAGACTCTCCGGGTCGGGTACGGAGAACATGTCTGAATCTGCCGGTGTCATATCGAGCCAGGCGGCAAACCCGGCAAAACCGGCACCGTCGGTCTGCATATCGCCGATCGCCCGGGCGGGGACCAGCTTGGAGCGTAGCACTCCAAACAGGTCAACAAAGCTGATCAGGAAATATTTGATGTCGCGCTCTTTAGCGACTTTCGTTAGGTTGATGCTCATTGCCTTCCTCCGAATAAGCGACTGAGTAATAGAAACAGACACACCACGGGCAGGCCAACCTTAGGCCCGCCCGGGCACTCCGACAACTGCACCACTAGTGGCCCGATGTCCAACCAGTGGTATCTGTGTAACTCTGGCCGTAGCGAGGGTAACGGCACGCAGGTCTTCAGGTTCGAGGTTGTGCAGCCGGGTCTTTCCTGTACAACGGGCCATCATCGAGGCCTCACTCGCGTTCGCCTGCAAAAGAGCCCGCAGGCCCGTAGTGCGATCCTCGGCAGTCCGATCTGCTGGATAATGGATGGCACCATCTTGAATCGCACCTCCGACCGCAATCGCGGCAGCAACCCCGTAAACCACAGCACTCGCCCCCATTGCAATCATTTTTGCAGCATCCGTCCCGGAACGCACACCACCAGTGTAGACCAGTGCAATATGCTCTTCCCGCCGGCGCTGTCGCAGAGCCATGACGGCTCGTGGTAGCAGATCGAACTGGGGGGGATTGTCCAACTCGCCACTGAGGTTACCAGCCCCAGTCGTGCCATCGAGCAGCAGCAGATCTAGCCCATGTTCGAGTGCAGCATCCACAGCTGGCTCGACGTCCCCGCTACGACTGACACTGGCGCCGCGCAGGCCGTCGAAGCCATCGGGACCCGATACACTGTCCCACGGCACAATTCGGCCGACCAGAGCATCACAGTGGCCATCCGAGTCCAGCGCCAACCATGGGGTGGCCTCAGACAACGGCTTCTGACCGCAATAAACGACTCCCAGTTCGTTCAGAGCCGCAGCAACTGCCAGGCGCACATCTTCTGGTGCCGTATCAAACCCGGTCACTAGAAATGGCAGATCCAGGGTCAGTGTGCCTCCCAGGACGACATCAATCCGGCAGGCCTCCCGGTAAGGATCGATCACCAGCCTGGACAGGTTGGCTGGCAGGAAAACGAGATCGTCCAGCGAGGGCCAACGGTCCTTCGGAAACGGGTTGTCCCGCAGCTGCAGCCTGCGCTGCAGCATGGCCCGGTGTTTGACCTGATCCAACGGGTTGGTCCGCGCCATGGAGAAAAGGTCCTCACGATGATGCACCGAGTAATCCGTAGAGCCGGTCTCGGCGTCGCAGCGATAGCAGCGTGCTGCCTCGCGCAGGGCAGCTGCTTTATCGTAAGTCTCTTCAATTTCTGGAAACGCAACCGGGTTCTGACCCAAACCATGAAAGACCGGCTCCTCAACGGGGTGTATTTCCCACAACAGGTCCTGCGCTAGCGGTACTTTTCGGGTCCGATATGGAGTGCGGTAGGGGGTAGGACTCTCGATGCCGTCGAGAAAAGATCGGATGTAGTAGGCCGCCCGCTGGCCGTGGTGCATCGCCATCACGATGGTCGAGCCTCCAAAAGCGCCGTCACCGGCGGCGAACACGCGGGAGTCGGCCGTACGCATCGTGGCGAAGTCGGTCCGTACCCGGTCGATATCCATCAGACCATGCCGCTTGAGTTCACCGCACTCACCCTTTTGCCCTACGGCAGCGATGACCATGCCACACGCTATCTCGTGCTCGCTGTCCTGAACAATCACCGGTACGCGGCGACCATCCTCATCGGGTTCGCCGGGCTCAGTTCTGACACACGATAATCGCAACCCTTCATCGGAACCTGTCACTTGGGTCTGTAGCGTGTTATAGATAAATTCGATATTTTCCCGAAGGGCGTGATGAAGTTCTATTTTTCGCGCCGGAATCTCATCGGCGCCCCGCCGGTAGATGACCTTGACGGTTTTACAGCCGGGAAGCCGTTTAGCAACCCGGCAGGCATCCATCGCCACGTCCCCACCGCCGACGACAACCACCGTCTCGGGCAACTGCGGCCGCTCCCCGGCGTTAATCTGGCGTAGAAAGCTCACACCATCGACCACACGATCGTCAGATTCGCCAGGGATGTCCATCGGCTTGCCCCACCAGGAACCCAGCGCCAGCAACACAGCGTCATGCTCGGCTTTAAGTTGATCCAGCGAGAGATTTTCGCCGAGAGGTGAATTGAGATGAATCTTAAGCCCAGGACACTTTTGTTTGAGGCGCTCAACATCCTCGTCTATCACCCCTGGGGGCAGGCGGAATTCCGGGATACCCCAGATCATCGTTCCCCCGGCTCGATCGGTCATTTCGTAGACATCCACCCCGAACCCAGCCACACACAGATCGTGGGCTGCCGTCAGCCCGGCCGGACCCGCACCGACGATACCGACTGTCTCCTTTCGGGTTACGACAACTGGCGCGGGCTGGTAATTCGGCCCCAGTTGATCCATGACGTAGCGCTTGAGATTACGAATCTGTACCGCCCCGTCGCTGCTCTCCCGTCGACAAGCCGGTTCGCAGGGTGCGTCACAGACCCGGCCACAGATCGAACTGAAGGGATTAGTCGCCGTTATCGCTTCGAAGGCGTCTTCATTTTGTTTTTCCCAGATATAAGCAATGTAGGACGGCGCGTCCGTGCCAACCGGGCAGGCAACCTGACACGGCGCGGGTACAAAATGATGATCGGTGGTATCGTCGCTGAAACCTGAAGGTGCGGCAGGCATTTGAATCCGCGCAAGATCGTAAATACTCATACTTTGCCCTGAGCAATCGCTGGCCGGACCGGCCGGTATGCCTGGTCAGGTTCGAAGGGTAACCCAGTAATCTCTGCAGCTTCGGGTGTCAGTGCCACTAAGTCATCCCGGCTCAGATGTTTGACGTCAGGGTAGCCCAACCCGTGGGTGATCGCTGCGATCTGCCAGCGCACACCTTCCAGAAATCGATGGATATTGCGGGCTTCGGTTTCAGGCTTGTAACGGTGTTCGTGGTCGCGGTCTTGAGTCGCGATGCCTGTCACGCACTGTCCGACGTGACACTGCATACAGGCAATGCAACCGCCGGCGATAATGACCGAAGTGCCAAAGGCCACGGCATCGGCCCCTAGGCACAGAGCCTTAACTGCGTCGACGCCGTCACGCAGACCACCCATCAAGACGATCTCGACCCGTTCCCGGGCCCCGATTTCCTCGAGTGCTTCAAGCGCTTCTGTGATCGCGGGTAATGTCGGAATACCGACATGGTCGATGACTTCGGAACTACCCGCGCCGGTCGAGCCTTGCATACCATCGAGTTCAACAAAATCAAACCCATCTTTGACCGCGATCTTGATGTCATCCCGGATTCGACCGGCCCCCAGCTTGATGCTGATGGGCAGTCGATAGTCAGTTGCCTCACGGAACTCTTCTACCTTGATCACGAGATCGTCGGCACCGAGAATATCCGGGTGGCGGGAGGGTGAACGCAAATCAATTCCCGAAGGAATCCCCCGGATCTCCGCCAGCTCTGGCGTCACCTTCTTGGCCATCAACTGGCCGCCAAGCCCTGGCTTGGCGCCCTGGGAGATGTAGATCTCAAGCCCGTCTGCGCGGCGCATGTCGTGGATATTCCAGCCTAACCGCCCGCCCAGGCACTGAAAAATCAGCTGGCCTGCAGCATCGCGCTGTGCATCACTCATACCTCCCTCGCCAGTATTTTCCGCAATGCCAGACATGGCCGAAGCCATAGCGATGCCCTGTTTGGAAGAGCGACTGAGCGCTCCATAACTCATAGGTGCAATCATCACCGGCATACTGAGCTTCAAAGGTTCAGCACCGTTTATTCCACCGATCCGGGTTTCCATGTTGACGCGTTCCACGACATCGGCCAATTCACCGGCTCGAGAAAGGTCCTTTCGAAAGGTGAGATCGGCCAGGTGAGGCAAGGGCCTGGCACCACCATAGCCCCGAATCCGGTAGCGTCCGCTCTGCGATTTAATGACGATGTCTTCCTGCACCTTAGGATTCCAGTAACTCGACCCACTCGAGAAAGACGTAAACGGCAGACTACGCATCTGCTGTTCATTACTGCCGTAACGGAGTTTTTTCCCGGCATTGATCACTTTACTGAAACTTCCCTTGAAGGAGATTCCGTAGCGGTCGAGAAACCTACGAATATCCTCAATTTCAGACGTCTCAGTATCAGACAACATAGCGTCCGATCCGAGTTCCTGGACCTTACCGCCGATGAAGATCTCGCCTGCCGACATGTCTTCGCCGACCCGCTCTCCGGAATCACCGAGGATAATGATCCGGCCACCGTACATCATGTAACCGGCCATAAAATTCGCATCCCCAGCACAACACAGTGTCCCGGCCTTCATGACCTGGCCGGCTCTGGAACCCATATTGCCCTGGATCACGATCTCGGCGCCGCGGATCGCAACGCCGGGTATGGCACCGGCATTACCGCCAACCTGGACAGAACCGCTATACATGTTGTCACCGACGCCCCAACCCACGTTATGCGTGACTTCAAAGTGGGCCTGATCGGAAAGCCCGGCACAGAAGTAACCCGCAGAGCCTTCGACCCTGACGGTGATAGCGCTGGTCAACCCGACACCGATATGGTGCCTGGCATCCGGGTTAAGCACTGTGACGTGGTCACCGGCTTTACCGGCTTCGCGCAATCCCTGGTTGACCTCGCGGACGGTGAGCTTGGCTAGATCGAGCGTGACCATGTGGCATAAGTACCCGGGGCCGGTTCGCGTGTATTGAGTGCCTGGCCTGGGAATAGACGGTTCAGCGAGACTTCCTCCGATGCAACGGCTACCAGGTCATCGTCCTGGTACAGGATCATCGGTTTGGCAGCCAGTCGATCCTTGGCATAACCGATTTCATCCTTGGTCGACACCAGGAAGGAGAACGTGCCGTCCAGATCGTCTATCGATGAAGACAGCGCATCATTCAACACCGCTCCCTGCGCCAACTTATCTGCCAGGTACACCGCAATGAGTTCGCTGTCATTGTCTGTAGTGAACTCAAACCCCCGCTGCTCCAGTCGTCTGCGCATCTTCCAGTAATTGGTGATCTGCCCGTTGTGCACTATGGCGACATCGGCAAACCCGGTAGCCCAGAAGGGGTGCGAAGCCTCCGGCTTAACATCACTCTCAGTTGCCAGTCGGACATGCCCAAGCCCGTGGCTGCCCTGGTATTCCCCAACACTATACCGATCATCGACATCGTGAGCGCTGCCGACATCTTTGACGATCTCGAGACTCGTGCCAATCGAGATCACCCTGGCTGCCCTTTCCATCTCGTAAGCTAAGTTCTGCACATCGGCGTCGTACTTCACCGTGACGCGGTAGTTAGCGCCAATCTCTGATTCTGCGGTGATGACAGCACCCAACTCCGACAAACGCTGCTGGATCACTTCAATACCGGTCTTTGAATCCGACTTGTCATCCAAGAAAAAACGCAGTTTGAGTTCCCCGGGTTGTGCCTCGCCATACAGGGCGAAGCCAGTAGAATCCGGGCCGCGGTGTTGACACCCATCCAGCATTCGGATCAGCGCCTCACCGGTGTCAAAGGTCTGCGCCTCACCTTTGTACATGATCCCCGCAATACCACACATGATGATGACTCCGGGTCTTAGATGAAATAGCAGAAAGCCTAGCTGGTACGAGGTCCAACCGGCAGGGTATGCATCTTCCCTTTAGAAGCTAAGCGTGGCCACATAAAAAGTACTTTTTCTTGCAACTCTGGCTCTACAAAACAAACGCCGGCACTCCACCTGATTTCAGTACACACGAAAGCTCAGCCTTCACCAAGAAACGACTCAGCTGAATCATCCATCGCCTCCAGCCAGGGTGTGTGGTGAGCCGGTTGCATGTTTCCGGTCATCAGTGAGCGATACGCATTGTTACGGAAGGTCATGATGTCGTCGTGTTTGTGGTGCTCCCACTCCATGAAGGTCTTGTTCACGCCTTCGACATCAAAACTGGGATAGTCCGTTTCATCGATCAGTTCCTGCACGTAGTCGCCCTGGAACCAGATCATCTGCTCGTCATCCTCGAGTTTCTCCTCCCGATCACACCAGATCTGATTGTGCTGGTTCATCTCCTCCTGGGACGGCAGCTTGATCCGGCCAAGAATGCAATCCCGCGCATACCACGCCTGAGCGTCAAACATATTGAAAGTGTAGAACTGATCCTGCATACCCAAGTACATCAACTTGGGATTGGGTTCCCAGAAGATGCCCTTATAGAGTCCGGGAGGCCACATGCGATTCCCATTCTGCATACGTAGGTTGTCCGGGAGAAAGGGGAAATGGTGAAGGTACCCGGTGCACATGATAATGGCGTCAACATCACGACTGGTGCCATCTTTGAAATAACAGGTGTTCTTGTCTACCCGATTCAGTAATGGGACTTCCTCCCAGTTGTCCGGCCAATGAAAACCCATCGGGGCAGTGCGGTGACTGCAGGTGATAGACCTTGCACCGTACTTGTAGCATTGTGATCCGATATCCTCTGCCGAGTAGCTGGTGCCAATAATAAGGATATCCTTGTCTTTGAACTCCAGCGCGTCTCGAAAATCATGTGCGTGCAGCACGCGGCCGTTAAACGTTTCCAGCCCTTCAAAGGACGGTACGTTTGGAGTCGAAAAGTGGCCCGATGCCACAACCACGTAGTCGAACTCTTCCGTGTAAGTAAGATCTTCTAACAGGTTTTCCACGGTAACTGAAAAAGTGCCCTTACTCTCGTCGTACTCTACCCATCGTACCGGTGTGCGAAAACGAATCTGATCTCTGACGCCAGCCTTCTCCACTCTTCCCTTGATGTAATCCCACAACACGGCTCGCGGCGGGTATGAGCCGATGGGTCGACCAAAGTGCTCTTCAAAGGTGTAATCAGCAAATTCCAGACATTCTTTAGGACCATTGGACCACAGATAACGATACATACTACAGTGCACCGGCTCGCCATAGTCATCGGTGCCGGTACGCCAGGTATAGTTCCAGATTCCACCCCAGTCATCCTGACGTTCAAAGCACACCACCTCTGGTATGTCTGCTCCCTTGGCGGCCGCTGACTGAAAAGCTCTTAGTTCTGCGAGACCGCTGGGACCGGCCCCAATAATTGCAACTCGCGTCATAAGATCTCGTCCTCTTCTATGGACTATTTTGTTCCGGGTCCTTCGATCCAGCATTTCCCACAAACCAGTTGGATCATCGCCGAAAGCGGGACTTTATCGAAATTCCTGACTCATTGCCGGCAAAACTTTGCGCCCGGACCACCCTCGAACCCGTACCGGCAGTCCGCTGTGGAGAAAACAAGCACCGCAAATCCTAAATGTCTGGCAAAAAACAGAGTCGAAACCCGAGTGAAGGCGCGGTATCCTTGAAAATATGGCGCCGAGAACAGTGGCATGGATCCACGCTCGGTTCTTAACGACCTGCAGTCGAGTGAGATCGATGACCTCCAGACGCCAAATTTTCAACATATTCGACATGCCCTACTCCACCTATGATCTTGAAGGGGTCGTTCAGGACGAACTGCAGTTATTGAACATCAGTTACGACCGGGAAACACAACTGGGCTGGTACGTGATCAGGATGGACCCTGGTGCGTCATCGATACACCACGAACACTTAACTCAGGAAGAATTCCTGATTCTCGAGGGAGATCTGACCGAAAGCGACGGGACTCGTCTCAAAGCCGGTGACTTCGTCAGCTACTCTGCAGGTACCAGTCACAATTCGTCGACCGAGAACGGCTGCCTGCTGATTGGAATCAACCGCGAACCAGACTGAATTGCTGCCTTTTCCCCGCAGCGACCTTTGCGGAGCAGCACCTCACCCTGGTGTCTGCCGCCAACACCACGTTTAAGGTCAGTGTGCCAGCAGCTCCTTGACGGCTGAATGCAGCTGAACCATTGCCCCCGCGTCACGGCCAGGCCCACCGGCACAGTGTCCCCACGCCGACTCGATGATCCGCAGTTCAGCGTTCGGAATGTGCTCGACCTCCACAACACTGTCCTCGGGTGGGAAATACAGATCGGTTCTAGAGGGCATGACGATAGCTTGCGCTCTGATAGACGATAGGGCCTGTTCGTACCCGCCCCCTGATTGACACCATTTCCCTACATCGGCTGTGTGCCAGCTTCTGAGCTTAGCCAAAAGATCGTTGGCATCCCACTCAAGATGGTCTGCCTCCCAGAATGAAAGCAAATCATCGAGCGTCTCAAACCCCAACTTGCGCCAGAGTGCATCCCGAAAGAAGGTCTGAGAATAAGCCCAACCACAGTACACCCGCCCAAAGGCTTTCAGGCCCACCTCGGGGGGTACATCGTAATGCCCATCCGCATAAATGGGGTCTGCTCTCAGTGCGGCTTCAACACCGGCCAGAAACACCTGGTTGTGAGGGGAACAGCGGGCAGACCCGCACCAGGGCAAAATTCGCTGAACCAGATCTGGAAAGGCAACTGCCCAGTGAAAAGCCTGGATCGCACCCATTGACCAGCCGGCCACAAGCTGAATATTTGTAACATCAAGATTTTCAGTCAGCAGACGATGCTGGCATAAGACATTGTCATAAACATCAACCTGTGGGAAACGAGGGCCCGAGTTCGCGTCAACAGCGTTGCTGGGTGAAGTCGACTCCCCGTTTCCGAAAAGATTCGGTGATACAACAAAATACCGATCCGTATCGAAGACGTTGCCGGGACCTACAAGCGGTGCATATCCCTCATGGGTTCCAGTGTAGTAGGTGGGCAATACGATGACGTTGTCACGCTCAGCCGACAACCGTCCCCAGCTTTTGGCGACCAGAACTGCAGATCTCAATGTTTCTCCTGATAACAGATCAACGTCACCCAGTTCATACTCAATCATCTGATCCGCCATTAACTACCCCTTAATACCGCTGAATTCAAAGCCAGATGAAATCACCATAGCTTAAGATAGCGGTCCACTTCCCAGTCGCTAACGTGGGTCAAGTAATTATCCCACTCGGCACGCTTGAATTCAGTGTAGGTTCTAAACATAAGATCCCCCATCACCTCCCGGCCCAGATCATCTGCTTCAAAAGCATCAATGGCCTCCCCTAGGCTGCGCGGCAAATAGCTTACGCCGAGTTCGGCGAGTTCTGCATCCGACTTAAGGTACATGTTTTCAGTATGCGGTGGCCCGGGATCGATCTTGTGCCGCACCCCTTCCAATCCGGCAGCCAGCACCATCGCGCCACCCAGATAGGGATTGTTGGCGATGTCTGCAGCTCGCAACTCTACTCTTTCCCCGCCCAGCGGGACCCGGATCGAATTCGTCCGGTTGTTGTTACCAAAGCAGGCAAATACCGGCGCCCAGGTAAAACCCGACATGCTGCCAGTCTTGATCAGACGTTTATAGCTGTTTACGGTTGGTGAGACCACAGCGGACAAGGCAGGCAGATGTTTCAGAATACCTCCAATGAACCAATAGGCGAGGTCTGTAATTCCGCAACCACGCAGGTCGTTATCAGATGCGAAAAGGTTTTCGCCTGACCGAATATCCGCCAACGACATATTGTAGTGAGCACCACTCCCCGCTCGGTCCGAGAACGGTTTGGGCATGAATGTTGCGAAGTAACCCTTGCGGTGCGCCAGCTCTTGTATGAGGTGGCGAAAAAATACGAATCGATCCGCCATGGTGAGACCATCTTTGTACATAAAGTCGATTTCAAATTGGCCATTACCATCCTCGTGATCGAAAGAATAGACATCGTATCCAACGCTATTCAAGGCCTCGACGATCTCTTCCAGGAGTTCAAAACTGTCAAGCGTAGAGCGAATATCGTACGCCGGTTTCGCAATACCATCCCGAGGTCCGATGGGACCAAAGCCACCATCGTCAGCCTGCTTGAGCAGAAAAAATTCAGGCTCGATGCCGAAATTAAAGGTGTAGCCTAATTCTGCTGCCTGGGCCAGTACCGCCTTAAAAATATTTCGGCTGCATGGTTCAAACGGTTTGCCTTCACACCACAAGTCACTTGCGAACCAGGCTACATCCTTTCGCCAGGGCAGAATGATCGTGCTGTTGGGGTCTGGGCGTGACGAGACCTCTTCGTCACTGACTTCCTGGGGGATACCATCAAGCGCAGCACCCGTACATAACTCTGAACCGCCCATCATCCGTTCGAAATGGCTGATCGGAACAAATTTTGACTTCGCTACGCCGTGGATATCGACGTAGCTCGGAAGGCAATAGCGAACGCCGCGCTCTTCCAGGGTGTTCTTTAATTCTTGTAAGGTTTCGTCGGTCACGATCTGGTATCTCCTGATTTGAAGATGTTCAGAACAAAGATCTGGCCATTCCCGGCAACACGATTAGCACAATGTTTTGAACAATCTTTTGATCGTACAGAATTGGTCTTTTCTATTCCAGCCCAAATACTCTTAATTACAACCTGTTACGGCATTCTTTTAGAAGCGGAATCAGTGGGCGTTCTTGGGAAGATCCTTGGTATTGAGTGCCCACTTCCTGTAAACTGGCTGTCCATCTGTAGCCAATTTTGGCTCAGGTGCACCCATCTGTAAGGTGCTTCATCAGTGGATCAGGGAATATGAACTTACCCGACCGCTTATGTCTCAGCGCCGAGTGTTCAGAGTCACAAATTCCCTGCGGGATCAACTCAACTCGGAGGGGTTATCAACAATGAGTCCTGAAGAAGTAAGAGCTGTTGTCGACGCTGCTGCCAATGCCAGCATGGAAGCCTATTACTGGTGGGCGACTGGAATAATGGTCTGTATCCATGCGGGCTTCATGATGTACGAGATGGGTCAATCAAGAGTTAGAAACGTTCTCGCGTCGGGCGTGAAAAATATCCTCGCCTTCGCGTTCATCATCCCAACGTTCTTCCTGTTTGGCTGGTGGCTCTACTGGGCATACGGTACCGGGAATATCTTCTTGCCGGACGCCGGTGCTGAATTCGCACAGTATTACGTTCCCTGGAGCGATGGAATGGGTCCGAACCTGCAAGACCAGGCCTCGGGTGTATTCTGGGCTGCGTTTGTGCTGTTCTCGGCAACCACCGCGTCTATCGTTTCCGGCTCAGTCATTGAACGCATACGAATCAGTTCCTGGATCATACTTGCCGTGCTGGTCGGGTCCGTGGTCTGGATCATTGCTGCTGGCTGGGGCTGGTCCGCAGGCGGATGGCTGGTTACAAAGTGGGGTTATCACGACGTTGGTGCA
>Ga0208129_1000912_pt1 | contig 12167 bp, 10 predicted proteins | sample ETNtaG_13_FD_185759 | JGI IMG/M metagenome (GOLD analysis project Ga0208129, IMG submission 185759) | Marine microbial and viral communities from oxygen minimum zone, Eastern Pacific Ocean - ETNP201306PF47B (SPAdes) (version 2) | ecosystem: Environmental > Aquatic > Marine > Oceanic ...
GGTGATGCTGGCGATACACCGCTAGATTGGGCCATCAGTCGCAAACGCACCGAAACCGCCGACCTCCTCCGTAAACACGGCGCAATGACCGGGTTTAACCAGTCGTTCGTTAAATAAGTCAACTAAACCAACCTACTCCACCGCTTGAACGCAGCAGTCAAATGAAACTCCTCCTACTCACAACAATCGCAGCCGTGGTGCTGGCGGGGTGTGAAGAGGTATCGGAAGTCGATCTTACCCTTCATGAAGCTATATCAAAAGGCCACGATGAAATGGTTGAGCTGCTTATTGAGCAGGGTGCTGATGTGAATGGAAAAGATGTTGGTGGTGGGGCACCTTTGAGATGGGCGGCTAAATTTGGGCACAAGGAAATCGCCGTACTTCTAATAGCCAATGGAGCAGATGTGAATGCAAAGAATTATTTCGGCTGGACTTCCCTGCATGAAGCAGCCGGTGTGGGTCATGGAAAAATTTGTTTACTGCTTATCGAAAAAGGCGCGGATGTGAATGCGAGAGCTGATGGAGGCTGGACTCCTTTGCAAGATTCCGCCATGAAAGGTCACACAGAGGTTGTCAAAATACTCTTAGACAATGGAGCCATGGTGAATGCGAAGGTTTATGGCAAAACACCGCTAGATTGGGCCGACGAGCGCAAAAAAAAAGAAACCGCCGACCTCCTCCGCAAACACGGCGGCAAGACGGGTGAAGAATTGAAAGCTGAAGGCAAATGAAACACCTTCTACTCACAGCAATCGCAGCCGTGGTGCTGGTGGGGTGTGGGAATACTCACTAGGCGTGGAAACGATGGCTCTCGAATCGGAATTATTAGGATGAAGACAAAACAATCGTTTTCGTGTCCCACGTTTGTCCCAGTGCATAGTGGTGCTTTGATGTGCATAAGTGTAGGCGGCATATTAATAAACCCTGAAACCGTTTAAAAACGGCGAAAAAAGACTCATTCGCAATGCGAAGGTCTGCGGTTCAATTCCGCATGACTCCACCATCCATTCAAAGCCTATTTTTAATCTCTTTGGATCTAATTTCGCGTCTCTTGGGGCGTAAGTATTTGAGAACTATTCCAATACCCCGCTGCTTGCGGCGGGATAGTTTATTTCAGGAAAAATTAAGGGGCATCCAGCAGTTTTGCCACCATGTTCCTGACGGCTTTGCCGCGAAGGTTCACACCGCGGACAATTCCCTTTTGATCAACCAACAGGTTGGCCGGGACACTGTGTACCCCGAATTTCACTGCCAGTTCGTTTTTCCATTTTTTCCCATCGTAATGGTGTAACCAGTCCATCTCCCTGTCCAAAATCATTCTGTCCAGTTTCGCCCGGTTATCGTCAAGGCTTATCCCGAACACCTCAAAACCCGCATGTGAAAAAGTTTCATGGGTTCCCTTCACATGGGGGAGTTCGGCGAGGCAGGGACGGCACCAGGTTGCCCAAAAATCCATCAACACGATCTTGCCCTTGAGGGTTTCCGGGCTGATTTCCCGTCCGGAGCGGTGATCCTTGACCTTGAAATCCCTGAGAGGCTTGCCGATCATGCGCACCATGTCAAAATGATGCTTGATCCGTGGCAACAGCCGATCCTTCTTTGAGAAGAGCATTTCCGTCTCAACGTGATTCATGAAAGCCAGCGCCTCATCCTGCTTGCCGCATCGGGAAAGGGCATAGGCCAGCTCGCGCGCATACATTTCGGGACGATCGGGAAACTCCTTCTGCAGGGCCTGCAGTCGGCGCAACGCCTGTTCGGGCTGCCCGCTGAAAAGGTAGGCGGCCGCCTCCCGGATTCGGGCGATGCGGCTGAACTTTGTCTTTGGGAATTCCTTCAGAAGCGCAGCATAGGCCGGAGGCGCCTCCTCGTAGCGGTGTAGGCTCCAAATGGAGTAGGCGCGGAGATAGAGAACCTTTTCACGCTCGGGTGCCTTTGGATGCTTTTCGAGATAGGCATCGATTTTCCTGAGGTTTGCATCGTTGTACTTGGCGAACATCAACGTGCTCAACTCGCGCACCTCCAGTTCCTTGGCCAACTTCTCGTAGTTGACTTTTGCATTCTGCGCATGCAGGGGGCAGGTCAGGAAAACACTGGACAAAAGTAGGAGGAAAATCGTCGATCTCATTGGGGAATGATATCATGAGAGGCATGAGGATCGCAAGAAACCAAGGATGAAGGGTCGCGGTTTTCAACAGGATCCACAGTCGGCCTGCGGTTGGTTCACTTTTCCATTTTCCTCTCCTGTGTTGGAGGGTAAGCTCTCACCCATGCGAATTAATTTTCTTTTTTCCGCTATTATTATGGCCACTTCGTTGGCGAGTGCCCAGGCGGCGAGAAAGCCCAACATCGTTTACATCATGTCCGACGAGCTTGCGTATTACGAGCTGTCGCACATGGGGAATCCGTACATCAAGACACCCATCATCGACCGCTTCGCGGCAGAGGGCATTCGTTTCACGTCGGCGTTGGCCGGGGCGCCAGTGTGTGCGCCGCTGCGCTGTAACCTGATGACCGGCAAGCACGCGGGGCACGCCTCGGTTCGCGCGAACGACGGCGGGACGCCGCTGCGGGCCGGCGAGCCTACCATCGCCTCGATGCTCAAGGACATCGGCTACGCCACGGGCGGCTTCGGCAAGTGGGGTTGCGGCGGCCGCGACTCGACCGGTGTGCCGGAGCAGCACGGCTTTGATGTATTCTACGGCTACTACGATCAAGTGCACGCGCATTCGTTTTATCCGCCGTACCTCATTCGCAACAGTGAAGAGGTGAAACTCGATGGCAACATCGGCGGCCGCTCGGGCAAGACGTACTCGCACTATCCAATCATGGAGGAGGGGCTGAAGTTCATTCGTGAAAACAAGGACAGACCGTTCTTTTGTTATTTCCCGATCACACCGCCGCACGGCATGTACGACATCCCAAAGGACGATCCGGCTTGGGAACTCTACAAGGGTGAAAAGTGGATCGATGATCCAGGCACTTCGCAGGACGTGAAGAACTACGCCGCGATGGTGAGCATGGTTGATTACAACGTGGGCCAGGTGCTGGACCTGTTGCGCGAGTTGAAACTCGAGGGCGACACGATCGTTTTCTTCACCGGCGACAACGGCGGGCAGGACCGCTTTCGTAGCAGCGAAAATCCGCGCGGTTTCTTCGGGCCGAACGTCAACCCGCGAACCGACGTCGAGTTTCGCGGCGGCAAGGGCAACCTGTACGAGGGTGGCCTGCGCATTCCGTATCTCGTTCGTTGGCCGGGAAAAATCAAGGCCGGCCAAGTCAGTGATTTGATTTTCTACCAGCCGGACGTGTTGCCAACCCTGGCCCAACTCTCCGGCGCGAAGGCTCCGGGCGACATCGACGGCTTGTCGTTTCTCCCGACATTGCTTGGCGGACAACAGGAAAAACACGATATGCTTTACTGGGAGTTTGGCAGCCAAACTGCCGTTCGCAAAGGCCAATGGAAAGCCATTCAAGCGAAGAAGAATCAGCCGTGGGCATTGTACGATCTGAGCAAGGACATCAGCGAGACGACCGATGTGTCGGCTCAGCATTCCGATCTGTTGGCCCAAATGAAGGCGTTTGCGGTGGCATCACACGAACCGGTTAGCGCCGGAAAATATCTGGATGCCAGGCGTACCCGGCACGAGAAGGATCGCTTGGCCAAGTGGGGCACCTCGAAACCGCAGCCAAAAGCCAAGCGCCGCGCAAAATGGAACACGCGTGGTTTGATCCCGCAGAAAGGCTGGAAGGTTGTTCGCGTGAGCAGCGAAAACCGCGATAACCGAAAACTGGCAACCAACGCGTTCGACAATGACGCCGATACGATTTGGCACAGCCAATTCAACGGCGTTTTGCGCAGGCACCCGCACGAGTTAGTGATCGATCTTGGCCAAGCGCGAACGATCAACGGTTTCCGCTGCCTCGCCCGACAGGACAACGGCTGGAACGGCGCCATCGGCGATATCGAGATATCAGTCAGTGGCCAAGCGGATGAATTTGGCGCGCCAGTGGCCAAGGCGAAGTTGAAGAAAACCAAGGCCGCGCAAAACATTCGCTGTGACCGGGTGAAGGGGCAATATGTCCGCATCCGTGCACTTTCAGAAGTGAATGGTGGACCGTGGGCCTCAATGGCAGAGTTCGGTGTCATTGGCAAGTAGACCCATGCCGACCGCATAATAAATGCAACGTTCATTGCTGCCGAACGTCGGGGCCAAGCTGCATGAGTTTGATGAGCAGCTTGACTTCAAAGCGGCCTGGTTGGGTTAATTTGCCTTGGCTTTTTCTTGTCGCTTAGCCAAGCGCACTGGTAGTTTTCCGCAGGCACAACTTTACTGATGAAGATTATTCGTTTTTTAGATGAGCAGGATGAGTCGCAATTCGGTGCAAAGCACGACGATGGCTCGGTGACTCGCATCGAAGGCTGTATTTTCAGTGACCACCGCGACACTGGCGAAGCGGTCACGGTGAAAAAGTTACTCGCTCCGGTGGAGCCAACCACAGTTTTGTGTATCGGCCTCAACTACCGCAAACATGCAGAGGAGGGTGGTGCAGACATCCCGGAAAACCCGGTGCTGTTCATGAAAATGCCGAGCACCGTGCAAAACCCCGGCGATCCGATCCTCCTGCCGACCAAGCTCAAGAGCGACTCGGTGGACTACGAATGCGAGCTTGCTGTCGTCATCGGCAGGGACTGCAAAAACGTCTCGAAGGAGGATGCGCTCGACCATGTGCTTGGCTACACCTGTGCCAACGACGTCAGCGCGCGCGATTGGCAGAAGAACGGTGGCGGTGGCCAATGGTGTCGTGGCAAAACCTTCGACACTTTCTGCCCGCTTGGCCCGGTTTTGGTCACCCGAGACGAGATTCCCAATCCAAATGCGCTCGGCATCAAGACTGTCCTCAACGGCGATGTGATGCAGGACTGGAACACCGACGACATGATCTTCGATGTGCCGACGCTGATTGAGTTCCTCAGCGGCAGCACCCGGCTCGCCGCCGGGACTGTGATTCTCACCGGCACGCCGCACGGCGTCGGCTTCGCCCGCACCCCGCCGGTGCTGCTCAAGGACGGCGACGAGATCACCATCGAGATCGAGGGCATTGGCCAGTTGACCAACCCCGTCAAGAATGAGTGAATGAAGAAGGAAACGAACACCAGTCATCACTTGGCCAAGGGCTTCACCTTGATTGAGTTGCTGGTGGTTATCGCGATCATCGCGATCCTGGCGTCGCTGCTGCTGCCGGCCCTGGCCAAGGCCAAGAACAGCGCCCAGGGTGCCGGCTGCCTGAACAATATCCGACAGTTCAGCATCGCCAACGCCCTGTATGCGAACGATCACGAAGAGCAGTGCGTGCCGTTGATCGAGATCAACCGTATGACCGGTGCCCGGCGCGTCTGGATGTCGAACATGGCTTTCCGCAAACTGATCGGCTACGACAACAAGGGCAATTCCATGTACCAGACGCCGACCGATTTCCGGTGCCCGGCCGACACGCAGATCTGGCGGCCGTCGCAGTACGCTTTTTCCAACAACCCAAATTTGCCGGACAAAGATAACCGGGGCACGCTGACCAGCTACAGCTACAACTTTGAGGACTGGTACCCATCAGACGGACGTGGGTGGTCACTGGCTTCCAAGGACCATTCCGGGCACAAATTCAGTGCGGTTCGGGAGCCGTCGGCCAAGCTTATTTTTCACGACGGCCACGATTGGTGGTCGCGCTGGAAGGGGGCGGACTACAAGAGGGGCTGGGATAAACTCGGCCAGAAGGGAAGCGTGCAGGCCTACAAGAACGCCGGCACAGGCGGGCCGACGCTGTATCGGCACAACGAGGGGGCAATCATCGGTTTTTACGACGGCCATGCCGAGCGCCTGGCCAAGGAGAAGGTCTGGATCGCGAAAAATTTTTCCTCAAAGCCCAAGGAGCCCGGCATGTGGGTGGCGGTGCCGGAGGTGTGGAACAAATACAGGTAGGCACGCAGCCAAGTGCATCACGCTTGGTCAAGCTTGGGTTGAGCCAGTCGTTTGGTTCTTTAGCACCTTTCCTGTTTCTCCAGAACTAGGCACGATAACTATGCGGTACCACGGGATTGTTGTTCAGCGATAGTAGTTAAATCGCCTTGAAAATTGTGACTTTTGAGATAAGTGTTGCCTCGCTATGAAAACAACACTTTCAAATGAGTGCTGTCGGCTGGTAGAGAATTTTTGCCTTTCGACTTTGTTCTTTGCTTGCCATTCATCGTTCGCCGAAGAGCCCAAAACGGAATCCCCGCAAAAAGCAGTGCCCATCATTAAAGACGGGGAAACACAAATCGCGCCTAGGTTTAAAGACCCCGACATGTGGATCCGCCACGACTTGTGGGTTGAAACCGACTTTGATTCCGATGGAGATGGCAAGAAGGATCGAATGCACGTGGATGTGACGCGTCCGCGGCAAACTGACACCGAAGGTTTAAAGGTACCGGTGGTCTATAATTCAAGTCCGTATTTCGCGGGCACCGCCAAATCGGTTCACGGTTTCATGTGGGACCCCAGACACGAACTAGGTGTGGAGCCACCGAAACGCAACAAGGCTCCATCGGCTAAAAGGAAGGGCGAGCGACCGATTATCTCAAAAGGACACGTCAAGGATTGGGTGCCTCGCGGCTTTGCCGTCGTTCACTCGTCTTCGCCGGGTACCGGGCTGTCACAAGGGTGTCCGACAGTCGGCGGCGATAATGAATCGCTTGCCCCCAAGGCGGTGATCGACTGGCTAAACGGTCGGGCGGCTGGATACACGACGGTAGACGGCGACCAACCTGTCACCGCATGTTGGTCAACTGGCAAGGTGGGAATGATCGGTACGTCATATAACGGCACCTTGTGCTTGGCTGCTGCAACAACCGGCGTCGAAGGTTTGGAGGCGATCATCCCGGTCGCGCCAAACACGTCCTATTACCATTACTACCGATCCAACGGCTTGGTGCGCTCGCCCGGCGGTTACATGGGAGAAGACATCGATGTGCTGTACGACTTTATCAATAGCGGCGATCCAAAGAGACGCGAATACTGTAACTGTAATGTTCGCGATAAAGACATGGCTAGTGGAATCGATCGAATAACCGGTGACTACAACAAATTTTGGGCTGGTCGAGATTACCTCAACGACTTGGGACCAGTAAAAGCTGCAGTGTTGATGTCGCATGCGTTTAATGATTGGAATGTGATGCCCGAACATAGCAACCGAATCTATCAAGCGCTCAAGGAAAAAGGCGTCCCAGTCCAGGCGTATTACCATCAGGGTGGCCACGGCGGACCGCCGCCCATCAAACTAATGAACCGCTGGTTTACGCATTATCTTCATGGCGTGGAAAACAACGTCGAAAAAGACGCGCGCGCTTGGATTGTTCGAGAAGGGGACGATAGAAAAAAACCGAAATCCTACGAGGATTATCCGAACCCGGCGGCAGAGTCGGTCACTTTTCAACTTGTTGCCGGTGCACCTGAAATGGGCAAGCTGATAACTGCAACGAATTCAAACCAGGGCACCGAAACCATAGTCGATAACTTTTCATTTAGCGGCGCGGTACTGGCCCAGGCCGATTGGACAGAGCATCGGCTAATGTATTTAACGGAAAAATTGACCGAGGCCGTCCATCTGTCTGGAACCCCCCGAATCACGATCAAGCTGGCCAGTAATAAACCGACTGCAAATCTGTCTGTCTGGCTGGTTTCCCTACCTTGGAACGGCAACAAGAACGCCAAGATTACCGACAATATCATTACGCGCGGCTGGGCCGATCCGCAAAACCATCGCTCGCTGACTGAAAGCGAGCCGCTGGTGCCGGGGCGTTTTTACGACATGACATTCGACCTGCAACCCGATGACCAAGTGATACCCGTGGGTCAACAGATCGGCTTGATGATCATGTCCAGTGATCGCGAATTCACATTGCGACCGGATCCTGGTACCGAATTGACAATTGATCTGGATGCGACAAGTATTCAATTGCCCCTGGTCGGCGGCGTCAAAGCGTTTGCAAAGGCCACCCCTAAGAAGACAGAAACGAAGAACGCCAATTCCAAACAGAATGACTCCTCCGTCGTAAGTAGTAGTGTCAGTTATGTGGTTAATGATACAAAGAGAGGCAAATTGCATTATAAAAACGCAAACGGAGAAGCCACTCTCAAGGTCGTCAATCCAGACGGGAAGGTGCTTTTCGACGGACCGATCAACACTAAGGAGCAAAAGGCCAAGGTGCCGACTAAGGCGATGAAGTGGTTTGAGGAAGTGAACAGTAAGGTGAAGAATTGAAAGCTGAAGGGAAATGAAACCGAGGCCAAGCGCGGCGTTTACTCTGATCGAATTACTGGTTGTCATTGCCATCATCGCCATCCTGGCCTCGCTGTTGTTGCCCGCCTTGTCCAGGGCGACCGAGGCTGCCCGGGTTACTATCTGCAAGAGCAATCAGGGACAACTCATGAAGGCGTTTCTCATGTTCTCCCATGACCATAATGATTCCTTGCCTGGTAATTTCTGGGATCGCGCCAACCGAGATTACGAGAAATCCTGCTGGCTACTCGGTCAGACCGATGGGAATTACCGCCATGGACCAGAATCCGGCACTATCTTCAGTTACCTCGCGCGAAATCGGGATGTTTACCGATGTCCCTCACTCAAGGTGGCCAAGATTGGGGATCGATATGGTTCCAATGGCCGATTCGATTACGCCGCGTTTCTGGTGTTGGGCGGTGCCAAGGTCGTCAACGTCGAGCCCACGAGCGAATTCCGGCACAGGAACGGAAAGAGGGAATGGCTTCCCACGCCGGTGGTGACCGAAGAGGAGGCCGAAGGAGGTATTAATACGACCAATATCGAAGGGGGGCATTGTAATACCGATCAGATCGCTCATCGTCATAGGGAAGGAGGATACTACGCCTCAATCGACGGCAGCACCCATTGGTTCAAGGAACCTCGGAATTGCGACTCCTGGTGTTGGTTCTCCAGGGCGCCCAGTGGAAAGATGCAGTCCTTCGGTCACGTCCCCAATCCCACCTGGGGATGGTGGGACCGCCAATAGAAAAATGGGCTGGCCTGGTGCAGATGTACATGTGAAGCGTGATGATGGCAAAACACAGCTAGATAATGCCAAACACAAAACCGAAGTCGCCGACCTTCTCCGTAAACACGGCGGCAAGACGGGCGAAGAATTGAAAGCTGAAGGGAAGTAGACCAGCCTACCTCTGCGGCAACAGTTAAAACGGCTTGAAAACTGTGTTCTGACAGTTTTTTCTTATACTCACAAGTCTGAGGATTGTATGAAATGTTAAGCGAACAAGATCGTATGATATGGGAAGAGGAGCTCGCTCAATTTGTGCCGCAGCGAGTTTTTGACGCGCATGTTCATTTGCTTGATCGACGCCATTTGTCCCAGGTCGAAAGCGCTTTCTTGGACTGGAAAGACACGGATTGGAATGCTCTCCAAGATTGCGCCCAGCAACTGTTTCCCGGTCGCGAATTGCACTGTCTTGTCCTTGGAACCCCTTCACCGGGTATTGATGTGGAGTCGCACAACCGATGGATTGCCCAGCAGATCCAGTTGGATTCCCAATCTCGCATGAATCGCCTTGTGACACCCACCTGTAAGACCGTTGAAATTGAACGTGACTTTGCAGAATGGCGGTTCAACGGACTGAAACCGTATCGTTTATTTTCCGTAACGGGTGATCCTCATCAATGTCGTATCGCTGACTTCCTTACACATTCGCAATTGGAATTTGCCGATGAGCATAGGCTTTGGGTAACAATGCACCTTTCACGTTATCATGGTTGCGCTGACGAATTAAACCTGTCCGACATGGAAGAATACACCACCAAACGTTATCCCAATGTGCGCTGGATCTTGGCCCATTGTGCCCGAAGCTTTAGCTATTGGCCGATTCGACAAGCAATCCCGATACTTCGGCAAATGCCAAATCTTTGGTACGATGTTTCAGCAGTTACCGATCTGCGCCCACTGATCACGCTCTTTCAGGAGGAGGACATCAAGCGGATTTTCTATGGATCGGATTTGGTCGATTCTACCTTCTTTCGAGGAAAGTACGTGACTCTGGGTCGGGCATGGTGTGGCCTTAATGCAGACCAGTCCTCGTTGCGTTTTCCTCATTGTGACGGTCGGCCGATACTGGCTATCTATGAACAGTTGCTCGCGATGAAGCACGCAGCTGAGATCGTTGGCCTGTCGTCATCAGATATTGAAGATATCTTCTGGAAAAACGCCGAGTCGGCTTTTGGTGTGAAGTTTGGGCAAGAGAATTAAGCATTAAATCAATCCACTTCACCACTTGAACGCAGCAGGGTGTTGTTCAGCGATGTGGAACTCGTTGATCGCCTTGAAACAGTCCTTGATTTCCAGTTCAGCTTTCATAGGTTTGTCTTTTCGATGACGTCGCCGACTGAGTTTTATGGTTTATACGGAGCCATCGTACTCTTCTGGAGTTTGTTTGGGTTTATTTGTGGTTTTAAGTTTAAAAGTGCCAGACTCCAATGTTGGGGGGGGCTCCTTTATATCTCATCGCTTCCTTATTCGCTTTTAATTCTTACTACAATTGGGAAATAAATCCTCCAAATTTTATATGCACTGAATGCGGAAGCTTTGGACGATGACTTTGAAGCATTTTTCTTGTTCCCTGATACTCGGGCTGCTCTGTCCGACACTCCAATCTGTCTGCGTGGGAGAGTCCTCGCCTGCCGAATACCGCATAGCCGACACCCTCAAGATCGACAAAGTGCCTTCCTGGTTTCCTGTGGGCTTCTGCCTGTTGACCGATCAGGCAAATCAGTACGCGGCCTATTACAATGAAGCGCACCGCATGATCGTGGCCCGCCGCCAGATCCCGGAACGCGAATGGCAGAAAATCGAGCTTCCCAGCAAGGTGGGCTGGGACAGCCACAACTACATCACCATGGCGATCGATACCGAAGGAGACATCCATCTTGCGGGAAATATGCATTGCGTACCTCTGATCTACTTTCGCACCCGTAAGGCCGGAGATATCACAACCTTCGAAAAACTGACGATGACCGGGAAGGAGGAACAGCGCTGTACCTACCCACGTTTTCTACAAACCCCGGACGATTTACTGCTCTTCCTGTATCGCTCCGGCGGAAGTGGAAACGGGCGGCGTTTTTACAACCGGTATGATGTCCGGACGAAGACCTGGACGCGCTTCCTGGACACGCCACTTTTCGAGGGAGAGGGAAAGCGTAACGCTTATCCCATGGGACCCTACCGCGGGCCGCGGAGTCTATTCCATTTTGTTTGGGTTTGGCGCGATACCCCTGACTGCGCAACCAATCACCACCTCTCCCACGCCCGTAGCCGGGATCTCAAGCACTGGGAGACGGCGGGCGGCCAGGCGCTCAAGCTCCCCTTCACGCTGGATCAAACCAACACGTATGTGGATGCGATCCCATCCGGCGGTGGCATCATTAACGGCTGCGAGCGACTGGTGTTCGATGTGAAGGACCGTCCGGTGGTTGTCTATCACAAACGCGATGAGCATGGGCACATGCAGATTTACGTCGCGCGGTTCCAGGATGGAGGATGGAGGCGGACAGCGATCACCTCCTGGGACCGGGAGATTCCCTTCAGCGGTGGGGGAGCCATGCCCTTTATCGGCATCAGGTTGGGCGAAGTCAGAAGACTTGAGTCGAACCACTTTTCGATCGACTATCGTCACCGTGACTACGGTTCCGGACGGATCCTTCTGCACGGGGAGACCTTGGAGCCAGTCGAGCGTGAGGTAGTGGTTACTCGGGAAATTCCACTGACCCTGTTGCGCCCAACCATCACGTTCGATGGGATGCGTGTCAAAATCGCCCGGGACATCGGGACATCTTCCGCAACCGACAGAAAGTACGTGCTCTGCTGGGAGACGATCGAGGCCCACTATGACCGACCGAGGCAGTCGCCGCTGCCATCTGCCAGCGTCTTGAAGTTGGTTACGCTCGAGCGGATAAGGTAAGGCAACGACCCGACAGTTATTGCACGCGAGTTCGAACCATCGAACTACTGGTTACCAATGGAGCAGATGTAAACGCGAAGTGTAATGATGGCAAAACACCGCTAGATTCAGTAGATGATAAAGAACTCGCCGACCTCCTCCGCAAACACGGCGGCAAGA
>Ga0208129_1000921_pt1 | contig 12102 bp, 9 predicted proteins | sample ETNtaG_13_FD_185759 | JGI IMG/M metagenome (GOLD analysis project Ga0208129, IMG submission 185759) | Marine microbial and viral communities from oxygen minimum zone, Eastern Pacific Ocean - ETNP201306PF47B (SPAdes) (version 2) | ecosystem: Environmental > Aquatic > Marine > Oceanic ...
TGGCAGGGGATCCCTGCGGGCTTCGAAGTGTCAGACCAGTTCATAGTTGGAACCTTTGATCTGGACATCGGCGGCGCTAGTGGGCATGCCGGTGTCGCATGGACTGTCAATGGCAACAATATTTCGGCCCAGGTATCGGGCGGCTTGTTCGCAATTCCGCCACTATCGTCATGGTTTAACACGGCGTACCAGGGCCAATTCAGTCTTCTAACCGTGGCTGCTGCAACCGCTGAGGACGACGGCCCCATAGCTGTGTTGGCCCAAGTTCTGAAGCCGATTGATGTTCTTGCGAATGATACCGGTTTTAACGACCCGGTGACGGTGACCATCGATGCACCTGGGCCAGCGGAGGGCACGGCCCTGGTGCTTGGCTCGCCGGGAGCTCAGGCCGATGTGCGCATCAGCTACACGGCCAATGCGGGAGCGGCAGGCAGCGACTCTTTCACCTACACGGTGGACGATGGTGGGTCCAGTGACACGGCAACCGTGACGTTGACCGTGTCCCCCCCGGGTACTGCCGGCGATGACTTTGCAACCACGACTCGCAATACCCCCGTTGATATCTATGTAGGTTCTAATGATGTGGGCTTTGACGATACGGTCACCGTAACGGTTGACAACGGGTCCTTCACGGCAGGCGGATCAGCGGCTGTCACCGCAGGTCAGGGCGGACCTGCCAGCGGCATCGTGGTTCTTTACACGCCCTCGGCGGCGGCGGGTTCACCCGGGTATAGCGAGGAATTCACCTACACGATCGATGACGGCGTTATCATACCGGTCGTAGCTACTGTGACCGTCACCGTCGACAATACGGTGCCGCTCGCCATAGAAGGCAGCATCACGTCTATTACCACGGTCGGCGTTGATCCCAGCAGCCGAACCGGAACCTTCGAGACCCCCGGCTCGGGTGGAAGCCTGGGTGATGGTGGAATTGTGACCATCACGGTCAATCCCGCCCGCGGTACTGCAACAGTGGCGGATGCGACGATTACCTTCAACCCGGCAAGTGACTACTTTGAAGGTGTTGATTCGTTTACCTACACCATTACAGACGCAGACGGCGAGGAGGCATCTGCCGAGGTGTCGATTGTTATCGCCAATGGCTCACCAGGCCTGCCGGATAGCCGCATCAGGACAGCAGAAGGCGCAGCTTCTGTACCGCTCAATCCGGGCATCCTGGCCGGCAATGGATCGCTAGCCCAACATGGTTTCGCAGTAACCACCCAGGCATCGAATGGCACCTGTGCAATCAACCCGGCCAACTGGGGCAGAAGTGTGGTGTATACGCCAAGCGGAAACTTTTCAGGGACAGACAGCTGCGGGCTAACGGTCACAGACGGTGATGGTGAGTCTGCGATGGCCACCGTGACGATTACCGTGGACCAACTCATAAACAACGGTTATTCAAGCGGCAGCAGCGCCGCCAACCCGTTGTTTCTCTCGCTACTGGCTGGTGTGGCGCTATTGTATCGACGGCGCCAGGGGGCATTCCGGTGTCGGCCAGACAGCCAATGGTAATGACATTACGGCTCGGATCAGAACTGCGTTCGGCACATTAAGAATGCCAATCCGGCCAGAACAACCTGGCCGGATTGGCAATATCATCACTCAGTACCTCAGTACTGGTAGCTTAAACTCACACCGTACCAGCGCGGCGGACCGTAAAACTGCTGGTTGAAACCGAAAAAGTCTGAAAAGTCAAAGGTATAAACCTTGTACTCTTCATCGGTTAGGTTCCGAACCCAGCCCGACACTTCGAAGTTGTGGTTAATCTGATAACTGACCTGAGCATTCCAGACCGAGTAGGAACTCTGCCGCGCAACCGGCTGGTTGACGATATCGAAGTACACTTCATCGGAATACGTTGCATCGACCTGAAAAACCAGCGCGCTGGCGCCCATGGGAACCGAGTAGCGAGCCAGTCCATTCATCTGCAGATCCGGTGCCAGCACGAGATTACGATTCTGCAGTACGCTGCCGTCAGCGAGTGAAATACCGTCCGCGCTGGCATCCAATATACCGAGACCCAGTATCATTTCGAAATTCTCGACCGGGCTGGCAATCAGTTCAAACTCAGCACCATAGATCTCGGCATCGGAAGCATTGCTGATGAACGAACTCACACCTTCGAAAGACAAGGCCTGCAAATCCTCGTAGTCGTAGTAAAACGCCGTGGTGTTCAGGCGGATCGTATCGGATGCATTGGCCCACTTGAAGCCAAGCTCGAAGGAGGTGAGTTCCTCCTTGTCGAACGGCATATTCGAGAAATCCAGGGATGGATCCAGGAACCCGGCATTGAACCCGCCGCTCTTGAACGCTGTCGAGACACTGGCAAATACCAGCCAGTCTTCAGTTGGCCGGTAATTCAGCCCCAGCTTGCCGGACACGACATCATCCGACTGACTGGCCAGGCTGCCCACAGTTGCCGGCGAAAACTCGTAGACAAAGGCGCCGAAATTCGTCTCGGTATTGATGTAGGTATAGTCCTTTTCCTCATCGGTATACCGAAGACCCGCAACGACCTGCCACTGTTCGTTGAATGCATAGTCGAACTGGCCAAATACCGCGTAGGATGTCGTGTCCTGCAGATAGGCCACATCAAAATTGACGTCGCCCAGTCCGCCCAGGTCGAGCCTGGTACCGGTGCCATCGACTTCGCTGTCGAAATAGTAGAGCCCGGCGACCCAGTTTAATTTGTCGTTGCCGCCATGAAAGCGCAGTTCGCTGGTCAACTGATCCGTTTCCGCGGCAAAATCCGGACGTACCAATGATCCGCCACCAAAATCGAGGTCGCTCATATCGGTATCTTCCTGGTGGAACTTCTCGACATTTTCATAACCGGTGATCCAGGCAATGCCGAACGCATCCCCCTGCCAGTCAATGCTGATGGATGCACCGGTGTTCTCGATCTCAAGCGGACCGGTACGATCATAATCACCGGCCCAGACATCGCCGTCCGTATCCGAATAGCCGAAGAAATCCAATCCACCAACGTCAGTGCCCTCGTGCTGGTAGGCGGCAGCGCGTGGGTCGGCATCGGACCAGTGTGCGTTGAGCAACACCGACCACTGCTCCGTGGGCTTGAACAGGAGTTGCCCACGCAGTGCCATGTTGTCCGCCTCATTCGGATCGGCGCCGGCCCGATTGCTTACATAGCCGTCTGCCTGATTGGTGGCCACCGACAAGCGGCCCATCACCGTTTCGGAACCGCCGCCAATGGCGCCCTCGAACTTGACCTGGCTGTTACTGCCCAAGGTCAGGTCCGCGTAGGCATCCAAGTCCTCGGTTGGCTTGCGCGTCACGAAGTGCACCAGCCCACCGGTTGCATTGCGGCCATAGAGGGTGCCCTGCGGACCACGCAGAACCTCAACACGGTCAAGATCAAACATCTGGAATGTCAGTCCCGCCATCGCACTGCGATAAACCTCGTCGACATAGACGGCGATATTACTTTCGTTATTGTCATTGAAGTCGTTGAGGCCTACGCCACGGAGTACAAATGACGGATTGTTACCCTCACCAACCGGTGTTCCGATCGTAAAGTTGGGTGTTTGTGCAGAAATATCGACGCTATTGGTCATATTCAGCTCACGCAGCGAATCACCCGAGAATGCAGTAACCGAGACGCCGACATCGCTCAATGCCTGTTCACGCTTCTGGGCAGTTACGGTCATCTCGTCCAGCACCGCAGATTGCGAAACAGCCGGCAGCAAAGCCACTGCTGTTGCAAATAGAACAAGTTTAAATCTGTAACCCATTAATATTATTGCCGCATTTTTAAACATACCAACTCTCCCATCAGTATTTTTGTAAAACAATTTTTTCTCCAATACCGCATTTATACAAGTATCTCCTACAATTATATGTAACTGCGATACTCACTTGTTCAAAAGATAGAAAATTCTAATCCTGCAGGGCGAGCCTGTTGAACGCGAAGTCGGGCAATACTATCCATGACCCGGCACAACAGCACCGCCGTAATGGGAAAGCGGCCTCTACGTGGTCGGGTAAAGTTTAATTACAGGGAGTGTTTGCCGTGCAGGCACCGCAGCTTTGCATCATCGTGCCATGCTGGCCGATATCAAGCAACGCCATGATGCGCAGGACGCTGTGCAAGGCCGGGCACCCGGGCGCTTGAATTTGCATGGCGTTGATGGGCAGACTTTAAACGACACCGGACCGCCGGGCAGCGACTGGCTGGAAGCCCAATGGTAGAATTTATGTCCGGAAAACCACAGGTTTTCCGGACTAACCACCGCCCCCGCCATTATGAGAGCGCTATATCAATCGTAACTATTTGTTTTAAATAAGAATCGCCATAGGACGTTCGTTGCCAAGTGCATAACGTTGCACAACCAGGTTGTGCAACACTCCCACACACCCTGAGAACAGCTGTTGCCAAGAAATATGCCAAAAAATAAATCCGCCACCTTTATCCAGCATCTAAAATGATGCAGTCATCCAAGCGCCTGAACATAAAGGCCGGCACAATCTCACGCCGAACACTTTTGCAGCGAAGCGCTTTAAGCACTCTCGGATTTTCTGTCCCTTTTTTGTATCAGCAATCAGCCACAAGTCGAGACATGAAATATTTTAACGAGAATCCACTGTTGCAGTTGTCGCTTGGCGAAACTGCAAATCACCTGCGGTCCGGCAACCTTTCGGCACGGGATCTCGCCGAGGCGGTCATCACAGCGGCCAGACAGTACTCAGGTCTCAATGCTTACACAACATTCGTTGCGGATCAGTTACGCAGCAGCGCCATTGAAGCCGATTCCGCCCGGAACCGGGGAAATGAGACAGGCCTACTGCATGGCGTTCCGGTAATACTAAAGGACAATATCAACACCGCAACATTGCCTACTAGCGGGGGCACACCGGGACTGATAAACAACCAGACCGATAATGATGCACCCGTCGCGGCCCGGCTGTTCGCAGCTGGCGCCCTACTCGCGGGAAAGGCGAATCTGCACGAACTGTCATCAGGTGGAACCAGTAACAACCATGCCTTCGGAGCCGTGGGCAATCCATATGATATGACACGAATCCCGGGCGGAAGCTCCGGAGGAACCGCTGCCGCAGTTGCCGCACATCTTGTGCCCGGCGGTCTTGGCACAGATACAGGTGGTTCGGTCAGGGTACCGGCCGCATTATGCGGGGTAGCCGGATTGCGGCCGACCACCGGGCGCTACCCGGCGACGGGCATCGTTCCCTTAAGTAGCACAATGGATACCGCCGGTCCGATTGCTCGCAACGTCATGGACGTGGCATTGATGGATGCTGTAATCACTGGAGAATTCAAGGTTTTAACTCCCCCGCTTCCTGCATCGTTAAGAATAGGCGTTCCGTATGATTCATTGATGAAAGCAACCGGCAACGCCGTAAAGAGTATCATCGACAAAGCTTTTAATACATTGCAGGCAGCCGGCATTACTCTGCTACCTGTAGATCTGGCCGAGATCAAAGGACTGACCACCAAAGCCTTCGGCGCGCTGATCGGTTACGAGTTTCGTCATGCAATGAGCAACTACCTCGAACATTTTGCCCCCGGATTGACTGTCGATGAACTGAGCGAACAAATTGCTTCACCATCTACAAAAAGAATGCTCCAGGGCAGGTCTGGCAGAACAATTAGTAAAGACTTTTACCAGGAGGTGCTGAATGAACATCTTCCCGACCTGAAACGGATGCATGCCCGTCTCTTCAAAGATCACCGTATCGATGCGCTGATCTTTCCGACAACGCCGGAGGTCGCTCTTCCGCGCGCAGAGGATGACAGCGTGTATCGTGATGGCAAACCAGCATTCTCATGGTTTTATTTCAGCAATACCGCACTGGCGAGTGCTGCCGGCAATCCGAGCCTGACGATACCGGCAGGCCGGTCTGAAGAAGGCCTGCCTGCAGGCATCAGCATTGACGGTCTGCCCGGAGCAGACCGAAAAATACTGGGCATTGGCCAATTAATCGAACGGCTGCTCGCCCAGTCATAACAAACGTAAATAATTCCAGGTTCCGCAAAATTCCTGCAACAAAAAGTTATCGAATTGACTCGGAAGTCACCAGCAAGATGCATTGCGTAATGGCTCATGCGCTCACGACTGCGACGCTCACCAAGCGCACCGGCAAGGAATCGTTCGAAAAGATAATGGACAAGACGACCGGCATTCTAAGCGAATCCTTCGTCAATAAAATTGACGACATACCGGTGATCAGGCTTGTGAAAATTAGGCGAGGTAATATTATAAAGTTGTTCAGAAAATTGGGGAGCGGCTGAAAATAGCAGGCAAGCGATCTGCTGTTTTCACGCCACTGGAAGTGTTTTAAGCAAGATTCCAATGTCAAGAGAGGGTGGAATTTCCTGTCCTGTCCTTTATCCTTTTATTTAACGTGTTTACTAACTCCATCAATATAATCCAGACCTCCTAACCGTTTCCCGTCTTCATCCCAATAATCCCAAAGTCCTTCTGGCAGGTTATTCTTGTAGTTTCCCCTTACCTTTAACACACCATTTTCGTAAAACTCTTCCCAGAGCCCGGTCTTCTCTCCATTCTTGTAGGTCGCCCTCTCGCTAGTCCGCATGGCGCCAGCAATGGAAGTCTCTATGACTCCAGTAACCGGTTTACGAGTATCCCGATGATAAAGAAGACCATCGATAGTTAGATAATCGGCCATATCCAATCTCTTGCTCTCCAGTGCTTGTATAAATGATCCCCGGTCCATTCCCGGTTCCCATATAGGTTTCCATGTTGGGGCTGGAGCATCGGCCATATCCAAACTCTCCTCTGGCTTATTTATTCTTGTTTTCTTTGCTGTGCGCTATGCCGTTGATCGTAAGTACGAAAACCGCGATCTTTTCAGCCTGCGCATTAATCATGCGGTTACCGACTGGTTTGACAAACTGTATACAGCATCAGGAACGGTTGAAACCTGGTCATGGAAGATGTATTACGCCTGCAGTGGACTGCCCATATACCTAAAATCAAGGAACTTATTCAACCAGCTTGGCGACTCCATCAACATACTCCCAGGCTCCTGTCTGTTTCCCGTCTTTATCCCAGTAGTCCCAAGGTCCATCTGGCAGGTTATTCTTGTAGTTGCCCCTTATCTTTAACACACCGTTTTCGTAAAACTCTTCCCAGAGTCCGGTCTTCTCTCCATTCTTGTAGGTCGCCCTCTCGCTAGTCCGCATGGCGTTGCCGATGGAAGTCTCTATGACTCCAGTAACCGGTTCACGAGTATCCCGATGATAAAGAAGACCATCGATGGTTAGATAATCGGCCATATCCAATCTCTTGCTCTCCAGTGCTTGAACAAATGATTCCTGGTTCATTCCAGATTTCCATGTTGGGGCTGGGGCGTCGGCCATCTCTAAACTCTCCTCTGGCTTATTTAATTCATTCCTGTGTTCTTTGCTGTGCACTATGCGGCTGATCGTAAGTGGGAATACCGCGAGCATTATGGGGTGCATGCAAGTTATCAGCCTCAGAATGGCGCTTCATGGAAAAAGGATAGAAAATTCCATCCTGCAGGCGGTATCAATTCTACGCGAAATCAGGGGGGAAGACTAACGATGATTCTGCCTGGCGGCGCCAATGTAATGGAAAAGGTCGATCTATCCGGGCATGCTATGTCATTGACGCGGCCAAGGGGTAGTTAATAAGCACAATCAACCCTGACAATAAAATTAAAAATGATTAGTAATAATGAAAATTTATAGATGGTTACCCCAATATTATTGATATCCTTGGATAGGATACGGCAAGGCTTTCCTTAGCTCTGACCAAGGGGAATATTTTGACGGCTTTTTCCTTCATTAACAGAAAAAAGACTTTCAGAAAGGAATATATCCCATGAAGCTCCTGCCGGTTTCCTGTAACAAGGACTGTGGTGCGGGCTGCCCCCTTTTGGCGCATGTTGACGACAGCGGAAAAATAATAAAGATTACCGATAATCCCCAAGGGCCACCTCGCAGTCAGGGCTGCATTAAAGGCTACAACATGCACAAAGCACTGCATGCCGAAGACCGTATCAAAACACCGCTAATCAGAACCGGCCAACGCGGCAGTGGTCAATTCCGCGAGGCATCCTGGAAAGAAGCCCTGGATATAACCGCAGGGATGCTTGAAAAGATTCGTGATACCTATGGCCCGACGTCGCTTTTAGGGATGGGTGGCGGAGGCGCCTGCCGGGGCGTCGTCCACAACACCTTGTTTCTTCCTCTGCGCTTTTTCGGCCTGTTTGGTGGATTTACGCTTCCATCGGGTAGTTACAGTAGTGCTGCCTCCAGTTTTGTAACCGCGCACACATTTGGCACCCGCAATGTAGGCCTGGATCCGGCGACACTTCTTAACGCCAATCTCATTATTCTTTGGGGGGCAAATATTTCGGTAACCCGCTTTGGCTGCGATTTGGAGAACTATCTGCAGGAACTCAAGGAAAGAGGGATACCAATCGTTGTTATCGATCCGCGAAAATCCAGGACAGTCCGGAAACTTGCGACCCAGTGGATCCCAATTTATCCCGGTACGGATTCAGCCATGATGGCTGCCGTTTTACACGTGCTGCTGGAGGAACGCATGATTGATCGTGCCTTCCTGGAGCACTACACAAACGGCTTTGCCGAACTCGAATCGTACGTCTGCGGAGTTTTCGATGGTATCCCCAAAACGCCTGCATGGGCCGCGGAAATATGTGGCACCCCGCAAGACACGATTCGTGATCTTGCTCTGAGATACGGCGCCGCCAAACCCACTGCCCTCATCCCGGGCCTTTCTATTCAGCGAACCCTGGGGGGGGAGGAAGCATACCGGATGGCATTTGCGCTACAAGCTGCAACCGGCAATACCGGCATTCCCGGCGGATCATCGGGGGGCTCGGTATGGGGAACGATGCCCCGTCCCCGCATGCCCTTTCCATCCTTTCCCAGTACTTCATCACAGCCGTCAGTACCGGTTTGCAAATGGCCAGACGCCATTCTGGAAGGAACAGAGGGCGGGTACCCCACTGATATTAAAGCCATTTATTCGGTGGGCCAGAATTACCTGAACCAGGGCAGCGATATTAAAAAAAATATTAAGGCTTTTGAGAAGGTGGAATATGCCATTTGTCATGAAGTCATCATGACTCCGACGGCCCAATATTGTGATGTTATTTTGCCATCTACAACTTTTCTGGAGCGTGAAGACGTTATCTATAGCGCAGGCAATCATTTGTTCTATTCACAAAAAGTTGTCGAGCCCTTATACGAAAGCCGCAACGATTACGATATTTTCTGTGAACTCGCTCGGCGGCTCGGGTTTTATGACGAATTTTCCAAAAACCGCTCGGCCGACGAGTGGCTTGAATTCCTTTTAAAGGCCTCTGAAGTAGAAGATATTGAGGCCTTTCGCTTGCGCGGGCTCTACCTTGGCCAGGATCAGAACCGGGTCGGACTGGCTGAATACATTAATCACCCTCAAGCCAATCCCCTGGATACGCCGTCAGGCAAGATCGAACTCTCTGCCGCTGCAAGCAGTGTTGAGGGGACCCGCAACCACCCGGCCTGCAGAATCACAAAGCCGCCTCCAGGGTATCCCCTGCGTCTCATAACCCCTCACGCCTTTGCCAGAATTAACTCTACGGAGGCAAACCGTGCCTGGGTGCAAAGACTTGAACGTAAAGCTCTATGGATTCACCCGGATGATGCGCATAAACGCGGAACGGCAGATGGTGACATGGTCCGTATTTCAAGCCCTCAAGGTCGGATGCTTACAAAAGCTTACGTTACAGGGGGCATCCATACCGGCGTCGTTTGCCTGCCCCAGGGAGAGTGGGTACGTTTTAATGAAAGCGGTGATGAGATTGGCGGCTCGCCCAACATCCTGACATCAACCACTCCTACCCTTCCCAGCCAGGGAGCACGAACCCACTCAGTTTTTGTGGAAGTCACGCGAGCTTAATGATGAATGTTGTTCCGCCTGCGACGATTGCAGAAAATCTGACCTTAGCAACCGTTCTGATCACCGGTTCGGAGGGCATGGTCGGGTTAGAACAGGTGTCTTACGGTGTGTCGAAGTATAGTGTACGCTATATTATCAAGACGCTGACGGGCGATTTACGCTATCTTTAGTGAACCAACGACAGGCTATAGAAGAAACGATATGCAGGTTGGATAATTCGCAAAACGGGGAGATTACCTAGCACTGTTTAACCGACGCGAACTCACACTGGGCCCGGGCGCGACCAAACAGCTTTAATACAAGAATAAGAAACTAAAAAAAGAGAACCTAAAAAAAACCGTTCAGATTAACCCGGAGATGCAGAAATGATCGTTACGTCTCACGCCGGACGGCCACGCTGATGGCCGCCACGAATTCCTTTAAGCCCGATCCGTCAGGATTGAAATTTCTTGGTTTCTGGCTTACGCCGGGGCTCAACCGAGGCAATGTCGGGGCAGTATTTTTTGCTTCCTTTACGACGGTCGCCATGATTGTCTACCTGAGCCTGATCCAGCCTTACATCCTGACGGAGATCGTGGGTATCCCGCAGGATCGACAGGGAATGGTCACGGGCTATCTTGCCCTCATGCAGGAAATCATTGTGATTGCACTGGTGGGCTTCATGGGCGCCTGGTCGGACCGGGTTGGTCGACGCAGAATTTACGTACTGGGTCTTTGTGCCCTGGCCGTGGGTTACCTGGTCTACCCCATGGCAGGTTCCGAACTGGGCTTATTTATCTACCGCATTCCGCTTATTGTGGGGGTTGCCATGGCTCCGGTCATGCTGAATACCACCCTTCAGGACGCACCCCAGGAAGTATCCCGCGGAAAATGGCTTGGCATAAATAACTTCATTCAGGGTAGCGGTATTCTGCTGCTGGCTACTTTGTTGCTGACCCGAGCACCGCAATGGTATACCGGCCTCGGGTTCGACGGCATCACGGCTGGCCGCCTGGCGATGTGGAGCGCGGCCCTGATTTGTCTGATCGCAGCTGTGGTTATGCGCGTGGGGCTGCCGGTGAGTACCGGCGCACAACAACAAAAAGATAACGTCCTGCGTCAATTCCTCCGTGGCGCGAAAGCCGCGTTACAGAACCCACGCCTGGCCCTGGGGTTCGGAGCAGCCTTTATCGGTCGTGGCGACCTGGTTGTAGTGGGGTTGTTTTTCTCCCTGTGGGTTACCCAGTATGGCGTAGATCAGGGATTGAGTACCGCGGATAGCGTGGCCAAGGCGGGAATGCTCTTTGGCATCATTCAATTATCCGCGCTGCTCTGGGCGCTTTTCATGGGTATCGTCATGGACCGGGTGAATCGGGTCACCGGCGTCATCATTGCTTTCACGTTCGCCGCGGCAGGATACGGACTTATGGGCCAGGTGCAGGATCCGTTTGGCTCCGCGTTGATTCCGATTGCCGTTCTGCTGGGAATCGGGGAAGCCAGCGTCATCGTCTCAGCGGGCGCCCTGGTGGGGCAGGAGGCCAAGGCCAGTATGCGAGGAGCCATTATCGGCGCACGGGATGTTGTGGGCGGCGCAGGCATCATGTTTGCAGGCTTTCTTGGTGGTGTGGTATTCGATGCTATTGGCCGCACGGCGCCCTTCACCATGATGGGAATACTCAACGCGACTGTGCTGATGCTAGCCTTGGTGGTGCGATTCCGCGCCGCTGCCCCGTCGGTGGACCAGTAACACCTGACCGGATAGTACTGCGCTAAAGCAAGAACAACCGGGCTGGCCAAAAAGAAGAAAGATGCGCTGGTCGAACCGGATCAGAAGTTGAACATCAAGCGGGCGCCAAAGGTGCGCGGCGGCGTCAAAGGACCAAAGAAATGCGACCGAACGAGACCCGCTGAGAAACCCATGTCACTGATGCGTTCCCCGAAATCCGGACCACTGCCGCCGCCCCTGATCGTGTCATCATCGAACAGGTTGTTGACGAAAAACGTAACGCTCATGGACTCGCCAACCAGGCCCAGCCGGGCATCGACCTGCCAGAACTCATCAAACTTCGCGAAATTGTCCGGGTCAACAAAGCGCTGATCCTGGTAGATTACGTCGAACTCCGTAAACCATTCGAGTCCTCCCGAACCGAGCGGCCGCATCAGGTTCAATCGCCCTACGAATGCG
>Ga0208129_1000924_pt1 | contig 12082 bp, 6 predicted proteins | sample ETNtaG_13_FD_185759 | JGI IMG/M metagenome (GOLD analysis project Ga0208129, IMG submission 185759) | Marine microbial and viral communities from oxygen minimum zone, Eastern Pacific Ocean - ETNP201306PF47B (SPAdes) (version 2) | ecosystem: Environmental > Aquatic > Marine > Oceanic ...
TGGCGTGATATAAGCATCAACATCAATTTCATCAAACTCAAAGTGCATTACAGTATTTGGTCGTAGTTTTTCTACGTCAATAGTAACAGGCACTGACCTCATCCAAGGAATAGAAGAACGGTCAACGAATCTGTCACCAACTTGGGCGCGAGTTTCATTGATCTCAAACCAAGACTTTGTTCCGGTTCTTGTTTGATTCTCGGTTTCTTGTTGACGTTGGTCCCAAGTTTCCATATTTGATATAGTTCTCCAAATCGTTCTTTGGCGGGTAGGAGTTCCGTGACCAGCCCCAGAAGCAAACGTCTCCCGAGTGCTCCACGCTTCACGCATTTGATGTTGCTCCTGCCAGACCGAGTCAGTACTGAAAGTGATTATTTCTTCTCCGCCTCGAACATTCTCTCTACCACCGATATCAGCCCAACCAGACCACTCAGTCTGCCAAGCATTCCATCTCGTTTGTGTTCCAAAAGTTTCTACTTGTTGGCGTACTGCATTGTTATTTTCGTTTTGAATAATAACGTCAGGCATATAAAGTTCTTCAAACCACGTATCAGATTGTGGAGTAAGCGTACAGAATCCAATCCAAGATTTTCTTGCGAATGGATTCAAGTTAATTACTTGTGAGCCATACGGCTGTATAATCCACCCTTCTTGTACTGTGAAATCAAGAGTATATGTCAGATTATTTGTTTTAATATTAGTATTTACACCACCTTCGCAGTCCATACCGTACATTTCATACGGGACAGTACAAATTCTTGCTTCTGGATATATGGCACAATAATATGCTTCGTCTACAACATCTCCAATACCGTGGTCAACGAATGGGTCGATTAACATACCATTCTTATATCTCTCTAATCCTGCAGTATCAATAACTTGCATATCAGCAGTAGATTTTTCTAAGAGATTTAATGCTGTGTAATACTCTAAATTTTCTACTCTATTTTCAATGCCACGGATGTCCTGCATCGTAAATCTTTTATTTTTTACGTGTGCGACATTAATATTTCTATGATTATAAGTGTATGCTGGTACAAATATATTGTACAAGGTCAATTCATTTAATTCTTCAGTTGGAAGAATAGGATCATCAGAAGGAAATCCCTGTTTGATTTTAATATACCCATCATCGTTAATTACTAATCGGTCTCTTCGTGGTTGATAATAATCATAAGAAACAGAAATAGCAGACCCCGGCAGAGGTAAATATGTACCAACTGTGTAATCGGCATCAGAGGCTCTAAAGTCTATGTGGTCAGCAAGGTTACGACTTACAGTGCTTGTATCACGATATCCTGGAACTTCATCGTAAATAATACCAGCATCAGTATATGAATTGACAGCAAAATAGTTTGCAGTCGTAATATTACCGTGCGTATAATGTTTGTATGTTACTGTATAGGTACCAGGCTGACTTGCGTTAATACTATCATTCCACGTAAGAACTCCATCATTGAATGTAGTATCGGTTACGCCACCATCTTCTACAGTAAACTTGTCTGTTACGTCAGTGGTATCTGGTGCAATAACAGAAACAATTTCAGTAACAGCGTGAGGTATAGTAAGTTTATCATCAGCCAATACGATAGAACCAGATGTTTCTCCGTGCGACAATGCTCTCCACGATGCGTTGCTCATATACATATCTGCCATAATAGAAATATTATGACCAGATAAATTTGTAGATGCCGTGCCAGTTGTTTGGTCTACAATAGTAATAAGTGCAGACGTATTTCCTGATAGGTCAGCGGCCCAAGTATCACCAGAGGCTACAGTTCCGTATTGTGGTATAACTGAATTTGTAAATTCATCCCAGATATATAAAACTTTTTCCCAGTGCATATCGTTGAAAACTGCAGGTACAGTAGCAAGAGCACCAGATAGTAATGCTGTAGAATTTTTTTGTGTAGAAAATGTTACCTGTCCAAGAGTTAATGATGCTGTTTTTGAATGTATTTTATACAACCAAGGATAATTAACTCCCTTCTTGTCTGCAACACCAGTAGGTCGATAAAGTTTTGCGTAAACTCCTACATCTGCTTCTGAAACAATGTATAGTGCAGGAGAAATTGCATCAAGACCTATAGCATTTTCGAGATATATTCTATACATCAATCCCTCTTGCGTAACGTGAGTAATACGTTTATGAACACCGATTGTAGTTGGTGTAGTATTAGCAGACGTATGCCCAACATCTGTTACGAATATAATATATTCTTTATTTACGACATTAAATACGCCGTTAATATCTTGTACTGATTCTACTTCAAAATATGGTCCAAATTCTGGAGTGAAATGGTCATTCGCTACGTGTCTAGTAGTTCTTGCACGTTCGGCTTCGACTGTGATAGGAACTAAAAGTTCGTGTTCATATCCATTAATGTATGCTTTGGAAGGGTCTACTTTAATTTTATAATGGTCAGCGTCAGAGCCTGCTTTGAATTCGATTGGAAATGGATTAAGTGTATAGTTGCCTGACTCGTTAAAAGTTCGTTGAGCCATCTCATTAGATAACAATGAATAGTCAGTGGCCTCGTATTTTGTGGTGATAAGACCAAGGTCTATATCCATTAACCACATCCACTTGTTTGCTACGCTCGAATCTGCTTCTTTAATAAGACTCAGAGTTTTCTGGTATCTGTCTCCGCCCGGTGCGTTCTGATTATAGAAACCAGATGCTGGATCAAGAAGTCGTGGGTCAGTTGTAGATGCTACAATAACTTCTTCAATATCAAATCCGACTTTACAAGATGGAATTGCTGAAAGTGGGTCTAGGAAAATAGCTTGTGCTAAGACTGGAGTGAAAAATTCATCTAACCAATAAACACCATTAGCAACTCTTGCCTCTAATGCTTCTCCAGTGCCAACAATGACACCTGCTTTATAGAGTTTAGTGGAGTCATACCAAGAGTTGTCAATACAATCTCCATTGACATCGAAACCACCGTCACAAACTGTGTCGTAAGTGAATAGATTTTCTGCTTGAGCAAATGTTCCAGAAAGAACTCGGTAGTAATAGACTGGCTGAGTCTCGTCATCGTGAAGTTGCTCAATAACAGCAACAGCACCAGACGTTTCACCATATACAACACGATTCAACCAAGTAGTATCGGTTGTAGCGAGTTGCATCCAATCTCTCTTTGCAACACTAACTTGTCCGCCAACTACGGGCGAGCCGTTCTTCCAGATATGATTGGCCGAAGCCGACATCTGATTCTGGAGAATTGATTGTATTTGTGTTAATTCTCTCGCTTGAACCGCACGACCAGGATTAAATAAGATTTTTAAAAATCTATCGTCTACATTGTAATCATCATAATATGGAGATGTGTTAAAGTTATATGCCATTCGCTATTATCCTAAAATATTATTCGTATAACTCTAAAAACTTTTTAGAATTCTACTACGAGTTTCAAATCTTCAACCTGGTCAGAAGCACGAGTAATCGCCCTTCTGTTTTCGAGATAGATTAACTGTCCACTATCTGCTTCCAGACTTGTATCCGCATCGACATATACAGCCGCCTGAGCTTTCGTTCCACCACCTGTTAGTTCTGGATCACGTAACAACCCAACCTGTCTAAAGTCATCGTCCTCAGTAAACCCATCAGCGGTTTCCAATCTAACGTGAATCAGACCGTGGCGAACCTTTTGCGTATAGATAGCATCGCTATCTCCAAAGTCTGCTTGTTCTGAACCCGCAATAATGCCAGCACCATGAATAACAGGCATCCAGTCGTTTGTTGTCGTGTTAATAATGTCATTCATTCCTAGTTTATAGAGGAATGTCCATTCATAGTTGTCAGACGTACTGATTGGTTGAGCGGTAAGACCTGAGGTATCTCCTGTGTAGCCTGTTGGCTCGTCAGAAGCACCAGCAGGTAGCCATAATCCACCGGCAGTCGCTTCACACGTTGCACGAGATGTGGCTGTTCCGCCGTCATAAACACCACCAACATAACACTTACCAGTTGATGGTTCACCTGTACACATATAAATTCGATATTCCGAGTTCATTACTGTAGAGTGATATCCTGTTATTGATACGAATGAACGACCAGGGTCAGCGATTCCCGTTATACCTGCCGCGGTATCTCCGTCGAATGCGATAGTGTCTCCAGTGTCCCAGTCAAGCCGAGGAAGTACCGGAGAAATGTCATCGTTCTGAATTCGCTTGGCACCAACAATGTCGGTCCAATACTGACTTTCATCTTCATCTAGTGGGTCAGGTAGCGTAAAGTTACCTGAACTTTCGACATTTCCTTGAGCATCATTCGGCCAAGCGTCAGCCCGCCCAAAACCTAGATACAGGAAGTTGTCGTCTGCAGAACCAGTAGTTTTGAACTGGTCGATAAAAACCATCAAGTTCTGTGTTCTGAATTTACTGGTTACAATTGCACCCATTTTGCTAACTCCTAAAAATTATTTAGTTTGATTATTTAATCACAACTATTTATACGTTTATTTAAGAAAACTCTTTAATAGTTCTCTCTGTTTATGAAGGGTCCTTAGGCCATACATCAGTCTCACCAATTATCATATGGTTCCCAAGTTGATGTCCCTACATTATAATGCCAACCCCCTGAAGAACTGATTTGAGTTTCGGTTAGGCCTTTGGTCACCGATATTTGAACTAATGGTGCAAATCCGTTCTCAAGTCCGTGTGAGTGTATTACATCTTTGGCTTCAAATGCCTGAATTTCTACAGAATCGATAACGTCATTTGCAACTCCATAGACTTTATGAACGATTGTGTTCTCTCTATTTGCTTCAAAATGTCCATAAGATTTTTCTTTGGCATATTCTTCCTCGGGTATAAATGCTTCAAGCCAGATTTTCCAGGCAGTTATCAGTTGTTCTTCGAGGAATAATTCAATCTTCAGTGGGTCTTCGGACTGAATATCTACTCCAAAGTGTTCGCCGGGAGCATTCCAATTATTTGGAGTAATGAGTGTGGACCTATTGTCTAATCTACTCATCACCTCAATGATATACTCATCTAAGGCTTTCTCAAGATGTACACTAAAACCAGTGTGAGCGTGGCCGATAGTACCGTGTTGTTCTGACTCTTGGTCCCATATATCGATTGCAACATCGAGGTATGAGAAGATTGCAACAATTAACTTAACATAATCTTGAGGCATCTCAACTTTCAAGTCAACACTAGAGCGGAAGGAGAATTCAGCGAATAGTTTTAGTCCAACTGGGTGGACAAGTTTCTTTAATACTTCTCTGTATGTATGAATTGGAACTTCTGATTTAACAACATATGAGAAGTCCTGATAATAATCGTTATCTTGTAATTTTCTGTCAGAAGATAAGAAACCAGCAGAGTCTATCCAATAACCATTTGTTTTCCAAACGGCAGTGTCAACTAAAGGTTGTGATTCGTCTACTAACGCCTCACAAAGTTCTTTTGTGGTAGGTGGAGTACTAATACCATTTAAAATATTATTTTCTACGTCCTGAAGTACAGTTGTCACTTCTAGAAGAGGATACCAATCAAGAAAAGCAGATTCACCATAGTAAGGAGAACCTTTATCCCATCCGTCTGGATGCAGGGCCGCCAAACAGTCAATCATATTATCGAAGGTGCCTAAAACTGACCAGTCAGTAGATGTTGTACAGAAAGATTCGGTTGGAGTAGGATTCCAATAGAAACCATCCGAGTTAACTATTTTTTCTCCGAGTTGAAAGTCACCATCTACTTCTAATAGATTTAATTTTGTATAGTCTACGTCAAAGCCTGAGATTTGTGCAGTGGCACCAGACGTTAATCCTGTAATTGTTATTCGTGGCGCAACTAAGGGAACTTCATTTGGATGACCAGAAATGTGCATCCATTTATCTGTCCATCTATGCCCGTTAACAATACATTCGCCCTCTGTCCTTATGCCTTCTGATATAATGATTGCGACATAAGGAACAACATTGAGTTGTGTTCCTACGTCTTCCCAAATTTGTTCATCTTTAATAAAGACGCCATTAACTTCTGTGAGTAGTAATTTTTCGTAATCTGTGGTAAATATTGACTCGTCCATATCAACGAAAGCAGTTGCTCCGGAGACTTGGCCGATAATCTTTTTATTATATATTGACCTGACTGTATCTGCGGTCTGAACATTTACAGTTGCACCTTCATATTCGCCACCAACTTCGGCCGCGGCCTTGTCTGTTAGAATTGTAATCCACTGTGGCTCATACCATACAGAACCAGATGCTTTCCATATCCATTCCTTTGGATACATCGTTTCAACATCTGCATCGAAATCTCGTCTGAAGAGGAAGTCTAAGGCAGAGGTAGTACCTTTTTGTCTATAGACTGGCTGAACATTTTTTGAAAGGAAAGACTTATCTGTAGTGGATACAGTAGGGTCAACAGCAGAATGAGGAGTACCGTGAAGATACTGTTTCTCAAACTCTGGAATAAACTGGTCGAGAGCGTGGTCAACGTCTATGTTCTGAATTAAATCTGTTATCTGGTTGAATTCACCTAGTTCACCATTTACGCCCGTTTCTCTTTCCAAGTATTCAAAATACTTGCGAACAAACGTGATGAACATCGGATGTTCTGCCCGAACATAGTCGGGCACCATTCTCTCAACAAAGATTGATAAAAACTTCGCTGGATGTTTAGTAAAGTTGTCTTTTTTACGCGACATTTGCTGTTACACTCATCAATTAATACTCTGCATTGTAACACTTGTTTTATTGAGCATAAGAAGGTTACTTCGGATTGCAGAAATGTCGTTTGATTGGGGTGTAGCATACAAACCAATTACTGAGTTAGTATCCAGAAACTGCATTGTCTGTGTGATGTCTGGTTTGAATCCAATTAACTCAATAATTCCATTTTCATAATCGACAGTTCCTTGTTCAGTGTTTAAGAATTTTTCATTGATAATATCATACAAGAGAATATGTCCTTGTCCATCGTCAAGTAGTGCGAATTGCGTACCTGCTTCTGTATTACCGAATACTGAAGATACAACAGAACCAGGAGTAATTGCATTGTTATATTTGAAAATGTAGTTACCAACCGTGTTCGTTGCTTGTATGAAAAACGCCTTAAAAAATTTAATACTTGTCAAGTTGTTAGAGATAGAATCATCAGACGTATCAATAGTATTAACAAGGCGAGAATATCGCATTGTCACTTTAAACTGAGTAAGTTCACTCTCAAAGAAATTATTTACTCCATTGATAATCTTAGTTTGAATTTCACTAGCAGACAATACAGTTAGTAATGGGTCATATTTAACTGTCGTTTCTACGTCAATATATGTGTATTCTGGTGCAGTAATAATAGGATTAATCGCTAATATATTGTATTTGGATAGTACTTCGTCTGTTAATTTTTGTTTAGTTAATGGCGATAATTCTAATCCGTGTTTCGGTTTGATACAGATAAAGACAGCACCATATTGTGGCGGGTCATTATCTTCCCCACCCCAAATAGCAATTGATTCAATGTTTGGATATTTCTCTACAAGAATTGTTTTATAATCCTCGGCTGTAACTGCTCGATCTTGTCTCTCATATGACCTAGGGGCAGTTTCTTTAATATTGTCAGTTGTTTCTTTTTCAGCACCAAGAGAAGATATATCCACTGTGGCTACAGTCACTCGTCCTGCTGTATAATTTGAATCAATAGTTGATACAAGAGAAAATGTTTGCTCATTAATAGTCGATGTATAGTTACCCTCGGCCCCAACAGTGCTTAGATAAACCGCTTTAATTACTTGTCCATCACGAGGTCTCTTACCAAAGATTTCATTACCGAAGTAAATTTCAGATATTCCATCTAATCCCTCTTGAAGAAAGAATACCGTGGAAGTACTATCTAGTTCAGAAAGAATTTGATTATTCGTCCAGGGTTTATCATCAACGGTCAACGTGATTGAGCCCCTATCACAAGTGTCATCATCAATGAAGAATTTTTGTATTTCTGAGACTGCATCGTAAGTCCACTCTAGTTCTTTTAATGAACCTTGGCGTAGTCTTACTTCTCCAACGAACTCTCCGCCCTCGTCAGCGAATATGTTTATTGTATCTAAGTTTGTGAATGTAGTTGGTACTCCGTTGATATTAGATACGAATTGTGTTCCTTTTTCGACAATGATATATGATGGGTTAAAACCAGTCGTATTGAAAGTTAATTTGACAATCGCCTCAGAGGCTGTAACTGATTTTGGAATATATCCAATGCTTTTTGCGTGAGATACTACAGAATTTCGGAGGGTGGCCGTGTCAAGAAACGCTTCATTGATAGCCATATTCGTATGGAATCCCATATAATGAGTAGTATATGCCATTACGTCTAACAATACACTCATTCCAGAGCCATCAAAGTCGTAATCTACGAACTCGTTCTGTCCCTTCATAAACTCTTTTATATTATTTTTTATTCCACCAAACTCAAGATTACTCAAGTTTAGTGCTTTTGGATTTTCTGCCATATCTTTACTACCTCAATCTGTTTAGAAAGAAATCTAAGTTTATTGGAGACCCCTCATTTACTGGTACATAAACGATGGTTACATCGTAACCGTTTCTGTCTGGGTCTGCGGTAACTTTTACTCCTATTAAGTTTACTCTAGGTTCAAATGTGTGGATTGCCTGCTTAATAGCGTCTTCCAATGTAACTCGTGTTTCAGTAGACATAGGCTCGAATAACGAATGATATAACGTTGAGCCAAATCTACTCTGGAATACTCGTTCTCCACGCTGAGTTTTTATTATATTAATGACACTTCCATTGATAGCATCCACATCAGAACGCCCAACCACGTCATTAGTCAGCGGATGAATCAACATATCAAGGTCGAGGTCTCTATATTTTCTAACTCGTTGTGTTCTTATTGGTTGCGGCATTATTTTTTCCTCTAAGTTCTACTATATTTATACTAACCGTTCGTAATTACATTCCTAGAACCTGTTAGATTTAAAGAACCACAGTCAATTGCATCTCCAATTCTCGCTAATGGTTTACGGTTAACAAATACATTTGGTGAACCGGTCGCCTGAGTACCTTCGTGTAGTATACATACTTCTCCGTTCTCATCTTCTTCCGTCTCCGGTGGGTTCTCCCACTCCGGGTTCACCCACCAGTTTAAAAAGTCAAGCCCGGAGTCCATCCCGCTTGGGTCGCTTGGGTAGTCGTCCGGGTTCTCCCACGGTACACTTGGTAGAGCAGGGTTGAGCCAATCAATAATTGCTTGATCGTCATTACATCCGTGAGTATTCCACTTATCTCCTACCCTATGACACTCTAACTTATTAGCGAATACATTAGGTGAACCTCTAGCATTATCACGAGGTGGATAACATCCGTGACCGGTGCATATGTCTGTAAATCTTACTGTTTCTGGCATATTATTTCTCCTTAAAACTACTGAAAGAATGATGGTTCAATAACAACGGCTCTCCCTATCAATTGATTTTACTGAACATCATCGATATCACTGGTATCGATATCACTGGTCCGGCTGGCGGGTGATGGGAGAGGCGGACTACGAGTAAACTTCTTCCCATCAGTCGAATAAAATGGCTCTCCGTGCCACGGTCCATTTGGAAAATTGAGAAGGTGGTTCCCCTTCCTCTTTCTTGGGGAGGTTGAGATTTCCGGCAATTTAGCGCCGGGATCATCGGGCGCTCTGTCGAGGGGAGCGACATCAACGCCTCCCCCACCGGGAATTTTTTTGATGGCGGCAATGAGGCGCTCTCCAGCCCCCAGGATCGTTTTACCTTCCTCGATATATGGTTCGGCGATTGCTCTGATAAACCCGTCGACTGTAAACCCTTCAACGCCCTCGGCGACCGCTTCAGGGTCGGCGAGGACTAGATTGACAAGCCTATTTCCAGTGCCGACGATATAGTTGCTAATAAATGCCGTGGGAGAACTCAACAAAGCCATAGTCGTTTGCACCTCAGTTGGCAGGGCCGCCAGGACCGGTCTTGGATCGCCCGCAAGGAAGCTGGCGGCGGCATTGAGCATCGCTTTTATATTGCTTCCAAGGGTACCGAGGTTTTTGGTTTCCTCGACAAACGGTTTTCGATCACCGAGGATTATCCCGCCGATGGTACTGAAAAGCCCGACGGCCCCTGAATCACGCGCATAAGCGGAAACAAGATCAATAACTGTACTTGCATCTCCAGACTTTTTGGCCTGATCATTTGGACGATCAGCGCCACTTAACCTGTCATCCCTAACCGACATAAAGTCAAGACCGGAGCTCATTACATCGGCCTCTGGAACATTTAAAGAGTCAAGACCGGAGCCCATTGCCGGTGGCACACTGGTACTGGGGGCGGTTGCACTGCCTTCAACTGGTGGAACATTTAAATAGTCAAGACCGGATACGTCTTCCGTTGCACTGCCTTCAACTGGTGGAACATTTAAATAGTCAAGACCGGATATGTCTTCCGTTGCATTGCCTCCAACTGCGCCTGTAACAATATCAATAATTGTACCTACATCTTCATCGCCTCCCTTTGCGGTTGAAACGAGATTAATAATTGCACCTGCATCTACATCGCCTCCAAGTACGCTTTTAGCAATCCCAATAATTTTACCTACATCGCCTTCAATTGAGTTTTTAACAAGATCAATAGTGGTTGATTTTGGTAAAGAGTCTCCAAATGCGTTTTTAACAATATCAATCATTTTACCGAAATCTCTAATAGCGTTTGTAACAAGCTCATCAACTTCTTTCTTCATCGAACTCCCTCCAATGCATCTGAAACAAGATTAGTAATTGAAGCTAGACTTTTTTCATCGCCGGATTCAGCGCCTGAAACAAGATTAATAATTGTACCTACATCTACATCGCCTCCAACAAGATTAATAATTGAAGCTAGACTATTTTCATTGCCTTCAAGAACGCTTGTAACACCATCAATAATTGAAGCTACATCTGCTTCGGCTCCAACTACACTTGAAACGAGATTAATAATTGTACTTACATCTATAGCGGCGTCAATTTCGCTTGTAATAAGATTAATAATTGTAGTTAGACTATTTACATCGCCTTCAATTGCGCCTATAACAAGATCAATAATTGAAGCTACATTGATTTTCCATTCAGGCGAACATTGACCAGGGGGAGTTGGATTTAAGTGTATAATACTTCCCTTAATAGTGTGAACTCCACCAGATTTATCTAGTTTTGTTCCAACAGTAGAGATTCGTGTATTTCTGAATACATTGAAAATCATATCTCCACCAACATTTGCTATCCAATCCTTCAGAACTTCCATTTTATAATCACCATCAACTCGTAAATGACAGTCTCCATCGACTGTAACGTACATATTTCCACCACTGACTGCCTTTTTAACGTGGACAAAATCATCACCTAATGTTATTTTATAATTGTCTTTTTGTATTTTTGTTACTTTTGTCCCATCTTCTCTGATTTCTTCAAATGTTCCTGATTTGTGCCATCTCATCAAGCGGGCGTTTTCAGGAGTATCATCCCACTCTTCTACGTGACCGAATTCACTTACTCTAGTGTGATTGTATGGATATTCCGCATCAAACGGATCAGGTGGTTCAGACCACGTTCCGTCTAGTGCAATTGATACACCCAAATCTCTTTCTCTCTCATCAAGAGGCGTTGGCTTAGACTCTATCTCTCCGCCATTTCTCGGTTCAATGAAAGTAGGTCTTGCTCGTCTATAAGTGTCGGGTTCAATTAAATGATCTCCTTTTGGATAGAATAACTTCGGGTCGTGAAATCCAATCGGTTTTGGTGGCTCATATGGAACACCTCCAAGAGTTCCTATCACTACAGGTTCTTGAGCATTTTCTCCATCTCTGAAGAAGCCAACTACCCAAGTTCCCTCGACAGGACCAAGCGGAGTAGTTCCAATTCCATTCATCGCGGCCGAAGTTAGTGGTTGCATCGGATGGGCCCAAGGCAACTCTTCTACGGGAATCCCCTCTGTGAGGCCCAATTCTCGTACTTCTGTGTGTAGTCCAGCGATACGTACCCTCACTCGTCCTAGTTTCATAGGGTCGAGTCTATCTTCTACGACACCCGTAAACCAAATAAAACCATCAAATCCCATAAATTGCA
>Ga0208129_1000927_pt1 | contig 12064 bp, 17 predicted proteins | sample ETNtaG_13_FD_185759 | JGI IMG/M metagenome (GOLD analysis project Ga0208129, IMG submission 185759) | Marine microbial and viral communities from oxygen minimum zone, Eastern Pacific Ocean - ETNP201306PF47B (SPAdes) (version 2) | ecosystem: Environmental > Aquatic > Marine > Oceanic ...
TTCTTTTCACCCACACATCTTCATTATAATCACCAATCAACACTCGATACTTTCCAGGTGCTTGACCTGGATCCTCGATCATATCATATGCGGTCATCTGGAACTCATCACATCCACACAACAATACCCAAAACATCACAAAATATTTCATTATTTTTTCACTTGTCTAATATATTCTCTCAATAATTGTCCAGATTTACCCCCCATTAACGGGGTGGCCTTTAATCATTTGCACTCTCCAATAAAGTGTTGTCTTGTTCTGCATTGTTAAACCAAAAATCGATCACTTTTGACCAACTCCCAACAAACGCCCCTATAAGTACCAAAAGTACTTCCTTCCAACCTTCACTGATGTCCTTGCCCAATGCAATAAAAATCATCATCAATGCTAAAATCATTGCAAAAATTGCAATAATGGATATGGTTGAATACCATTTTCGTTGACTTCTATACATTATTAATTTCAAAAGTTCCTCATTTATAATTTGATCATTTTGTTCTTCTATTGCAGACATACTCCCGTCACCTACCTTTTCATATTTTTTTAATCGCCTCTCCTTCGCCGATTCTGACCCCTCTGTCGATTTCCTCCCCGACTCCTGAATTCCTGTATCATCCTCTGACGATCCTCTGGAGATGCGTTCTGAAATTGTTCTATCTGTGCTTGCCATTGGCCGCCTCCTGTTCTTCCAGTTCTCCTACGAGTTCCTTGTCGTACTCCTGTATTCTCCTTTTCAACCGTTTTTGATGTAGTGTCCTTACCATCTCTAACTTTAGTGGTAGTAGTTCTTGACCTTGAACCCCTTTTTTTGATATTAAGAAATGTAATACTTTTGGCAACATATTCCTTCCCATTACTCATTTGTACTTTGTTTCGAGATACCCCAGAAACAACGTTATCAGTATCAAATACACTCCCAACTTCAACAATCCGAATCCTATTAGTCCTAACATTTATTATATATCCCCTTGCAAAATCCTTACCTACTATAGTACCTATCAATTCATATCTTGGGGTGAGATCTGGTTTCTTCCACCCCAATGGTCTAAATAAAGAATTATTGGTTATTGGTTTGTAGTAGTCATAACCATCCCAATTCACCTCAACGGGTGCAGTCATCAACATCAATAACAAACTCAACATTTAACAATCACTCCAATTTGGATCACAATACTCTATAGTATAAACATCTCGATGTAACTTTTCCAACTTTTCGGATAAACTAGGATTTTCCTTACCCATCCAAGCTTTGATGTATTCTTGTTCAACATCAACTATTGTACTAAACACCTCTTTCAATACCTGAATCCTATCCAATCTCGGAAAACGATTTGTGATAATTTCCATCATCTTATCGTATTCTGCATACTCCAATTTAAGGTTTTCATATCCAACATCTTTATATAGATATGATGCAAAACAACCTGTATCTACTGCAACAGGTAAGTTATTAATGGTATTCCTGATGAACTCCTTTCGTTCATCCTTTTCATCGTAGTAAACTGGCATATTCCTATCTCCTAAAAAAACCACTTAAATATGTGTACTGCACCTACAACGGAACAAATCCATTGTAGGGTACAGAAAAGTAAAAGTAAAGTCCAAAACAAAAAATTACCACCATCATAATTCATCATATCTCACATGCTCCTCCACTACAAGCAAGTTCACCTTGTAGGTTAGTATTATCTTGGTCTTCAAAAACGTCCTCTAAATTTATATTCCCAATATGACTTGAAAATTTCTGATAATCTGATTCCGTGATATCCTCAAATGGTGCTTGTACATAAGTACCTGTATCGTATGGTAAAAACGACAGACCATTAAAGGAATCCTGATTATCCCACAGCCATGTAGAAACCCTACCCCATTCATCTGCCTTTATCGAAACAGTTGCAGATACATTATGAGTATTCATACCACCTTGATGACCATTTGCAACCCAAGAATTAGTGAAAAACTTGACTCGATTGAGAAATTGTTCAACATCCTCAGTCCGTGTTTTTGCATTTAGTGGTGCCTTAACTGGTATAGTAATTACTGCACCATCACCAAATACTTCATCTTCGATAATCTCAGGAATCGTATCCAATAAGTATTTATAAATTGCCTCATTCTTACCCACACGGAGTCTACGGACATAATACTCATTATGCCATGCATGAATCCCTGAAGATGTACCCAATACGAGACTACCCGTACCTTCAGGTTTTATACAAGTAATCCTTTTTGCAGGATTTACCCCTACAAGTTTTGCAACCTTTTCATTTTCCTCTACTGCACACTGTGCAGCCTCTGCAAAATCAAACTTAGATTCATCTATGGATGCAATTCCCGTCAATGATACACCCAAGAGTGCTTCCTTCTCAGTCTGTTTTTTCCATTGTGGACGTAAATAATGGAAATCGGTATAGGATGCCTGTAATGTACCCATGAAAGCTGCAACTTGAGCACGATCATTAAGATCCTCCTGAGACTCTACATCTGACACATTAATCGATGTCAAATTACAGAACTGATAAGGATTCAATGAAATCTCACAACATGGATTCGATCCCAATTCGATATTGTTGGTGAAGTACAATCCAGGTTCACCACTACCAGATGTCTTAATAACATCCCACTTAGTTTCAAACAGATCTTTGGTTATTAGTGGTCTTGCAATTACAATCGAATTATTCGATCTTGCACGTTCTGGGTAGAAATAAAACCACTGAATTTTCCCGTTCTCCTTGAGTTCATCGTAGTCACTCTGTGGTACGAAAATCTCTTTGGTCATACAGTATTTCTCATCTCTCCAAACACTGACTCGTACATTATGCACACCATCGTGTTCACCCAAATGATCCTCTATTACACCATCATATAAAGTCTTGCATTTCATCATCTCATCATCTGCAATACTAAACAATGAAATGAGTGCAGACCTACGGATTCCTCCTGCAAGTACTGCATCTGCAATCAGACAAAGTATGTCATGACTTTCCAATGGTGTAAGTTTGTCACCATCACCCTTACTATCTAGTATAGTTTGTATTTTATTAAGACAACGTTTCAATGGTTCTGCACCTGGAGCTTTACCACCACTTATGATCAACCTTGCACCTTTTTCCCGAATTGATCGATAATCGAACAATGGTAGGGAACGATCTGCAAAATATGCCTTCAATAAGACCTTGATTGAATCTGCCCAGCCCTCGATAGAATCTTGAATTAGATACCTACGAGATTTGATAGGTTTCCTCACTTCGGGTAGTTTATCCACATGATGTCTCTGTACAGAATATCCAACACCACATCCAGACAACAATAGGAACATCGTTTCTGAAAATGCATGAATATCAGTTATGGGTAGGTAGGAACAGTTGAACATCCTCGATGGATTTACTTCAATCGCAGGTCCTGCAAACTGCATGGATCTCATCGATGGTATTACTTTCTTGGTGTAGACACTTTTATATGCTTCATCTATAAGTTCTCGTAACTCAGGATATTTATCGATATGCATTTTCTTGTTTCGGTCTACAGTTTCCTTATATGTTTCTCTCCGCATCTTCTCTGGTAAATATTTCGCATACTTCATGTGATGTGTCAAATCACTAAGTATCTGTAAATTCTTCTCCATTTCCCTCATTATCCTCCAATTTCATCCCAACTTCTTAAATCATCCCACTTACCTATTGGATAACCAAAATTCAATTCCTTTGCAATTTGGAAACCCAAGTTAGTTGCAGGAACCTCAACTCCCTCAAATATGAATGGTACATTAATCTTCTTAACGTGTTGGCTATATGCTTGTGCAACCTTATCCAACTGAACTCCACGACCAACAGAGAACGATTTTCCACTACCACTTATAATACGAATATCATCACCATATAATTCCTTTACACGGATCACAGACCCATCTTGTTTGAATGTACTTGTTAAGTACTTTACTTTATTGAAGAAATCCTTAGATTCCATCTCATCTGGTCGAACTGCAAGATATGAACGTTCTACTACATCCACCAACTGATCAATCGGACAATCTTCATATTCAACCCCTTGTATAGAACATTCTCTCCAATGTCCTACCAACTGGTAAACACCCATTTTGTTACGGTTGAACCAATCTCGTAACTGTGCATTCTTAGCTATGTTAGTTTTCTTATCATTCTCACCTCTATATGCAGTAATGACTACAAAATCGTTGTCCTCAAGTTTTATTTTCTGCATTATCCTTGAGAGTCCTGCTTCTGTAATTGCATTGTTATTTTGACTATCTATACCCCAATCATCATATGGGGTAATCTTATCTTCCTCAATTTTCCACTTGTTATCTAATAATTTTTCGGTTAGTTGGTCATAGTTCATCTCGTTACCCTTTTCCAGTTGTTTAATGTTAATTTTGCAATCATACCCGAATGGGTATTATTATTTATCGTGCTTATAATCTGTTTTGGTGTTTTTCCAGACAGGATCATGTCATTTATATCCTTCTCGATCACCGTATCTGGCCAAATACACAATTTATAGTTGTCGTTTATAACCTTCTCCATTTTATCCACTATACTACCATTTCTACATTCATTATCGAATACAAATACAAGATCACCTTTTATTCGCTCATGAAAAAACTCATTATTGCAAATCCCATCACTACCAGCCATAGCAATACAATTGAAAAGAAAGAGACTATCAAAAGGGCCCTCAACAACGTAAACAGTCTCATCAAAATCCAACCGTTCAATTCCAAATACTTTCGGAAAATCTTCATCGATACGGATAGTAATGTACCTAAAATTACTTTCATGTATAGAACGTCCTTGAAAATGAGTTAAGTTTTTATTTTGGTCGTAAAAAGGTATTACTATTCTTTCCTCATTTCTATTGAGTTCCACTACCTTTGGATATTTTTTGGGTACTATATCATCCACAAAACCACCAAAATTGCTAGTGTAGTACAGTTCTTCTAATGGTATTTTCCTTTTGGTTAGATATTGTTTTCCCACATGATCATCATCTAATTTTGTCACGGGTGTGACGAATTCTGATTTCAATTTACTGAAAACAGGTGCAGGGAAATCGTACTTTGGTTCCTCGACTTTTGCAAATCCAGTTCCACTATTCTGAAATCTTTCCATAACATATTGTTTATGCAGTTCTACATCTATGAACTTAATAAACTTATCAGTTGTAGTTCCTTTACCACAATTGTGACACTTGTAGAACATATCACTTTTCTTGCGATAAAAAAATCCTCTAGCTTTATTTGGATTTTTCTCTGAATCTCCACAATACGGACACCTAAAGTTATATAGGTAGTCCTTTTTTCGTGAAAATTTTCCTAATCTAGAGGATAATAACGTGATATACTTGATATCAATATGCAGACTCATTCTCTGAACTCCTTCATTATATAACTATAGCTGCAATTATCGTACCAACTTTACCTTGATTTTTTCGATTATATTACGGACTATCGTTCTGAACTTACCATCTGTATGGACTCCCATAACATGATCCATACGATCCTTGTATAAGTCCTTTCTTACATCGTGTTCCACGTTACATTCGTCCTAGTGATTGGGTAATCTGTTCTACCGCATTTATGAATCCAGGTAGACTACGACCATATTTCTCTGCCCATCTTGCTGGATCACGAACACCCTTGAGTGCTATTTCTAAATTATCTAATGTACGGGTTATCGTTTCAGCTGCATCCTCAGGATCGATGTACTGAACCTCACCACTACGACTCGTAATTTCATCCAAAGTTTTTTGTCTGATATCCTTTTCTATACTTTTCTCGTTAGTTTCCTCTTTTAGTCCTAAAGTCTCTAACCATTTTTTCCAACCATATGCATTCTGTCCTTTGACTTGACCAGAAAGTTCTGCCCATTCCTTCCAAATCTCACGCAATATGTCTGGTGGTATATCGGTTTCCGAACTCATATGTTCAACCCAACTTTTTTCGTCATAATGTTCCATAGAATTAATAAGTTGGTCTATCACATATTCAAAATCAGAAAATTTCTCATTTAATGGATTTTCTCTTACAAACTTTTCTAAATTTTCCACTTTACTTCCCCTATTTTAGTAATTGTATTATAGATAAAACTGCACTGATAACTGCAGGGATCCCTGCTCCACATATAATTGCCTTCCATCCTATTTTCAAGGTAGTTTCCATTTCCTTTAATTTCAGTTCTATATGATGTAAATGATTCTCCCTCATATCTGTGACTCTTTCATCTACCGATTCTATTTTTATACTCAAGTCATTTAATCGTTTTTCTATTAATTGTTCGATTTCCATATTAGTATTTATCGTCTAAGAAAGACAGTGACCCCCGTTTTATCTTGCAAGATTATTGGATGTTTTGGAAACTTCTTCTGATACGATTTAATTTCATCTGCAAGTGGTTTCTTTCCCAAATGTCTAAGAAAACTTTCCTTGGATCGTGATCGTAGCCTTGCCCTCATTAGTAAATCAGTTCCTACCTCAAAAATATCTACATCATGTAGTTTCTTACGTTTTTTCTTCTTTTTGTGAGATACAGGTGGATCTCCATGCAATCCAGCAACATTACCAGGAGCACTTCCAACTGCATTGACAGGTGCATCTTCTACGAGGTACTCTGATGCATATTCTTCTATAAAATCTTTGATATCGTCTTCGGCCATTATCCTATTCTCCCGTAGGTATTGTACAAAAGCATCCTCAAGTGCTGTATCATCTGAAACAAAATCACATTCCTCTTTGAGTAAATACAATGCAGCTGCAAGTGAACCCAATTTACCCTTCATGAAAGGTACTCTACCCAAAACTCGTTTGAGATTGAATACTATCCGATTGAATGCATTATAGGATTCCTTTTCTGCTTTGGTTTTCCGTTCTTTCTTACCCTTGAGAAGATTCCCTTCGTCGTCAATAACGCCCAATTTAAACGCTTCGGTTTTCTCAAAAGGTGTAGTCAACAACCTCAGAAAACTATATGCTTTGTATGTACTTGCTATACCCATCTAATTTTTGTCTATATCCCTTAATGGTTGAAATACATCCGACACTAATGGTATATCTACTGTATCGATATATGGAGTGTCGTTTATACCATATATCCTATCTGGTAACCTATTGAGATAAACTAAAAAAGTTTTCAATAGGGGATAATGTTCCTTGTCTACTCTATAGAACAGTATCCTTGTTCCAGCTTCATTACCAAAAACATTGTACATGAGAATGAGGTGATTCACGATCAAATTGGTTCGTAAATCACCGTCATTCAAATAACGATTAAATAACCGTTTTATGTACTTTATAGTATTCATATCCTCGTTGAATTCATCCATCGATGTACAACTTGGATTGGTATAATTCTTTATTGCATATAACAAAAAATTATCTTCGTCTAAAACCTCAAATCTCATATATCACTTTCTAGGCATCAGGTGTAGCACCGTCTTCAGTTGCATCTCCACTCATACCACCAGCAACCAAACATTCCCAAGATACTCTACCTGCACGACCACCCGTACCTACAGTTCGTAGATTCCATCCAGTATGTGAAATTGTACTACCTTCTGCGGTAGAACCCTCACCCAATGATACTGTAAATGTTGCTCCTCCAACAATATCACCTTCGACTGTCGGGGCAGATGTATAATCAACTCCACCACCAGTAATAGTAACGGTTTGGATTACACCACTACCATCTACTGTATAAGTTGCAGTTGCAACAGCACTAAATCCACCACCTGTGAAGACTAAATCACCTGCAGTATATCCTGTTCCACCACTGACTATTGAGATATCCACTACATTATCTGATGTATCAACACCTTGTTCTGTGGCATCAATTCCATATGTATTTGCTTTATCCGTTGCATTCAGATATTTCGGTTTCCCTGCTTCACCATCTGATGCTGTCCATAAACTCATAGCTTTCTCCTATCGTTTCCTTCCACTAGTTTTCACTCTAGTTTCGTTTTTTGATTGTTTTTTATTCATTAACCGTTTTACGGTTTCCTTATATGCCCTGGTACGACCATCTGATCTACCTGATTTGGTCATTCCTGGTGTTTTCTTGGTTTCAGTCTTGGTTTTCTTAGTCTTTATGGTCGTTTCACCCTTGGCTTTCCAATTCTTGTCAATATAATCGAAAAATTCCTTTTTCTTGTCATCTGGTATATCTGCAGGTGATTTGTACCCATGTTTTTTCAATGCCTTCATAAAGAATTTTTCATATGCGGTATCAGCACCTTCTGCTTCCTCTACTGAATTACCATCAGATGCACTCAATTGACTACCCATCACTATATCGACATCCTCTTGATCGTGTTTCCCTAACATGATCCTTTTGACTGCATCAACCAAAGCGGGATCTGATAAGGGAGTATCGTTATACATAACTTCCTCCGTTAAATTTAAATATAATTATTGGACACTAGTAGATTACTTCTGTTTCACCGAGTTGGTGAGTTCTAAACGTCAATACTTCATTCACGCTAAGTAGTTTTTTCGATGTGATCACTTCAAACTTAGTCTTATGTGACTCATCATTTAGTTTATCAAAATCAAATTCAACTGTACTGTCTATCGGTCTGTAGTGCAATGACATATTTTTTGGTATTATCATTAGTTGACCTGTAGTTTTCAATACTGGAAATCCATCACTATCCTTCTTACGTTTATCATTTCGTAATGGGCCGAGTTGTGGATCATCTTTGTTGGTCTGTGATATTGCATCTAATATTCCTTTGGGGGTTGATGCTTTCAACATACCTTCCTTCGATTTCTCATAACGGGCTTCACTCGATTTCCGTGAATCACCCAACTGATATCCCATTTTCGGCATCATTATTCCATGATTTGTACGGACTAGGATTTCGTCTTTTTTGAATTCCCGTACCTTGTGACGGTAACTGTCCTCGTCGGGTCTGATGTTTATTGCCTCTATAAGAAAACAAGAATTCTCTGTAAATACTGCTGTATTACCGACAATCTTACTCTCTATCAAGGAATTCACCACAGATTTTATATTTTTCTTGAACAATGCATCACGGATTTTCTTACCATCTACACTAAAAATCACATCAGGAGATTGATTACTATCTGGTTTCTCGTCTTTTTTCATATCTTTGGGTGTTCCTGCAGCTACAGAAAGAATTGCAATCCCATACTCATTTATACCCTCAGTCCATTTAGTACCATCATCCCATATGTACAACCTTTCGGTATTTTCACGGAATGACTTCTTTATCAAGACTTTTGGTATATAAGTTCGATCCCTATTCTTTGCACCGACCCATCCATATTTATCAAGATATCTAACTGCGAGAACGCACACGTTTCTTCTCCTTGAAATCGTCTACCTTTGTATACGGTGTATTGAGTTGATGTTTTATACGAGCCTTATTCGTACCATCTTCCATACTCCAATTTCGGAAATTCTTAACACCTCTACTGTTCGTTTTCTGACTCTCTTGTGCAAGACGGGTTGCGGTTGCATACATAACTTCCTTCCACCTGTCTCCGTATCGCTTAACGAAATCAGCTTTGTTCTTTTTGAATTTCAATACGAGTTCTTCCCGTTTCTTTTTCTGTGCATCTGTGAGTTTTCCTTCATAGAAAACCTCACTCAATCCCATACCTTTTGCAACTGCATCAAACATTTTCTCTGCATCCGAACTCGACATACCACTCGGAACACCCATCTTGAATGTTTCCAATTGGTTCTGTACTACTGCCAATCTCATTTTTGATGCAGACATTCCTTCGACTCCAGATGCATCGGGATCTCTTTCCCCTGCACTCTCAACCTCAATACTCTCAAAATCATAGAAACCATGTGTTGATTTCTTACCATTATATTTTCTCAGTAATACTTTGAAATCCGTTACTCTATCAGACCCCACTACCATTACTATGTTCTTGTATCCAGTATCATACAACCATGATGCAGCATACAATGCAGATTTAATACTTTTCAGAGATTTAATGTGTTCTTTGTATTTAGGAAAAGCCTTTCTCATATAGAAAACCTTTTCCTTGAACCCTAACGGGTCTTTTTCTGAATTTTGTGATTGGGATAGAAATATACAGAAATATGCAGAACCACTACCGACTCTGTATTTCTGTGATATTAACTCCACCTTTTTGATAAGTTTTTCGTGTCCAATTGTAGGCGGGTTAAATCTCCCAAAAGTAAAAACTGCTGTACTCATTTTACCCTTCGTCTGCAAATATTATTTTTATATATCCTTGTCCTAATGCTTTCCAACCAGGAAAATCCTCAAAATCGTCCTCGTCTGTTGCAAACGAAATCTTGTCTGGTTCTTCGGTATCTAACCATATGATACCACCATGTTCTTTAGCTTGTGCAATCATCCGTTTCAATTGTGATTTGTCACCTTTGAAATCAGATGGTGATCCATTTACTTCTATCTTTTCTGTTATAACTTTACCTTTAAAAGTTTCGATAAAATCGAAATAGGTTTTCATTTTAGTCTCCTAAATATTCTTTTAATAAATCCAATACAAAACCCTACCATCCAAAATACGTCATATAATAATTCCAAAAATCGGGTGAATATCCAATTTCCCAATTTAGTGTCCATTAGTATATAGTCTATGTATTTCATCGGTTCCGATCATTCATCATGTTTGCAGTACTTAACAATTCTTCTATTCTATACTCAAAATCTACTTGAGGAACCAATTGTATAACTCCAACCTTCTTACGCATTTTTTCTAGAAATGGCCCAAGTGGTTCTCTATCAGTTGCAACTGGTTGATCTGGAAATAATTTTGCAAGAACATCACTTGCATCATATTCTCCACCTTGATCAACGTCCTTGAACCTAACCGTTAATCTCTTTTTGTTGAATATGACCGTTTCTATCTTGAATTTGGTGATAATGTTCTCATTCCAATCCGCTACATCAGAATTTTCGGCATTCTGTAACCTAAGTGCATTCTTCATCTTACCTTGTGATGAAGTTTTCTTAAGAAATTGTTCAATCTCATCAAAATACATCCTAATTGCTTTGTTTGCAGTCTTTCCATACATGGCCAGATATTGAAATGTACCCTGTGTCAATGGTTGATTGTACTCCTTTTGCCATTCCTTTTCCAATTCTGGTTTCAACTTCTTGAAGATTTTTTCCTTTATTCTATCGACCTCTTTGCCCAATGTAGGAAACGTATCCTTGAAATTCATAAGTTCAACCCATCTACGACCTTGTTTGTCCTGATAACTGTAAACGTCCTCGTCGGCTTCAAAAACTGCAAGTCCTTTCACAAGTGCAACTGCACCACCTTCGGTTGCAATACCAGTTGCCATTGTTTGTATTCCTTCTTCTGATGCCCAATCTGCCGTAGATATCTGTGCTGCACTACCTTGTATCTTAACTAGTTTTTCCATACCACCTACAGTGGTTGCATGAACACCATACAATTCACCTATATCCGTAATTCGTTTCCACATAGGTAAGGATAGTGGTATGTGGACATAAAGATTACGAGCTGCAGTAGTCGAACGATCACTGCCAAATATGAGTTCCTTCACCGACCACGACTGTGCCATTTCTGCAAGATATTGCTTGAATGATCTCATTTCTTTTTATCACCCTTAGATCTTACTAGACCACCTGGACCTTTCTTTTTAACCTTAACATTACTTAAATTTTTCCCACCGCGTTGTTTTATTTTCTTGCGATATAATTTTGCTTTCCGTTTTATCTTCTGTTTGTCCTTTTTGTATGCCTTTTTACGTTCCTTTTTCTTTTTTGCAGCACCTACAGAACCATATTTCTGTTTATCCGTTTTCCACACAACGGTCTTTGCTTCCTCGTCTGTATCTAAAAATTCCTTGAATCCTATCATTTTATGTACCCTTACCCGTTTTTATAGTTTACATACTTGAATAAATTCTTTATCTTGTCGAATGTTTCGTTACCCTTAACGATATCTACAGCTGGAGTTCTAAATTTCATCCTAATAAAATCAACATCCACATTAAGTTTTTGGTATGTACGATACTCTATCACCATTCTATCGATTTTAAACTTGGTCAATAT
>Ga0208129_1000933_pt1 | contig 12041 bp, 11 predicted proteins | sample ETNtaG_13_FD_185759 | JGI IMG/M metagenome (GOLD analysis project Ga0208129, IMG submission 185759) | Marine microbial and viral communities from oxygen minimum zone, Eastern Pacific Ocean - ETNP201306PF47B (SPAdes) (version 2) | ecosystem: Environmental > Aquatic > Marine > Oceanic ...
ATCCACTGCCTTGCTTCTGCTCAAAAACTCTTCCGCTACTTCACGCTCCGGTGGAAACAACTCTCCGGAGTTCAAGCCAAGTGCCTCAGAAAGTTCCCTGAATACCTGATAGTTGGGCTTTGATTCGTAGAGGGGCTCAATTGCCTTCTGGTTTATGGACATATGATTGTGGTAATAACATACATGGATATCAAATGATTCCAGGAAACTCGGGGCGGGCAGAACGATGTCAGCGTAACTGCATGTATCATTTAAAAAGAGGTCATGTACAACAGTAAAAACATCCTCACTCTCCATACCCTTTTTCACAAGTTGCTGATTGGGTAGATTAACCAGAGGGTTAGTATTAAAAACGAAAAGAAATTTTACCTCTCCGGCCTCCAGTATACGTCCGAGCTGTGCCATGTTGTGCATTTTTTGATTTTCCGTGGGAACTTGATTTACAAGATGTTTGCCTTGAAGAAACCCAAGGTCTATCTCTCTGTTAGTATTGCTGTAATGTACTCTGAACCCGCCCACCAGAGGAGGAAGGAGTGCAATAGTCCTGACGGCCTCGCCTCCGTAAAGATGTTTCTGAATACCAAAACCCAGATGTATGAAATTTGGCCTTATCCGATACAGGTCTTCGGCCAATTCTCTGATGTCTTCAACGGATAAGTTTGTTATCCTTGAAACCCTTTCAATGTCAAAGTCCTTTGCTACCTCCCTGAACTGCTCAAAACCATGTGTATATTTTTCGACATGCGCCTTACCGTATAGATTGTTTGTTATCAGGTAATTTGCGATACCCAGAGCAAGGACGCCGTCGGTGTTTGGCTTGATGGCAAGGTGCTTTCCAAGCCGGCCGGTTTTCAAAGGATCGATGACGTAGAACTTTGCTCCGTTACGTACAGCTTCCTTAACCATGTTGTAGCCATGCAGGTTGCTCCACGGCCCGTTCAGTCCCCAGAATATGATGAGTTTGGAGGAGAAGATCTCTTCCGGATCAATCCCCCAGAAACCACCGTAGACATACTGCAGGGCTGCTCGTCCGGCATTTGAACATACTGTGGGTGAGCAGTTGCTGGTTCCCAGGGTAGTGAAGATTCGCTGTGATAATTGTTTGTTCAGAAGTCCCATGTGGCCGTAATAGTGGAATGGCAGGATTGCACCCGCTCCATGTTTTGTCTGTACATCCTCCATTTGGTGAGCAATCTCTTTATAAGCTTCTTCCCACGTAATCTCACGGAAGTTATCCGTTCCTTTCTTCCCCACCCTCTTCAAAGGGCGCTTCAGACGTTCGGGTGAATATACGAACTTTAATGCATTCTGTATCTTCCAGCAGAGGAATCCCTGCGTTATAGGATGCTTTGGATTGCCCCGAAGCTTGATAGCCTTTCCATCCTCAACCGTTGTGATCATGGCGCAGGTGTCGTAACAATCTCTGGGGCATGTATTGAAAAACTTTTCCATTGATCAATTATCTTTAATGTAAACAGTGAAATAAAAAACTATTTTAGCATATTCGGGGGAGTATGAGAAAAATATTTTAGACAGGGAGAAAAAACAGAATTCACTGCAGACTTGCCCGCCAGTTTGTTAGGCGGGGGCGCAGAGTACGCGAAGGAAGGAAGAGGTTACTCAGCCGTATCCAGGCCGAACTCTTTCTTGGCCTCTATCTTGGCCTTGATAAAGTCCTTGTGTGATAAATGGAAGAGGCCTGATACCTTTCTTATTGTTTCCATTTCATTATGATCAAGTTCTTCGTCACAGCAGGCAACATGAAAGAGGGTTTCGATAATTGATTTTCTCATCTCATAAGACAGGTCCTTACTTACCTCACGTGTAAAACGGTGCAGGTCTATCCTCTCCCTCGCAGCTTCCTTGATGGAGGCGAGGACAGTCTCTATCTCATCCTCTGATATCTTACTGTGTGAAGTAGTAAGGATTTCCCTGATCTTCTCATCCTCTTTTGCCAGAAACTTATCATCGGCCTCTGCGACAACCCACAGCAATACACCGAGGGCAATCTTGTCATCTATATCAATTGCCTTAGGCACATCTTTTTTGTCCTTCCATACAGATGAAACCACATTGCCTCTAAACTTATCCAGGAAACCAGCCATATAAACACCTTCCTTTCTATATGAATCCCTGATTATCCTGTAATCCCGGCCGATGTATTCTTTTCTTTCCGTCTTCTTGTCCTCGGCGCCTTTTGTCCGGGGAGTGGTGAATGCTATCTTTTCCTTTTTCCTCTTCCAGAAAAATAATATCTATGACCTTGCCTGAAACGCCTCTCCAGAATCCAATAATTTTATCCGGTTCTACTTCCTTAACTTTGGTTATCTTTTGAATCTTTATGTGATCCGGTCTTGGCGGCCTCCAGAGCATTGCGATATAATCTCCCACGCTTCCAACATTTTCTGAAGAAGCTACGGTAATCTTCTCCTTTTGAAACCCATATGCTACGAGGGAGGTCTCGGCCCTTTCCTGAAGGTCTGCCCTTCCGTGAAGGAAGAGATAGACCTCTTTCTGTGAATCTATTTTAGTATCATCCTGTTCCAACATAGCTGCAATAACTACTGCAATCACAGCTATAATAATGATCCCTACAACCATAACTCCCCCGCGGTTTATCTTCTCTAAGTCACGGCGGATACGTCCTTTTTCATCTGTCATAGTCGTTCCTCAATTTATAGTAGCACTTTGCGGGAAGGGTGATTCTGAGATTAATAATAGTGATGTCGTTCACCAAAATCAACAGGAAAAATGATAGCTAATCTCAACTCTTCTTCATTCCTCAGGATTTGGCTTTTCCAGAAGCCCGGGGTATTCTTCCTGTACCTGTTTCATAAGGTCAGGGTCTAACCTTGACTTGTATAATGTCTTTGCCTCGGAGAGTTGTTCAATGGTTAAGCCCTGTGCACCACTCAGTCTGGCTTTGGTCAGGTCGGCATTATACAGGTTGGCTTCACTCAGGTTGGCACCCTTCTGTTTTATGCCCCTCAGGTTGGCATCGCTCAGTCTGGCCCCGGTCAGGTTGGCATTAAACAGGTTGGCTTTGGTCAGATCGGCTTCACTCAGGTCGGCATCTCTCAGGTCAGCACCATTCCACAGGTAGACACTCCTCATGTCAGCGCCCCTCAAGTTGGCACCCTTCAGCTTTACTTCAGACAGGTTTGCACTACTCAGGTCGGCACCACTCAGGTTGGCATTATTCAGATTGACTTTATGAAGTTTTATACCACTCAGGTTAACTTCACTCAGGTCTGCACAACGTCCTTCGCTCCCAACAGTGCTTATCCATCTGTCATGCTCATCCTGGATCTCGCGAAGAGCAGCCATAGTTATTTTCCGGCCCATCTTATAATCTCCCCATCTTCAATATTTATTCTTGCTTCCCTTCTGTTGTAGATTTAAGAGCGGCTTCCAACACTTTAAAGAGCACGGGATTCTGGCTGATCTGCTTTATACCGTTCAGCCACATTTCTGTTTCGGGAGCAGAAAGCTCGGACCTGCTGATTGCCTGTTCAAAATTTTTAAGAAAATTGACCCCGATACTGACCGGCGCCTTATCTCCCCCGGCAACTGCACTTTCACCGGAAGGGCTGACAGCGTTCATTTTGGCAATACCCTTTTTTGTAATCCATGCAGAGTACGAATCAGCTTCGACGAGTTCCTCCTTGATAAGTCTTTTCAGGGGTTTTCTGATATTTTTTTCCTGAAAGCCGTATTCTTCTATGAGTGTCTGTAAGGGCTTTACTTTAGAGGTGCCGTGTTCTTTCCAGAGGTTATAAAGATTTTCAAGTATGAATTGTTCTAATGGAGTTTTTTCCGTCATGATAATTGCTCAGTCACAGATCAATTTTTTACAAATAATACAGCCTGTCCCGCCATTTTGCCTGACGGGCCGGCTACTAAAATAAACTAACTTCACTTTTCAGTTTTTTCGGCTTCTACAGTTTTTCCGACGAATACCTCTCTTATCTTAGCTTGGAGTTCAGCTCTTCGCTCCTTGTCTACCCCGGTTGCCTTATGTTCTTCAATCATGGCGTCAACCAGAAGATCGGCCACTTTATCCAGTTTTGCCCCTGCTTTTTTCTCAAGATTCGCCTTAATCTTTTCTTTAAGCAATTCCTTTTTTGCACAACGTGTGAGTTTCAACAAAGTAGAAATACATTTGCTTCCACCCTTATCACATGTACTTTTATCTTTGCTGCATGAAGAGACACTGCCTTTGTCCGAGGGACATTGCTTTGTTTTGGATGTACAAGCATCACATGCATAAAGAGGTGAAGTTGTTCCCGCAATATTCAGCGCAAAACAGAAAATACTTACTACCGCAACAAACATAACTATCGACTTAAACTTTCCAGCCATTTTTTATCTCCGTTCTAAATTATTAAAAAAGTAATGTGTTAACTAATATAACATATTTTCCAACAAAAAGTTTCATACCTATTAAAAGATGGCAACATTCCCATTCCCACGCGGGAGCGTGAGAACGAGATTAAAAGCTGTAACAGATAGAACACGCCCGCCTATGCCGTTCGGACGGGTCTGGAAGGGATTATTGCAGATACACACAGATAGCTATTTTCCAGAGTTAAGTTTGGTTTTGACAGAATTAACATGATGAACTTGATTTTTAAATATCTTATTTATCCTGTTATCCCGTCTAATTTTTTAAAATCCCCACAATCTGCGTTTATCTGTGTCCAAAAAGCATTTTATTTTCTATACGTCGTCATCAGGCAGTTCCAACATTTTAATCGTTGGCAATGAAGTACCTGCAATCTCTTGAAGATCACCGTGCATGCCTGCGGCATTGGAGATTACTCTTTCTATTTGTTTCTCCCTTTTGGCCCATATTTTCAGCATTGCACGTCTTTCGGCTTCCAGATCTTCTTTCATTGCAGTAAAGGATTCTACAATTGCCTCCACTCTATTTCTAAATTCCTGTCCGGTCAGATAATTGTAAGCGACTTCCATTTTCCCTTTTTTGCCGACCTGGACTTCCCGCTCTCTGGCAACCTGAATCAATACTACCCTCAAGGCTAATGCAAGGCTCACTACAGAGTGTATGTCGGTTACCCATACACCGGATATCTGTCTAAAATGATGAAAACCCTTCGGCAAAGATTCGGATGCCAGGATAGCTAAATCAGCTTTTGCCTCACGCTGATCATCTTTGAGTTTTCGAATCCAGGAATCACTCCAGTTTTTTGTTCGTTTTGTTTCCCATAAGATTTTTCCGCAGATGCGTCCGGATTGTGTTTTGACCGTTTGTATAATATCACCACCTTTTACTCCCTTGGCAACCGGCTCGATATCATCAAAGGGGAACTCATCCTTCAGCGATTCCTCCAGTTCCAACTCAAGCACCTCGCCCTGCATTTGCTGGGAACCCTGTTCGGCCTTTCTTTTGAGTTCATCTATCTGCGTTTTCATATCGCCAAGTTGTTTATCTTTTTCAGCATCCTTCAATCGGTGTGTCTCTTCAAATTCTTTAGAAGCTTTTTCGATTATTTTCAGACGTTCAGCATCAATTTTACGACTTAGTTCCAACTCTAACTTCTCTTCCTTTTCCTCAAGTTCCCGCTGTCTCTTGCGAAGCTCAAGCTCCTGCTTTTGAGCTTCTTTCAGGTTTTTAGTTTTTTCTTCCAATTGTTCCTTTAAATCAGAGATCTTGAGGTTTACTAACTCCTGAGCATCTTTTTTTGCTTTTTCTTCAAGAGATTTCTTGAGCTTTCCCATCTCATTTTCGTATTTTTCTTTCAGCCTTATTTCAATATCATGTGAGATGGCTTCCGATAATTCAAATACTTCACTACAATTTGGACACTTAATAGTTTCTTTTGTCACAAAATCCCCTTTTTGAATAGCTACATTAACTTTTTTCTGCTCTCAGCAGTACGTGTATACATTATCAACTTATACACGTAGAGTAAACACAAATCGTGTTATCAGAACAACGTTTCGTTTGAGCATGTTTTAATAAGAGACATGTCTTGAAAAGAATTGTATAACTGCAGTCCGACGCATTCTGGCGAGGACGGGAAACAACCAAAGAATATTGCCCTGAGGAAGGACATCATTGTAGTTTTGCCTGCTTCGTTTGGGCCGAAGAAAAGATTAAACCCGGGCTCAAAAACAAAGTCCAGGTTGTGAAACTTTCCGTATCCATCTATGTACGCTTTTATAAATCGCATTTATATCCTCATGAGGAGTGAGAGAAATTTTTCTGATTACTTAATGGGGTGCAGTGCTTTTTCCTCATTTAATTTGTAATTTAGGAATCGATTTAACGTTTTTATATGTTCATCTGGATTTATCAGAAAATCGTTATAATCGATATACAGCACGTCTATATATTTTCTACCTTCTATCCAATCTATTATTTTGGAAAGATGCTTGTCAAAGAACTCACCCATTTTTTCATCACTAATACCATCTTTGCTGCTCCCCATTCTTTCCAGCATCTTACTTTGAGAAGCCAATATTTCACTCATTTTTCTCTTCATAAATATTACTTTGTAATTTTCATTAGAAGGTAGATCATATAACAACTGAGAGATCATTTTGAAAGCTTTTCCTCTGGTTTCCTTCAACCAGCCAGTATCGTCCTTTATTTTCTTCACCCTTTCGTATTCATAGTAGCCAAGCGGGTTATCCTCGTTAGCCTTCCGTATGTTATCAGTAATTACCTCCATACCACCAGATTCTAATATCTGCATCATCATAGAAGTTCCAGACCTGGGCAAACCGGAAACAATCGTTATAAAATTATCCATTAGTATTACTTTATTTTTAATCTACAGTAGCATCCAAAAAACTTGCATAATGATACTATTTATTTAGTTAACATACAAAATCGTTTTCCTGGTGCGCGTTGGCAAGATAAGTGGTTATTGTTAAAAATAAGGACATCTTTAAAGCCTGACATTGAAAGGTTTCATTAATATAAAACCAAACCCGAGGGTAAGTATAAAAAAAAGTATGAGCCAATGGATGTTCCATCCAAAAAAATTGATCTTTGCATGTGGATATGTGACCAGAACAGATTCTAAAGCTGTACCTTCAGGTAAGGAAGGTTCACCCGGATAGAAAAATGAGCTTACAATTCCACTTTTTAGTGTTTCGGAAGAAAGCCTTGCAACTTTTCCTGATACAAGCACCCTTTTCGCGACTTCCATATCACGTGCTTGAAACCCCAATTTAAATATCCCTTCTCTCTCTGCTCTTATTCTCCAATATGTTTCTTTCCCTCCATCAATCCGAAGCGGTGGTGTTTCAATACTTAATCCTTCTGATGCAGTTAAGACTAATTCACGATCCTTTATGGATAATTCGTTTGGATTATGGAGTTTTACCTTTACAATTGCCGATTCTCCCGGATGAAGCGGTCTATATTCATATCTAACCGCAGTATGAATAATTATGACTACCATTGGGATCATCATAAACATTAATGGCTTCAACGTGTATCGCAAATAAAACATATTAAACTTCAATATGTTTTTCTGTGCGGAGAGGATTATCCTTATATCGTCTTTAAAAAGTCTTAACTCTAAAATGTGGCCCATGATCCTTGCCTTGACTCTCTTGATTTCCTCTTGATTGGATGTATATTTGAAGATAGGCAGGGCAATGATTGCAGTAAAGAGAGAGATAGCACACAGACCATAAATTGAATCAACTGACCTGAAAGGGTAGAAAAATATGTCAAAGAGTGAATTGAATACTATATTAATAAAATTCATAAATAATTATAATACTACTTATGTTCACAAAATATTTTTTTGCTACGCTACGATATATACCCAAGTCCCTTGAGCCTTTTCTTGACTTCCTCTTCTGATTCAGATTCTTCCGATTTCGATATTTCCTTCTCAATAATGTGACTTACAAATTCTTCAACGGATGTATATCCGGCTTTTGCAGCATGCTCCCTGGCTTTTTTCAGCAATTCTTTATCAATTTTGATTTTGGAAACTGACATTTATACCGCTCCTTTCTAATTATTTGACTTTTTCTGTTTATTTAAAAAATTGGCTCTCCAACCATATCTGTATTCTTTTTTATACCAAATTCTGCCAAGATTGTTGGTGCTATATCATATAGAGCGGGGCTTACAGTTTTAATTTTTTTGTTTGAAAGTATGATGCCGGGGACAAGTTCATAATCCCACAGATGAGTACCGCTCCACCTCTTCATATTATCACCTAAAAGTCCTTCAGGCACCTTGCCCAGTGCGGATTCCCATGAAGTACGGTATCCCCGATTATATCCAATGAGAAGATCAGGCGCGTCTGCCACATATTTACCAGAATATATTTCCTCTCTTCTGTAAACCTTCTTAATAACCTGATTTCCACTTTCAGGGTCTCTCACGTCCTCAAGTTTGCTTATAAGATTTTTTATAAGCTTTTCTTTTTCTGCTCCATCGTACACAATACCCATGCCTTCTCTTCCGAATAAGTTAAGATAAATGCCATTAAAGCCGAGGGAGTACGCTTTTGTCATTCCAAAATCAACATTCTCAAAAAATTCATTACTTTCACTCAGGCTATCATCTATAAAGTTGAGGTACCCATTATCTTTCAACCATCTGTTAATATGAAAATACCTGCGAAATGGTCCAAAACCGTGATCAGAAAGGATAATAAGCGTAGTGTCATTATCTATCCTTTTCATCACCGCTCCCAGAATAGTATCCATTTTCCTGTAGGTTTTTTTAATTACGTCAGAATACTTTTCTGCCTCTTCGGATTTATAGCCAGGGTGTTCCTTGTCCATATATCTCCAAAACATATGAGAGATAAGATCTGTAGTTGAAAAATATACGAACAGGAGCCCTGATGAGAATCTTTCCATCTCAAGATTGAGCATCTTTTGTCTCTCATTAATTATAAAATCAGATTGCTCAATGTAAGCCTCGTTATTGATGAAATCCTGATTCAATGCCTTAGTATCCTCCGGCATACCCTGAGTATAGTAATATCCTATTTCATCTGCGATGTCAGCAGAATAACTCTCTGGAGTACTTATGGGGACATTGGGGTTGGTTGGATCAATGTTTATAGGTGACACATAAAGCTCAAAATAAGGGTGTACTTTCATTAAGTAAAACCTGCATATCCCAGTCAACTTTTGAAGAGGTGCAAGTTTAAAAGACACCTTTATCCATTTACTCCACTCTCCTTCATTCAAAAGTATCTCTTCATCTTCAATTCGTATTAAAGCAACAGGGTTGTTATTATCAACTTTGATGATTAACTCTGTATTTACTCTTTCTCTGCTCTCTTTGAATGGATTTGGAGGCCCTGAAAGTTCTGTTTTTATGGTATTGTTCAACATTTTTACATTGAACAGCCTACCGCTCTCTATCCCCTGCTCTTCATCCTCTAAATCTTTGGTAGTATAAAAGGAAAACGTTCCATAGGTCCCGAGTATATCCGGTGTTCCCATACCGGAAAGTGTATTAGCTTCAGTGCTGACTGGTGGAAAATTTGCAGGGATCTTTAGGACTGTAGACGGAATACCATTATCCTGCAAAATTTCCCAGAACGCCGTTCCTTTTCTTAAAAGTAAGGTCTCTGCATTTGAAAAAGGAATTAGCCAATCGCCTATTTTCATAGTTTTTTTCGGTTCTGTTGTCTTTGAAGTAGAGAGATAAGGTATATATGTTTGGGGATCTCTGGCAATGAAATCAAAGATGCCATGCCCTCCGGGATTCATACCGGTGATAAAGTTTGACCAGGCCACGGGGCTTTGAGGTGGCATAGAGGTAACCAGTGGTTTAAAATCCCCCTTTTCCTTGAGGAGTTTAAAGTTTGGAAGTATTCCCTCTTTCATATATCCATCAAGCAAAACAGGATCCATACCGTCAAAACCCAATAGCAGAATTTTCTTTGTAGATTGTGCTGAACTCGTATTACCTGTACAGGAAACGTTGATGATAAAGAAGCATAGGATAATAAAAACCCTTCCCCGTATCAGGTTTTGTTTCATACAAAAAAAGATATTTTTCATCAGCCTAATTTTCCTCTTCCTTATTCTTCGCGTTAAATAAAGATTTTCCGGTCATATAGGATGGGACTTCTGCTCCAAATAACTCAAGAACAGAAGGTCCTATATCTACAATATGTGGATTGTCCCTGGAGATTTTCTTATTACAGAAGAGTACCCCCGGAACCAATTGTGGGTCCATACAGTGGTCACCACTCCAGCTTTTCTTGTTATCTTCGAATATTTTTTCATCTACCCTGCCAACTGCCGCACCCCATGAAGCTCTGTAACCCTCATTGCAACCTATGATAATATCAGGCCCGTTGTCCTTATATGGCCCGTTATAATAATCTGTCGTATTGAAGCATTCTTTTATAGCGACAACGCCCTTTTCATCATCCATTAAACCATTCAATTTATTTATCAATTCCCTTTTCAATTCTTCCTTTTCCTCTCCGGCTACGATACCTTTTGATTCCCTTCCTTTTTCGTTTATGTATATACCGCTCATTCCAAATGTATAAGCCCTGGTCTTTTCCCATTCTATACCTTGAAACCATTCATTTCCTGTTTTTTTCTGATCCTTCAGGGTCAGATAGCCATTCTTATATAGCCACGTATTTAGATTAATACCTCGTTTAAAAGGTTTAAACCCATGGTCTGACATGACAATCAGGACATCATTCTTGTCTATCCTCTCCATAACCTTGCCTATCATATGGTCCATTTTCTTATAAAGATCTTCTATAGTACCCCTGTACTTTTCCTGACCAACTCCTATAGCATGGGCGGGATGGTCCTTTGTTATGAAACGCATAAACATGTGTTGGATTCTATCCGTCGTGTCAAAAACACAAGTACACAACCCTCTTCTGGTTTTATCAAGGGCATTGAAGAACATCTCCTCTCTCTCATGATGGTACTTATAAACCTGTCGGAGGAAAACATCTTCATTTATAACCCTCTCATTCAAAGCCCACGTGTCTTCGGCCAGCCCTAGCGTTGCATAACTTCCCATTAATTTAGATAGATAAATCGAATAAGATAAAGGGTAAGAAATAGGAAGAGAAGGTTTTTCAGGGTCTATATTTATGGGACTCATATACATTTCAAAGTGGGGGTGAATCTGTTTAATAAGAAAGAGGCAGATTCCCCGTATCTTTACACCTGGACCGGCTTTGAAGGTTAATTTAATCCACTGCGAGTACAAACCCATTTTCAGCCTGAATTTTTCTTTAGAAACCTTTACCTCTGCTTCTGTGTTTCCGTTAAGTGTAATCTCCAGGGGAATCCGTATCTCTTTGCCCTGTTTTAATGATTTGTTTTCAGGACCGGGAATATAAGTTTTGATCTTGTGACCTTCAATATTGACCGGGATATGAACACCTCCCGTCTTTTTCTCATTTGAGCTACTATTATTGGAGGTATAAAAAGTAAATGTCCCCTGTGTCCCTCTCAGATCAGGCACACACATGCCTGATAGCAAGACACCATTGAGTTTCTCTGGTGGAAATGTCATCGGCACCCTTATTACGGAACTAAAAATGCCATATTCATCCAGAATATTCCAGAACGGCCTACCCTTTCTAAGCAGCTTGACTCTTGGTTTGCCTAGAGGTATCGAAAAGCGTCCAATAGAAAAAGACCTGGATGATTTCTCAATCTTTGTTGAAGATAGTTCAGGAAGATAGGTTCGAAGGTCTCGGTTCAAGAAATCAAATATATTATGTCTGGATGGATCAACGCCTGTGATAAAGGTTGACCAGGCCACTGGCGACATCGCAGGGAGTGTGGTCTGTAGTTTCTGAAATGTTCCGGATTTACTCAATTTGGATAGGTTTGGCAGTTTACCTTCTTTCATATATTGAGATGCCAAATCAGGATCCATTCCATCTAAACCTATTACTAAAACACGTTGGACATTATATTTTGAATTTGACGTTTTCTTTCTTCTTACACTCTTGATTAAAAAACGTATGGGCCAGAAAAGGAATGTTAGCAATGCCAGGAAGAACGTTATTAATAATATAAAAAATGAGGAGACAAAG
>Ga0208129_1000937_pt1 | contig 12024 bp, 10 predicted proteins | sample ETNtaG_13_FD_185759 | JGI IMG/M metagenome (GOLD analysis project Ga0208129, IMG submission 185759) | Marine microbial and viral communities from oxygen minimum zone, Eastern Pacific Ocean - ETNP201306PF47B (SPAdes) (version 2) | ecosystem: Environmental > Aquatic > Marine > Oceanic ...
CGACGTCGAGATCGGGGCCAACGTCACCATCGATCGTGGCGCGCTGGGCAACACCGAGATCGGCGCGGGCACCAAGATCGACAACCTGGTGCAGATTGGTCACAATGTTGTCATCGGGAAACATTGCCTGATCGTTGCGCAAACCGGCATTGGGGGCAGCACACAAGTAGGCGAGTTTTCCACTCTTGCCGGCCAGGTGGGCGTTATTGGACACATAAAGATCGGTCCAAAAGCGATCATTGCCTCCAAATCCGCCGTGATGAGCAGCCTTGAGGGCGGCAAACAGTACATGGGGATTCCGGCAATCCCAGATATTCAAGCCAAACGCCAGATCGTGGCGGTGCGACAACTGCCCGAGCTGCTCAAGCGTGTTCGCGAACTGGAGCAACTGCTTGCGGAAAAAGACACTCCGCCTGCGCCAGGTACCTAAAGTTCTTCACTCACCCCGGCTTCCCCCCTACCCTTTTCGCCTTCAGGCATGAAATGGTATCGGAAACTTCACTGGCAGATCATCATCGGCATGATTCTTGGGCTGATCTACGGCATTGCCGCCGCGCAATTCCAATGGACCGAGTTCGCAACGAACTGGATTGTCCCGTTTGGCGACATCTTCATGAACCTGCTCAAGCTCATTGCCGTGCCGCTGGTGCTCACCTCCCTCGTCGCCGGCGTAGCGTCGCTGTCCGATTTCAAAAAACTGTCCCGGATGGGGGGCAAAACCATCGGCCTCTACATTGCCACCACCGCTGTTGCTGTAACCATCGGCCTGCTGGTTGTCAACAGCATCCAACCGGGAGCCAAGCTTCCAGCCGACACCAAGGCCAAACTCGAAGCACAATTCCAAGCCAATGCCGCCGACAAGGCCAAGGGCGAAACCGCCGAGACCGCCCGTCAACGCGGCCCGCTGCAGCCGTTGGTGGACATGGTGCCCGACAACTTTTTCGGCTCGGCATCGAGCAACCGCAACATGCTTCAACTCGTCTTCGTTTCGTTACTGATCGGCATCGCGCTGGTGCAGGTGAGCAGCGAGCATCGGCAGCCGGTTCTGTCGATCTTCGAGGGCTTCCAGGCGGTGGTCATCAAGCTGGTGAATATGATCATGCTCATGGCACCCATTGGTGTCTTTGCGCTCATCACAAAAACCATCACCAGCTTGGCTACCGGCGAAGGAGGCCAAGCCAACTTAGACCAAATCGGGGCGATACTCGGCGCGCTGGGCTACTACTGTATCGCTGTGGTGATCGGCCTGCTGCTTCACACCACCATTGTTTACCTTGGTTTGTTGAAGGTTTTTACACCGTTGAAAATCTCGCAATTCTTCAAGGCCATTGGCCCAGCACAACTGCTCGCTTTCTCCACCAGTTCCAGCGGGGCCACGCTGCCGGTCACCATGCGCCAGTGCAAAGAGAAACTGGGTGCCTCAAAGGAAACGACCTCGTTCGTTCTCCCTCTTGGCGCAACCATCAACATGGACGGCACCGCCCTTTATCAGGCCGTCGCGGCGGTATTCATAGCCCAAGCGTCCGGTATGTCTCTCGATATGGGGGCGCAATTGACCATCGTCATCACCGCCGTGCTGGCCTCCATCGGCACCGCCGCTGTACCCGGGGCCGGGATCATCATGCTGGTCATCATCCTTGAGGCGATAGACGTGCCCAGTGAAGGAATCGCCCTCATCCTCGGCGTGGACCGCATCCTTGACATGCTGCGCACCACCACCAATGTCACCGGCGATGCCGCCGTCTGCGCCGTGATCGCCAATTCCGAAAAACAGCTAAATCCGCCAGGCGAATAAGCCAAGCACCTCAATTTAGCGAAAAGGGATTTCGGCGACGGTGGCCTGGCCTTGGACAGGCTCCCGTGCAGTCAAGACTTGGCCGGGGGATTCACTGCCGCGTTTGGCCAAGCCGAGGGCGATCGGGCCAAACCTAGGTGAGTCAATCACGCTGGTCAGCGTGCCAACCGTCTTGCCGGAGTCGTCGTCGAGTTGAGTTCCGGTGGCCAAGTCGGCATCCAAGCAATAACCAACGAGGGTTCGGTTGACGCGGCCGTAGGTGCGGATGCGAGCGATAATCTCCTGCCCGATGTAGCAGCCCTTGGTGTAGCTAATTGCCCGTTTCTCCAGCCCGGCCTCGGGCGGCAGTGTGTTGCCATCCATGTCTATGCCGAAGCGCGGAATACCAGCTTCGACCCGGGCGATCTCGGTCGCCTGCCAACCTGCCAGACAACCGCCCTGCCATTCAATCCCATTGGCCAAGCGCACGGCGGCCTTGGCCAAGCTGGCTGTGGGAATGTAGAGGTCGCAACCGGTAGTGCCGTATCTGCCGTTGTTCATGAGGTAAACCTCGCCCAAGTCGTCGAGCGTCGTCTTGGTGTGCGCAAACGGTTCCCCGGGCAAGGCCAAGCCAAGCACCTTCAGCGTGTCGGCTGTCTTCGGGCCCTGCAAACTGAGCAGTCCAAAATGCGGGGAGGCATCGACCAGCTCGATCTGGTCGGCGACGATGTGGCTCTCGAGTCGCTGCGTGACGGCATCGAGCAAGCCGGGTTCGAAGTCGAGGATCAGCTCGTCGTCGAGGCGGTACACGTGCAGGTCGGCCTGCATCCTGGCCTTGGCGTTGACGAGCGCGGCGTAGCAGCCCTGGCCCAGCTTGAGCCCGGCGACCTCGTTGGTGACCTGGCCGTTGATGAATTTCACCCGATCGTCACCCAGTACGGCAAGACAGCCTCGAAAGGAAAGATCGACGAGGACGACGGACTCTCTCAGCGCCCGATATTCGGTGTTCGTGTCGCCGTATTTTTGGGCGACACGTTCGCCGGCGACGTCGCCAAACTGCGCGCCTTGTTGGTTAAGATAGCCGTGAAGTGAATCGGCTGGCATCGATTCAGAGCTGGTCGAAACGAGTGCGAGCCGCCTCGATGGCGTCCGTCGGATTCGGATCGAAGAGCTTGGTGTCAAATGAGTCGCGAACGATCTGCCGCGCCTCGGCGAGATCCTTCACAGCCCCGGCAGCAATGGCCTGTACGAGGACATTTCCGGAGGCGGTGGCCTCGGTCGGGCCGGCGACGACACGGATGTTCGCGGCATCGGCGGTCAACTGGTTGAGCAACCCGTTGCGGCTGCCACCACCAACGATGTGCACGGTGTCGGCCCGCCAGCCGACGAGTTGCTCCGACTCACGAAGGGTGCGGGCGTACAGCAGCGCAAGACTCTCCAACGCGCAGCGGACGATTGCGCCGGGCGTCTCGGGAACCGGCTGGCCGGTCTCGTGGCAGGCATCGGCGATGCGTTGCGGCATGTCGTCCGGCGAGAGGAAGCGGGGATCTGACGGGTTGATCACGGATCGATACGGCTCAGCGGCCGTGGCTTGTTCGGTTAAATCGGCATAGCTGTAGTCATTTCCCTGCGCGGCCCAGGCTCGCCGGCATTCCTGCACGAGCCAGAGTCCGACGATGTTCTTGAGCAGGCGTATGGAGCCGCCGTGGCCGATCTCGTTGGTGAAGTTGAACTCGCGGCAGGCGTCGGTGATGATTGGGTCCGGCAACTCGAGTCCCATCAACGACCAGGTGCCGGAACTGATGTAGGCCCAGCGCCCGCCCTCGGCCGGCACAGCCGCAACAGCGCTCGCAGTGTCGTGGGAAAGCGATGCGACGACGTTGAGCTTGGCCAAGCCGGTCTCGGCTGCCAAGTCCGGCTTGAGCGGGCCAAGCGGTGTCGCCGAGTCCACCACCTCGGGAAAAAGGGATCGCGGCAGGACCAGCGCATTGATGAGCTTGTCGCTCCAGTTGGCCAAGCGCGGATTGTAAAGCTGCGTGGTGCTGGCCATCGACACCTCGATTCTGGCCACGCCACAGAGGAGGCAGTTGACCGCATCGGCAATCGTGAGCAGTTGGGCGGCCTTGGCCAAGCGCCCGGGCGCCTCGGCACACAACTGGATGCTGGTGTTGAGCAGCATGTACTGAATGCCGGTCTCGTCGAACAGCGTGGGCCAGTCGACCCTGGCTAGAGCAGCTTTTTCGCCTTCGGCGGTGCGGGGATCGCGGTAGTGAAACACCGGCTCGATGATCTCGCCAGCGGAGTCTAGGAGCGCGTAGTCCACACCCCACGCGTCGGTACTGACACTGGTTATCATCTGGCCAAGCGCGCCGGCCTTGGACAAGCCGACGCGAATGCCGTCGAGGAGCGCCGGGATGTTCCAGTACATCCGCTCGCCATCGCGAATTGGCGTGTTGTTGAAGCGGGAAAGTTCCTCGAGCGCAATGCGGCCGTCCTCAAGCGTGCCGAGCATCACCCGGCCGCTCTCAGCACCAAGATCAATGGCCAGATATCGAGAAGTCATCCTTTGTGAATCACGGCATCAACAGCAGCCAAGGAATTGAACCGGAATTGCATGGGACAGCCAAGCCACATTTAAGCCAGCCCTTACGGCACAAAAAAAGGCGGCCGACTGACCGCCAATCGAAAATTGTTTTGTCAGCCTACTGGCTTTCGGGAAACTGCTGCTTCAGTTCATCAGCCGTCCATGCCGATGAGCGGTTGGCAATGGCCTCATCTGCGCGCACAGCCTCGACTTGCTCGGGCGTCACCAGCGGCAGGTTGTGGGCGTCGCCCCAGTCGGTGTTGCGGCGGATGTAGCTGAGCACATTGGCGATGTCCTCGTCGCTCAAAGCAACTCCCTGCGCCGGCATGGCAATCTTGTTGTAAGTCTTTCCCGCCACATCCACAGGACCCTGCAACCCGTTTGAAATGATCGCGACGATGCGGTCCGGCGAAGAGGAGAGCACCCACTCTGAATTCACCAGCGGCGGGAATCCTGCATTGTCATTGCCCATGCCATTGGGCTGGTGGCAGGCAGCACAAACGCCTCGATAAATCCGGGCACCATTATCGAAAGCCTGTTCCTCTGGGGATTTTTCCACCTTCAGGCTAGCCACCACGACAGCATTTTTGTGGGGTGCATAAACCTTGGCGTCGAAGCCGCCACTGTGAGCGTCGAGATAGTTGATGGCCCAGTAAAGTGTCACCCCCATCAGGACATACACCCACGGTTTCGGCCCCTCCACGCCAGTGTTGGCTTTTTCGGTTTCCTCTTTGGATTTGTTGGCGGCCATCTTTGCTCGTAAAATACTGGGTTACTTTCCAGCCCCGGAAGCCGCCGCTTCGGCAGGGGCCGGATTCGGGAGGGAGGAAGTGAATGGCTTGTTGATCGGCGCCTCGGCCAATGGGTAGTTCGCACTCTTGAGACTCATCAAGTAGGCGACCAGCACTTCGGCATCCCTGGTTGGTTTATAGGTTTGCTCGCCGTCGTGAATGATGTGCTGGCCCTGCTCGTCCTTACCGGCTTTCTTAAACAGAAACCGGTGCTGCGGCATCCTGGCACCCGCCCTGGCCGATGCCGGGTTCAGGAGAAGGCTCATCAACGCCTCACGCGTGGTGCGAGCGCCGATGTTGGCCAAGTCAGGGCCGATACGAACGGAACCGAGCATCGGCGGTTCAGCGAATAAATAGTCCGAAGCCACCGAGCGGCGCCTGCCCCACCCTCGCCCTTCCGGGTTCAGGTATTCGTGCTGCATCAGATCCTCTCCCCTGAAACGCACCTGCACATCCACTGAGGCGCCGGCCGCCTTCAGGAAGTTTCGCGCCTTTAGGGCATCCCCGGCATTGGCGTCGGTGACCACCCTGTCCCATTCGCCCACCGGCAAGCCAAGCACCGCACCGCTCGAATCCTCACGACCGATATCCTTATAGAAGCGGCTTATCGCATCCTGCACCGCTGCGTGATTCTTGTTGCCGGCCATGGCCTTGACATCCAGCGTGACACCCTCGTGAGTCACCTGCTGAGTGTGGCATGCCGCGCAGCCATTGGCCTTGTACACCGCCTCACCGTAACGGGCATCGCCCAACGGCGGCACGGGATAGGAAAACTCCGTCCCATCCTCACCCTGGGTGTCTGCGTACTGCAACCCGTTCAGTTGGTCACTTGCCCGGAACACCATTCCAGAAAGTGACACGCAGAAAACCAAAAGCATCCCGCACAGCAGGGAGAACGTGCTGTCCATCTTCACGTCGAGCAGGCCAAAGGCAAGCCAGGCGAACAGTCCCACAGCCAGGGCGATCGGCCACCACAAGCCAACCATAAAGCAGGAAACCGAACCGGCCAAAAGGCCCAATAAAAAACTCAATCCAATCGTCATGCGTTGGTCTCCTTCTTTTCACCCTTGCAACAAATACCGGCAAGGCAGTCGCAGTTTTTTATTGAAAACAAAATAGCTCCCAAAAAGTTCAGGAATAAAATCGCGCTCCCCACCAACAGGAGCAGATCGCCCAAGCTGGCAAAGTAATAACTGAAACCCAGCGTTGCGTCGCCGGACATCAGCCCTCCAAATGCAACGGGGGGGATCATGCCAAAAACACCCAGGATAATGGCCATGGTTTGTACTCCAGTCATTTTCGGGCAGAAGTCCATCCCGGCCAAGCGCGGGAAGATGTGGTAGAGGGCGGCAATGAGCGTCAGGCCGACAAACCCCAAGTTGAAAAGCAAGTCCATCGCAGGGCCGTAAGTCGTGAACTGCGCCGTAGCCCCCGGACCGGGAAATGCGAAGAACACGTTCAGCACACTGATCGAGATAAAAATCAAGGCGGCCAAGCGCATTAAGTCATAGGCTGTGCCATCTGCATTGTCCTCGACGGAGGCACCGCTGATCGTTTGCTTGATGCACACGCAGGCTGCGACTACGCCAAAGAAATAAAAGACAGCTGTAACAGTGCTCAATGCCGGCAACCAGGCGGGCACCGGCGCGCCCGGGCTCACGCCACCAATCGAACCAAACAATAGCATCACCCAGAAAGCGAACTGCGCGTAACCGCGCCCCACCAATCGACAGCCACTCAGGGCGGGCAAAAAGTGGAACAGAGTGCCCAACCCGACAAATGTCAGGTAAATACTCGCGAAATTCCGGATAAACCACCAATCGACGACGTTGGCCACCACACCCTTGGCATTGAAGAAATGAATCAGCAAATATGAACCAGCCAGCACCCACGGCAGCCAGAGCGTGGCCGCAAACAGGAACCACTGTGCCGGGCTCATTTCCTCATCGGTGCGCCGGTTGTTCGTCTGCACCAAGCTCAAACCCACCAGCACGAATCCGAAGAACAGCAACGGTAGCACCTTTCCCGGCATCTGCAGCCCCTCCAACCCGCTTGCATTCCCGATCAGGATGCCGACAAATCCAAACATGACACCGGTGTTCCAAAGCATCCCGCCAAAGACCAAATAACCGCCATCGACCAAAACCGTTTTGCCGCGATGGCAAAGAATCCAAGCGGAAACGGCCAAACCCAGTTGAACGAGAAAGCCGAATTGCAGCGCCAACTGTGAAGCAGGCTGGATGCGACCGTAGGCGAGCCAAGCGCTGTCAGCCATCATGCCCGGAGCATGCACCTTGACGCCGGCCAGCATTGCAAAGAGGCTGTACACCAGCAGCCAAGCGACGGCGCTAAATCCCAAAAATAACACCGGACCCCGGCAGGATCGATCCACCGCCTCACGCGGATCTTGTTTTGCCTCGTCTTCTATGGGTTCGTTGCTCATCTATTTGCTGAGGGATTTCACGTAGGCCAAGAGGGCAAGAATATCCTCATTAGTCACCAAACCCGGCGCAAGAATCATCGGGGCCAATGCACCTTTCACCACCTTGGCCATGGGGTTGGCCACCGACTCGATGAAGTACTCTTCATTGACCACAATCTTTTCGACGGGACCTTGAAAACCGATGTGCACCTCGCGTTCTATGCCCCAAAATTCGCCCATAAACGATGGCGCCTTCATGGCCAGGCCGGCCGGTGCCGGGATAGCGGGATCCGTTTGATGACAGGTGAAACAGGTCTTGGTCATGAACAGAGTTTTACCCTTGGCAATCAAGGCCGGGTCGGCCAGGTCCACGCTAGAAAAATCCACCGGCTTGGGCGGCTCGTACTTGCCGTCCTTGGCAATGCTGCGCTCCACGAGTTCGTTCCGGATCTTCTCCTCGCCCAACTTGGCCACCTTGATCAAGGCCTGGTCTCGCGGCAGGCTCACAAATCCCTTCTCCTTGCTGACGACCGAGTACCCGGCAATCTTGGCGCTCGCTGCGACTTCAATTTTTTCGCGCTTGGCCAAGCGGGCCTTGGCAGCGTCAGCGCCAATGTTCTGCCCCGGCTCATGCATACGGGCCACCACAAAGCCGCCCAGCATGAACACCAGCAGGAGAATCAGACCGAAAAACCCGGATCCTTCCCCGTCATGATTGAAATATTCGTCGCTCATTATTTGCCTGACGCGTTGGCCTCAGAGTGAAGCGGAACATAGACTCCCATTGTCTCCGCAATCCTCGGGTCTTTCTGCGGATACGGTGGGTGCTGCTTAAAGAAGTAAATGAATACCATGGACAAGGCGCCGCCCATCAGAGCAAGGCAACCAATGTCAATCCAGATGTTCTGCATCCAGCCGCCGAAGCGGTGGATCAACGGCATGATGTTGTAGCTCATGTCGCAGAAATGCAGGAACCACGCGAGTACCGCCACAGTGATCATCACCTCCGGCCGGGTCTTCACGTCAATTCGCAGAAGCATGAGGAACGGCACGAAGAAGTGACCAAAGATGATCAGCATGCCGACGTTCCACCACGGGCCATCCTCACGCTTCACGTACCAGAAGGTCTCCTCGGGAATTGCGGCGTTCCAAATCAGAAAATACTGTGAAAAATGGATATACGCATAAAATACGGTGAAGGCAAAAAACAGTGTGGCATTGTCCTTGAGCGTGGACTCGCGAACAATGTCCTTAAGCGGCCCGGTTTTTTTAAGGAACAGCGCAATGATGTAAATCGTGATCAGCGAGGTCCAGACGCTTCCGGCGAAGTAATACACGCCGTACATCGTCGAGAACCACTGGTGCTCCAGGCCTTTCATCCAGTCGATGGCGGCAATAGTCAGCGTAGCAGCAAAGACAAAAACACCGACCGCTGCCAGCACCCGGCATTTCCGGGTGCATTCGGCTGCACCGGTCTTGTCCTGCTCCAGCGAATGTTTCCGAAGCATCCAGGTGAAGAAGCCCCAAATGGCAAAACAAAAAATCCATCGCAAATTCCAGAAGCCCTTGCTCAAGTAACCTCTCTTGGCAAACCAAGCGTGGTCGTGAGTCTTACCGGTGTCCTTGTACTCCTTCTCGGAATGCATCCATTGATAAAAGGCCAGCCTGCCCTCGTGGCTGTGGCCGGCTTCCTCCTGATGAGCGGATGAATGGGTGTCCCCACTTACATCGGCCGCCTTTTCAGTTGCTTCGATGGTTTTGTGAGCCTGCTCCTCATGGTGATGGGCGGCATCCGGCTCCACCTCGACAAACTCACTGCCCGACCAGATGGCAATGGGAATGAACAACACCACCATCAACGGCAGCAGACAGGCCAAATGCTCCGCCACCCGCCGAATAGAGACGATCCAGTAGGAATCGAACAGGTAATGCAGCAGCACGACAAAAAAGGCGCCCAGACAAATGCTCAAATAAAACATGAACGAAACCAGCCAGGCATGGGCAAAGTGGGAGCGATCCGCGAAGAAACCTGCCAATACCAGCACCGCACCCGCGATGAGCAGGATCAACGGAACCTTGCCCGCCCATTCCGGAAGCTTCAGTTCCGGTTCTGCTTTCTTGGCGCTGGTTTTCTTCTTTGCAGTCATTAAACGAAAAAAATCTCTTGCCGGTTAATTGCCCTCCAACGTCTTCTGCAGCTCGGCTTTTTTGTCGAGATCCGCTACTTCCTCCAGTTTGCCCAACTGACTGAATTGCAGGGCCCGGATATAACTCACGATTGCCCAGCGATCCTCTACCGCAATCTTGCTCTTGTAGGCCGGCATGCGGCTGTACGCAATCCCCACTTCGTTGGTGGTTGCATTAAAGCCGTTACTGATGACGTCGAACAAATAACCGTCCGGCAATTGAACCAAGCGGTGCTGGTGCAGATCCGCCGTGGTGAAGCTGTATTGGGTCACGATACCGGCGCCATCGCCTGCTAGGCCATGGCAGGGAGCACAAAATATGTCGTACCGTTCGGAGCCTCGGTTCAGTGTGTCGAGATTCAACTCAACAGGGTTCACCTCAATCCAATCCTCGGTACCCTCCTTGCGTCCGCTGTTCACTGACTGACTGTCGATCACCGCACCGCGGGCCACAGTGCCGGATACAGGCAATCGTGAGCCGCGCCCATCTCCCGACCCCAACAGTTCATCAAAAAGATTTAATGCCTGTGGCCGCACCCTAGGCTGGCGATCCATATCCGGAAACACCTCGATTGGCGAATTGCGGGTAAAGGAACCCTGGAACCCTGCCGTGGAAATAACCAAGCAAACAATAACAGCAAATCCTATGATAAAGTAGCGCATTATTCGTTCACCAGTTCAATGTGCTTGCTGCCGGTTTTTTTCAGCAGTTTATGGGTTTCCTCTTCGTCATATTTCGGGTCGTCGGCCTCGATGACAACGTAAAACCTGTCATGCGTCACCTCCGCAAAACGAATGTTCTTCAACAAAGGATGATGCAGGCGCGGCAGGCGGTTCAGGAACAACATTCCACCCAGTGAACCAAAGGCACCCAGCAGAATGGTCATCTCGTAGGCAACAGGGAAGGATGCGAACGGGCTGAAGTTGGGCTTGCCGCCCACTGGAAGCCCGTAATCATACGAGTTCATGTACCAGATCATCAGCATGCCGCCGAAGAAACCGCACAGACCACAAATGAAGGTAAACCAGCCGACCTGGGAATTTTCCAGGCCCATGGCCTCATCCATCCCATGCACGGCGTACGGCGTGTGCACATCCCAGCGTGTGTAACCGGCATCACGCACTTTCTCAGCAGCATGCAGCGCATCGGCCGGGGTGCCGAATTCAGCCATCAAACCATACGGAATCTGGTAATCGTCCAAAGAGTCCATCAGTGTTTAGCTCCTCCCAAGGGATGATGTGGATCGGCAAACGGCGTGACACCCTTAACCTCAGATATGGCGATCAACGGCAGGAACCTGCAGAACAACAGGAACAAGGTCATAAAGAAACCCATCGTGCCAATATAGGTACAAACATCCACCCAGGTTGGCGAGTAGTAGCCCCAGTTGCCCGGCATGAAATCATTGTGAAGAGATGTCACTACAATGACGAAACGCTCCATCCACATGCCGATGTTTACAAAGATGGACACGATCCAGACAAACCAGGGCGTCGTGCGGCACCACTTGATCCAGAACAGGTGGGGTGAGACAACGTTACAACTGATCATCAACCAGTAGGACCAGTTATAATCACCAAATGCCCGGTTCTTGAAAGCGTACAACTCGTAGGGATTGCCACCGTAGTAGGCGATGAAAAACTCCATGCCGTACGCATAACCAACAATCGAGCCGGTCGTCAGGGTTACCTTGCACATGAACTCAAGGTGTCTGGTGGTGACAATCTCATCCATTCCCCTGTAAAGCGACCGCAGGGGAATCATTAACGTCAGCACCATGCCAAAGCCGGAAAACACGGCGCCAGCCACGAAATAAGGCGGGAAAATCGTCGTGTGCCATCCAGGCAACTGCGACACGGCGAAGTCGAACGAAACAATGGAATGCACCGACAACACAAGCGGCGTGGAAAGGCCGGCCAGGAGCAGGTACGCCTTCTCGTAGTTGCGCCAGTGGCGGTTTGAACCAGTCCAGCCAAGTGAGAACAACCCGTAAAACACCTGGGCGGCCTTGTTGCGCAACCGCGCGGCCGGCTCAACCACCTTGCCGGCTACCTTGCGGAAACGATCTCGCATGGTGGCCAGATCCGGAATCAGGCCCATGTACCAGAACAGCACCGACACAGTGAAGTAGGTCGAGACCGCGAACACATCCCAAAGCAGCGGTGAACGGAACTGAGGCCAAAGCGAATTCGAAGTCGGAATCGGGAAGAGCCACCAGTCAAACCAGATGCGGCCCACGTGGATAGCCGGAAAGATACCGGCACAC
>Ga0208129_1000947_pt1 | contig 11954 bp, 7 predicted proteins | sample ETNtaG_13_FD_185759 | JGI IMG/M metagenome (GOLD analysis project Ga0208129, IMG submission 185759) | Marine microbial and viral communities from oxygen minimum zone, Eastern Pacific Ocean - ETNP201306PF47B (SPAdes) (version 2) | ecosystem: Environmental > Aquatic > Marine > Oceanic ...
TACATGAGCGCGCTGCCTCAAAACAGTTGGATGAAACCACCCATTCCAAACTCAGGGGTATTCTGGACAATCAACAAAAGGCATCAAAAAAGCTGCGGGCCCTTTGGTGCCTGCACGTTACCGGTGGGGCAACAGAAGAATTACTATTTAGCCTCCTGAATAACAGTGAGGAATACATTCGAGCCTGGTCGATCCAATTGTTAGCAGAGGACGGAACAGTCATCGAAAAAGTCCTGACAAAGTGGGAAGAGATGGCCGAAGCCGATACTTCGGCTGTCGTTCGCCTGTATCTTGCTTCAGCCATGCAGCGCGTCCCGGTCGAACAGAGATGGCAAGTCCTGGAAAACCTGGCGAAACACAAAGAAGATGCAGACGATCACAACCTGCCACTCATGCTCTGGTACGCGCTCGAGCCCGCAGTAACTACGGATGTTAAAAGGTCACTTCTGCTTGCACGCAGTTCACAAATTCCACTTCTCACGCGTTATGTGACGCGCCGAATTACTGGTGGATCGGTTAAAACCACCAAAGCCAAAAGCAAAACATCTCTGCCAGAAAAGGTCGCCCCTGCAAAATCGGTTTCAGATGAAGGCATTATGCTTCGGTTGAATCCTGGCAATGTTATCGCAGATGAAAATAAGATAACCCAGTGGCCGGATCATTCAGGGGCAAGAAATAGTGCTTCCCAAAGTACTGCTGAACAGCAACCGCTGCAGACGGAAATCGAAGGCAGGAAAGCCTTAACGTTTGAGGAAGAACGGCATTTGGTCATCAAACATAACAGGGATATCAGTTTTAGCGCTGCAGACAGCTACACGGTTTCAGCCTGGGTGTATCTGGGAAAATCCAAGGGCAGCGGCTGGCGGGGCATCGTTACTAAGTCGCGCGACAGAAGCCCCTGGTATGGCTTGTGGATTGACAGCGGCGGACGCTGGGTCTTTGGCGGGAGCGGCGAGAACCTGGCGGGAGGGGCTGTCTCCAATGGATGGCATCATGTATGTGGTGTCCAGGAAGGAAGTGTAGGGCGCAGAATATATGTGGACGGCATCTTAAAAAGCCAGGGAAGAGCCTTGAAAGCGAACGGCCCTGGTGATGTCTGGATAGGTGGTGCTAAATCTGTGAAGGAGTTTTTCCAGGGAGCACTGGGTGAAATCAGGATCTTTAAACGGGCCCTGTCCCATCCGGAGGTGGCTTTCTTGGCTTTGAACAAGAATTAGTAATTTGCCAGGAAATAATGGATGAGACGTCACCGTTCAAGAAATCCCCTTCTCCGCCAGAGTGCTCGAGGAACCACTAGGTCCATCACCACCCGAATGGTTGCGATGATGATTGCTTTTGTATGCCAGTTGGTGCTGTCCCATTCATTATTTTCAGAAGAGAATTCCGGGCTGGACGCATTAGTGCAAGTCCTTAACCAGGTAGAGGATTCTAGTTTTCAGCGTGACGTACTCGATGGCATGCTGGAGGGATTACGGGGACGAAAGAACGTAAAGATGCCGAAAGATTGGCCCGGTACGTATTCAAAGCTCTCCATGAGCGAGAGTGCCGAAGTGAGGGACAGGTCTCTAAAGGTAGCGTTGGTGTTCGGCGATCCAGGTGCGATAAAAAGGTTAAAAGAGACCGCACTGGATTCCGATACTGAACTGGATGCCAGGCGTAGCGCGTTGCGAATTCTTGTCAGCCGGCAGACTAAGGGCCTGGCTCCACTACTTTACGAGATACTGAAGAATAAGAATCTGCGTAGAGACGCAATTGTGGGTCTGGCTCGCTATTCAGACGACCGGACCCCCAAAATCATATTCGCAAATTATGCCGCATGGTCTCGAGAGGTGCAGACAGCCGCAATCAACACACTTGTATCGCGGCGTTCCTATGCGCTGGCATTACTGGATGCACTTGGAGAAGGCCGAATAGCAAGCAAGGACATTTCTGCATTTGCCGCTCGCCAGATGAAGAATATGAATGACCCGGAGGTCCTGGAGAAGTTAACCCTTGCTTGGGGCAGTGTTCAGGAAACTTCAGCAGATAAGAAGGCGCTGATCGCTAAGTACAAGAAGTTTCTCTCCAAGAGATTTATCAGAAAAGCAAACCTCAAGAACGGGCGAACTATCTTTGATAAAACGTGCCTTCAGTGCCACACCCTGTTCGGAAAAGGTGGCAGGATTGGCCCGGAGATCACCGGTTCGAATCGCGACAACCTGGACTACATCCTCGAGAACATCCTCACCCCCAGTGCCTTCATTGGAAAAGGGTTCGAACTGACCAATATCCTGACTAAGGATGAACAACTGATATCAGGCATCATTGTTGAAAAAACTCGTGCACGGATCGTTATTCAAACCCTCAACGAGAAAGTGGTCTTGGACCGTGCCGAAATTGACAATATGAAAAGTTCGCAGACATCCATGATGCCGGAGGGCCTGGTGGAAGGCATGAAGAGAGAGGAAGTACGGGATCTCATAGGTTACCTGGCATCGCCCGTACAAGTACCGCTGGATTAACTCAGGATGGCTGCCCGCCGGGCTCCGGCTCTGGGAAATCGGCGCCATATTTCTCTATCCATTCTGCCGCGGCCTGTTCGGATGTGAGTTTTCTGCCCTGGGTCTCGAGCATTTCATTCTTGTAGTGCTCGATGAAACATATCTGTTCCACCATTCGGACTCGGAACAGGTCTTTAGCCCCCATAAACTGAATTCCCACCTCGTAATCCTCTTCTCTCCTCCTGCACCAGGCCACCTTTCCGGCTGTCTCAAATGGCGGCGAGACGACAGGCATTTTCACCAGCACTTTCGAACCGACTTCGACTGCATTATCGGTCATGAAGCACAGGCCCCCAAGGCTGACGTTTTTCAGTTCATTTTCCCCATCTGTACTACCTTCGACCGTCAGGTGAATGGGTATGTCGGCTGGATGCCTGATGTACGTCCTGGTCTTTCGAGGAGGGGCGGGCGAATTCATACCAGTTACCTCGCAGGGCTTTCTTGTCAGAGGCAGAGAATACCTGATTCAACCAAGTTCAAATCAATTCTCACGTTAAGCTCTGGTTATTCCGGGTGGGATCAGTTTGGCACGATCAACCGCGTTGTTCCTGGCGAACGAAAGATCGCCTTGAAGAGACTTCGTCAAATGGGGCTGCGAATTTGCTGATCGCACTGTCTCATGCTCTTCCCAGCAAGTGCCGCAAAGCATCTTCTAGATCAGGGAAGCGGAAGTCGAAATCAGTCTCTTTTAATCGGGCCGGTTCCACCTTTGTGCTTAAGAGCAACAGCTCGTCCGCCTTCTCTCCGAATGCCAATCTTGCAGCGAATGCGGGCATGGGAAGGATAGTGGGGCGGGAAAGAACTTTGCCGAGTGTCTTGGTGTAGTCCCTGTTTGTTACCGGATTGGGGGAGACGATGTTCACGGGGCCTTCAATGTTCTCGTTCATCAGAAGGTGATGAATTGCACCGACCGCGTCATCGATGGAAATCCAGCTCATGTATTGGCGCCCGCTGCCAATCACGCCGCCAAGGCACATCTTGAACGGTAAGAGCATCTTCGATAACGCACCACCGGCTGGGCTCAGAACGACCCCGAAGCGAAGGAACGCAGTTCTGATTCCTTTCTCTTGAGCGGGCCTGGTGGCAGCTTCCCATTAGGCACAGACATCTGGCAGAAGGCCTGAGCCGCGCTGGCAGGATTCGTCTACCGATTCGTCACCTCGATCACCGTAGAAACCGACAGCCGATGAATTGAGCAAAACCTTCGGCGGGTCGTTCAGGCCAGCGAGAGTCTCTGCCAGCAGTTCCGTCGTGCGGATTCGACTGTCCCGAAGTCTCTCTTTCTTAGCCGCTGTCCACCTGCCGCCACTGACGTTTTCGCCAGAGAGATTGATCACGGCGTCCACGCCCTGAAACAGATCAGGCGAGAGCTCACCTTCTGCCGGGTTCCAATAGGCAGACGATTCCCCCAACATCGATCTTGAGCGAACGAGCCGTACCACTTCGTGCCCGCCGGTTTTCAGGAACGGAGTGAGCTCAGAGCCTATGTCTCCGGATGAACCAGTGATGGCAACTTTCATCTTCGAGCATCCTCCGTACTTCCGGTGAGTGTCGATATCATTGGCGGCGATTCGATGACGGCACCTGAAAAGAGTTTCCAACTTCCGTTGGATGTAGCGCCCGGGGACAACGTCGGCAAGTAGCTGCCCGGAAATCTGACTTCGATGGAGCCGAGCAGACGACAGCATGGTTCAGAACGTCGGAAGAGACTTTACGAATTCGGTACGGCTAACGTAGGATGGGCGTCCTCGCCCGTGTGGGGCAGTTCGACAGGAGTCGGCCGAGGAAGGCCATCCTGCGATTACGGCGTTCCGCATCCGATGCTACTACTTCAGGATCAGGTCTCATCTTGCCACGATTCAATGCTCTCATTTCTATTTTTCTCGTATACGGCCCAGGCCCCCTCCAGGCAGAGCCCGATCCGCACCTGCATCTGCATGTGGTTTATTACTGCCCGCATGGTCTGGAACCGGCGAAAGATTTTCAGGGCAGGCTCGACCGCATTATGACTGACATCCAGGCCTTCTATCGGGAAGAGATGCGGAAGAATGGTTACGGACCTGTCACTTTTCCGTTGATGCGGGATGCAGAAGGGAAGCTGAAGATTCACATCATCAACGCGGATGAGCCCCTTAATCCTCAGGTCATTGTCAATGTGCAGCAGGTTACTCAGAAGTACATCCGTCCGGCGTTTAAGAAGCGGCAGATGGATGCAGACAAAACCTGGCTCATTGTCTTTCAGAATGTGTATCACAAAGAGAATGGTGTCTGGAGATTCAATGCTTCCTTTACCGGCTTCGGCAATCAACGGAATGGCCGTGCCTGGATAGTGGATCATGTGGGGCTCGACATTCCAAATTTGGAGAAGAAAACTCCTGAGCTCAATGATCGGGATCGCAAAACCACCCTCGGAAACTTCAATGTGTACATGATAGGCGGAATCGCTCATGAGCTGGGGCATTCCTTCGGGCTGCCGCACAACGCGGACATTGATAAGGCCAGGAACGGGAATGCGCTTATGGGTTACGGCAATTACACGTATCGGCAGAAGAGGTATGACCCGACCCGAAAGAGCGCGTATCTCTCGGCAGCGCACGCGCTCGCCCTTTCCGTTCATCCGCTGTTCACGCGCACGCTTGAGGATGTGGATGCACCGGTCACCTATCAACTGAGGAATCTGGAATTCCAGCACGACCGCGGAGATCTGCTGATAGTCGGCCAGGTCAGAGGTTCACCGAAGATCTATGGAGTCATCGGTTACAACGACAAACTTCCCGCGGGCACCAATCGTGATTACGACGCGACCAGTTGGGCCGCACGCGTCAGCGAGGATGGCCACTTTTCGCTCAGAGTTGGCCGCCTGGCCGAGGGCGACTTCCAGCTTCGTCTGCGGTTCTGTCATGCGAACAGCGCCCGGTCGGTGATTGCCCTTAACTACAAAACCAATTCGCTGCGAGTGCCTGACATCGATGTCCTGCAGCGGAATGTCACCTTGATGGAAGTAAGGAAAGCATTCGCCGGCAAGAATGCACAGAAGCTCAAACGCTGGCGGAAAAAACTTGCAGGCAAGCGGGACGACTTTCTGAAGCGTGCGGATCATTATCAGCAGAGGATGGACGCCTGGGAGAAACTTACAAATCCGGGCCAAGTCGCCGAAGCCACAGAGTCGATCTCATTGTCTTCGCTGAAATGGAAGTCAGCTCAGGTCGGATGGTTTTCCCCTGCGTATGATGGCTACTTCTCCTCGGAGCTCGGCACCAGGATGCCGTTGTTGGATTATTCGGGCAAGACACGGAAAGGGATCTACGCGCATGCTGTGTCTCGATTTGTTTACGACCTGGACGGCAGATGGAGAAAATTCCGCGCCACGTGCGCACTACAGAAGGACGTGGGTGGTTCGGTTGTTTTCGTCGCCAAGGCGGATGGAAAGGAGGTCCTTCGCACGGCCATAATCAGGCGCGGTCAGAAGCATGACGCAGAGTTCGATGTTGCTGGCGTGAAGGAGTTGGAACTGATCGTGGAGCCGTCGCCTGATGGAAAGAACAGTGATTGGGGGTTGTGGTTGTCGCCTGTTCTATCGAGGTGAACGCTGGACCTGACAGGCTTGACACGGCACCTGCCCATTGAAAAGTAAATTACTCAGATCCTCCTCTATGCCGAAGGCATTACGCCTTACAGTCCAGAGTTCGCGAGCTTCATCGAATCAGAACGAACCCGGAAGCAGGCCAGGGCCCCCTGCAGTGGAAGCCGAAAAGCTCTCCGCATCAGTACCGCATTCGATGTGACTATGCCTCACTCCCGGCAGCAGCGCCCCCAACCCGTCTGAAGCTCTCCCACGCCGGACGCCTCCCGAAGTAATTCCCTAATCCAAGATCCGAGCAAACTCGCAACATCGGGCTACTCGTACAAGAGTCTGAGAGCATGGCTTCGCATGCTGCCTTCAGCCATATTTGTTAGCACCAACAACTACGGAAGCTGGCCCCAGGGCAAGCACTCACAGCAAACTGGTGCCGTGAATACGGCATCCGCGAACTGTGCAGCAGCGTCAAACTCATCGCACCATACTTCTGACATTTGCATAGGTAACAAGAGCGCATAGAAGTGACATAATCAGTAAAATCACTCGTTCGAATGTATCTATTTCACCCCACACAAGTAATAGCTACTAATGGGAAGACAACTGAACCTATCGCAGCCTTAATTGATTTCACTAAATGCCTCCGGGGCTTAGGAGGCAGGCCAAAATTAATGCGCCAAGTTTAGGGAAGGAAAACAGCAGGCGCACTCTATCCGTCACTTCTTTTTCTTCGCCAGATGGCTCGCCTCTTCTCGCGTCAGAAAGCCCCAGCGCAGGGCCTGGTCTTGCCGGTAATCTTTGCTGAGCGTCAGGGCGGTGACTGCCTTTGCCATCTCGTAGCCGAGGTAAAAGGCGTGGGATGGATCTTCGACCTTCATCTTCTCAAAAAGGTCGAATGGATCTGTTCCGCGGAGGTGGCCCTCTGAATTCAGGATGTGGATTTCGTCGCGCTCGGCGAAGATGCGGAAGTTGCGGTCGCGGATGCGAGAGGCCAGCTCTGCTAACGCTTCTTCACCGCGCTCATGCAGCTTCGGATCGCGAAGGAGAATGAGATCTTCTTCCAGATGTTTTGGAAGTACTCCTTTCTTGCACGCGTGGTAGACCAGCCGCCGCGCCAGATCGATTTCTTTGACGGAACTGCGGGCCCAGTTGATGACTTCGGTCGTCAGAATGCTGCGGATGCCGAGTTCCTGGCAGATGCCGATAAGGGTGACGTTGACGCCTGCGCTGTCGACGCCTGTGAGCTCTGTCAGGTTTCCGACTCCCATCATGATTTCGGCTTGCGGATAACGTCGCCTGGTTTCGATGTATCGGCCGAGGGATTCGGCGAATCCAAAACCGATGGGCTCGAGGATCGGATCGATGCGGAAAGGGACGTTCCACCCGCTCAGTTTCTCGATGGTCTCGTCCAGGCCGCCGAGGGTTCCAGGATCGTCCGGGATTGCGACCACTTCGCAGCCCCAGTCCTTCGCTGCGTCCACATTGGTTGAATTCACACTGAGCACGAGCTCGGCGCCGGCAGCGACTGCCCGGGTTACTTCATCAGTGTCGAACGTGTCTATTGAGACGCGGTGTCCTGCATCGCACAGGGCCATCACTGCGTCCCTTGTTTCATCCGAAGGTTCGCCCGGTACGCATCCAAAATCGATCAGGTCGGCGCCATGAGCCCGCATCCTGTTCGCGCTTTCCAATAATTCGTCGCGGCTCAACCGTGGGGCGTGGTTTATCTCGGCCAGGATCTCGATGTCATACTCGCCGTAGCCCTCAGTTTTCTTGCTGACTTCGCCGAAGTGCTCCGGAAGGTCGAGCAAATCTTTGGGGCCCAATTCGACCGGGACGCCGGCAGCGTCCTCCACGATTCTGACGTCACCGGTGCAGTAGCCGGGCAGGATGACACGGTCGATGCCATCCGGCACATCCAGCCGCTTTGCCACCCACTCAGGTTTCATAAGCGCTGCCACGGTGATCTTCATTACCGCCACCTCCGCCACGATTCCCGAAGCAGGTGCGAGCTCGCGAACTACGTCGCGCAGGGCCGGCTCTGCGAGCTGTCCGGTGACGAAAAGGACTCGAGGTTGCTGGTCGGGCATGAGCGCTACGGTAGGTAAGGCTTCCAGATTCCTTCGTCAGGGCAAGCCGGTGGCCTTTTTAATGTAAATGAGACTCCGCCTTACTTCTTGGCCAGACGGGCAAGAATCTTCAATACCTGGATTCTCGCCTCATCTGCGGCCGTTCGTTTCTTTTCAATCAGCCATCGAATCCTGCCGAGATCATATTTACCAGCGACCTTTCGCGGCAGTTCCTTCAAGAGCGTTTCGGCATTGGCAAGATACGCCGAGCTCACATTCGCCCTTTTAAGCTCTTCGATTCTATCGCGCAGGATGCGGAAGTATTCGTAATCCTCGATGCCTTCACGAACGGCCTCCCAGTGCTTGCCATCGGTGACGGAGTTTTCATCAAGATAGACGGGGGTGTAGCTCGTCCGACGGGCATGGTATTCGTTCCACGGGGTGGCGCCGGCTGCGTCGCAGTAGGCCCAGAAACCAGTGCCCACTGCCCCGTGAATCCAGCAGTGCCACTGCTGCAGGCGATGGTAGTAGTAGGGATCGTGAAGACGGGCCGGGCCGCTGCACTGGTAGAACCAGAGGTCTTTGCCTTTTGCCTTCAACGCGGCATAGAACGAAACCGATTTTTCACGGCCCACGTAGTAACGAGGCAGATTGGGACAGAGGATGTCGCTGATCTCGAACATCCTCTGCACCTTGGCATTCCAGGGCGCGTGATGGACCGGATCTTCCCACACGATGATCTCGTCCGTCCCGGCCTTGATGGCATTCGCCCAAGTGACGATTTTCTGTTCGTTCTTTTCCTCGTGCGGCTCATCGACAATCAGGACGCCCACCTGGCGGGGCTTCAACCCGATCTTTCGATTGTGTGCTGCCCATGCTCTGGCCCACTGGCTGACAGCCCGGTGGAATTGGGGCGTGCCCATCGGTTTGCCCTCGAAGGAGCCACCGACGTTCATGAACACCAGAAAGTACCGAGCGCCCGGCCATTCTTTGACCCACCGATCAAATCTTGTGAAATCAGGTTGACGGATGTTGTTGCCCTGTGCATCCACCCCGCCGAGGAGCTTCGGATAGGTGCCCGGACCGGCCCATGGCGCGTTCACAAAATGCGATCTCATATTTTCAACTGCGGCCGCACGATTGGCAGGTGTGATCTCGTAACCGTTGTCCGCCGCGTAATCCCAGACGCCGAGGGAAAGGGTCGGTTTGTCAGGAAAGCGAATCGGATAGATCGTCAGACTCAACGGAACGCGTATTTCTTTTCCGGGGCCGGGCATCACGACAACTTCACCTTTATGCGTGCCGGCCTTGATACCGTCCGGGTGGAAGCTGAGCCACACCTGCCTGGTCATCCCGTCAGCGATAGTCACCTCGAATCCGTCATCCAGCTTTCGGGCCAGGGGAAGCGCGTCCGCGATGACGACCTTTTCCTGGGTATCCACGAATTCGACCTGATGCACGGCAATCCAATCCGGATTTCTTCCGCCGGGCAGGCCCTCGATGCGCAGCTTCACATTTGAAGGCGAGCCGGAAGCATTGGTTATGTTAAAGACCTCGGCCCGATACTCGTTATCCATCATGTGAACGTCGAGTTGGGGACGTGCAGACGGTATGGACTCGGGCGCCTCATGCGGCTCGAGCATGTCCCAACGGTTCTTGTGCCAGACCAGAAATTCAGGAACGCCGCGCGAACGCAGCACATCCGTGTTGATCTTCAAAATGTCTCGATGGAGATCGTCGAACGGGACAACCGCACGGAAGTGCTTCCCTTCGAACAGTTGCATCGCGTAAACCGCCTGCTCGTGAGCATCGAGCTTTTTATCGAGCTTGGCTTTGTCTGCGATCTTCGATGCTTGAACCTTCTTCCTGATCTCACGAATGTCGAGGAGCAGGCGGCTTCGAATGCCTGTATCAGTTGCCAGCTTTCTGAGAAACGCACTAAAGTCAGTGACCGCTGCGCCGGATGCAGGTTGCTTCAGCCATTTATCTTCACCTCGGTAAATCTCAATCTCATCGACAAAGGTGTACGCACCGGCCGGCTGAACGGCGAGCCGGATGTAGCGTCCTGTGGTCTTCAACTCACGGGTGTAAAAGCGGTGTGTGCCGTATTTCTTAGGGTTGGGCAGTCCGTTGCGGCTGCTGAGCTGCGTCAGTTCCCCGGCGTAGTGAAACTCCTTGCCATCGTTGCTCGAGAACACGTAAATGCCCGTGGGATATCCGACACCCGCAGTGCCGGCCGCGGTGCGATAAGATAGCCCCCGGACAGGCTTGGACTTCTGAAGGTCGATCGTGATGATGACCGGCGATACGTTGTTCCAACCGACGGTGGATTTCTGCACCCAGAAATAACCCACGCTGTATTCGCCGTCCGTGAGCTGTACAGTATCACCTTCGTCCATCGAGTAGCCGTAGTTCGGCTTCTTCGAAAACGTGTATGGCTTACCCAACGCGATGTTGCGGTCAGAGATCGAAGGTGTAATCGAATCCGTTTTTTCCACTGCTTTCGACGTCGGCACGATCTGGACATCATCGACCCAGCATCTTCCCGGCGGCATCTTCCCCGTCTTGAGAATGGTAACGTCACCGAAGACGGCGATGGCCAGTCGGCGGTTTTTTCCGCTGTTGAATTGCAGTTGCCCCCGATTCCATTTCTTCGTGTCCGAAGCAACGAGTCTGGCGAATGGTCTTTCAGCATTCGCGGGTTGAGCAATCCCAATGACCGGCTTCAGTTTGCCATCGCTCTTGAACCACGCTGAAACTGTGTAGTCCGCGTCAGGGGAGCAGTGGATGGTCTGAACGATCGGAGGCGCAAGCCGTTCGATTGGGATCTGAAAACGGAGTGAGTGCTGGCCACTGTGACCATCGTCATCGACGATCTTTGCGAGGTTGTTCCGCAGCTCGTAAGGAATGTTCCAGGCCGTCGGCATGCCTTCACTGAACTGGTCGAATGCGGAATTGGTGACAATGCGCTCGGCACACAGAGGAATGCAGAGGAACAGAAAAGTCAGGCCAAACAGATGGATTGTTGACTTCATCGGTAGGTCCGTGGAATGAAACTCATGCGTTGGAAGCTTTGGGTCCAGGATGCCCGGATGCGAACCATAGGGCAACCTTTTCAGGGATGATGATGACATTGCCATCCTACACAGGGCAGCTCCCCAAGCCTCGAGCCCTGGGCTATAGGGCTGAACACTTCGGGGGCATTCGTAATTAAATTCAGCAGGTGTTGCCCGCCCCGTGTCAAACGACCCCTGCCCGCTTGTCGGGGAGGTAGGGGTCTCCCCAAATTATGTACACGCATCCGAGCTCGTAGCCACAGGCTGCTGCCAGCCTGTGAGCTCATATTGATTCAACCCGGCTCGCAGGCTGGCACCAGCCTGCGGCCACAGGATAATGCGGTCTATTTCTTTAGTATCTTCTCGATGACTGATTCTGTTAATTCATGTCCATCGAGGAATGGGAATCCTTCCCATCTCACGATGCCTTTGGGGTCCATGAGTACGATATGTGGAATCCCGCGGACATCATATGCCTCCTCGGTTCTGGCCTTCGAATCCACGCCGTGGTGGTAATCAATCTTGCCTTTGAAGGCCATCACTTTCTTTTTGCTTTCCTTTGACAGGCCAATCACGACCATCCGGTCGCCAAACTTCTTGTGGAACTTGTTGAGGTGAGCAACTGCTTCACGGCAAGGTCCTCACCATGTCTCCCAGATGTCCAGCATGACCCATTTGCCTTTCGTATCAGGCTTCTTGGTAATCCAATCCT
>Ga0208129_1000965_pt1 | contig 11827 bp, 7 predicted proteins | sample ETNtaG_13_FD_185759 | JGI IMG/M metagenome (GOLD analysis project Ga0208129, IMG submission 185759) | Marine microbial and viral communities from oxygen minimum zone, Eastern Pacific Ocean - ETNP201306PF47B (SPAdes) (version 2) | ecosystem: Environmental > Aquatic > Marine > Oceanic ...
CGCCTGCTTCACAATGCTCACCCGGTCCTCGCGCTCCATCGAACCGGAGTTGTCGAGTAGGCAAACCAGGTTGACCGCGCGCCCCGGCTGGCGGCCAAGCGCGGCAGTTCGAACGGAGAACCGAACGATGTCGCGGTCATGCGTAAACGGCGACCGCGCACGCTCCCAGTGGAAGGCCAGCGGCTCGCCGGCACGCGGCATCGGGTCACGATACTCAAGCGCATTCAAAAACTCCTCGCTGCGTACATCGGCGGGTTCAGGCAGTTTGTCGCCCTGCAGACTGGCGAGAGCGGTCTTGAACGACACGTCGCTCACGTTCAGCGAGAAGGTGGAGAAATTGTTCTCGGAGCTGACCGTCTCCGGGCGCGGCGTGTACACGACCGACGGTGTTGTGGGCTTGGCCTGCGGTTCCACTTCCTTGAGTTTCTCAACGAGTTGTTTTTCCACCCGCTTGGCCTCCGGCAACCGTAACGAGCGGCTGGCGCTCTGCGGTTTGGTCGCGGTCGCTGGTCGCTTTTTATTGCCGGCCGCTTCGCCCTTGCGCCGCAGCAACTCCCGGTTGGCCGTGGTGGAAGACTTCGGCTTCCGCGTGGTCGGACGATTCCGCCTCTCGTCCGCATCCTTCTCCTCCAACCGCTGCTGCTGGTCACTCTTGGGCGCCGGCAGGGCCTCGTCGATGACCGCCGTTAAGGACTCGTACTCTTCCACCGGCAGCTCGGCCAGCACGCCTTTGTCCTCCTTTACCCGTGACGAGCTTTGGCGGGCGAACTTGCCTAAAGAGCGGCCCCGTTCACTGAGTGCCTTTGTATCGTCGCTTCGTTCCAGCTGCACCGCTGACAGGTCACGGGCTGCCTTCTCCAGTTCGGCCCCTTTTTTGAACACCCGTCCGAGCGCCGGGACGTCACCCAACGTCGTCACCTCCGCCTGGCCGCTCTCCTTCGCAACTTCATCGTCCGAGACCACACCTAGCGCAACCGCCCCCCGCGCCGGTGCCTCGGCCTCTGCCCGGCTTAATTCGCTCTGAAAGTAATGAAGTCTGGTACCAGACCGATCTCGATCCAGATCATTTCCAAGCTGCACTGATTTGTTGTCAGCAAATCCGCGCACAATCTGTCCATTGAGCGACTCGCTCTCCACCACGTCGCCGGCGGCTATGTTGAGCGCTTGGCCAAGCACCACCGACTCGCCCTCGGCTGACTCCAGGGCGGAACGGCCGGAGTATCTTCGAGTGGCCTTCGCACCCAGTGTCTTGGCCGAATCCTGAGCCGCCTGGCCTCCCCCAAAGCCGTAGAGTTTGCCATCCTCCTCCGCTCCCCTGTCGCCATCGGCATCAAGTCCCGAAAAGGGAGCGCCAGCGACTCCACCGGAAACCGGTTCCGCCGCAACTCCGCCATTGGTCACCGGCTGCCCCACAGCGAGGCCGTCCGCGTACGCATCGACGACAAAACCACCCCCTCCCATGCCCATGCCGCCCTTGCCTCCCGGCAACGCCAGTTGATTCCTGCTCTCTCCGGCGACATCCGTGCGGGATGCCCCCCATTGGCGCGTGGCCTCCTCGCCTCGCTGTGGAATATCCCAGGTCAGGCCCTGCCTCCCCGATGCAGCGTTGGCGCCGGGGTTCAACCCTGCCCCGTACTCAGACATATACCACAAGTTGTCCCTACGGCCGTTGTCGGCAACCCCCGCGTCACCCGCCAATGGGGTTGGCGGAGCCACTGGTCCCGGCAAGGGTGCTTTCTTGAACAACTCATCCGCCCTCGATCGCTTGGCCTCGGAAACCGAGTTGAGCGAGTCGATGCTCAAACGGCCCGTGCCACTCATTGTCGCGGTGTCAAGGGACGGTATGCCAAGGTTGAATTCGGCCGGGCCGCTGGCCGGCTCACCCGCCAGCTGCGCGGGTTGCTGCGCCAGGTTTTTTTGGAGTGATGCAACCGAATCCACGGTTTCTGCTGTGATGTTCGATTTGTGTTCATTTAAGGATCGGTTACTTCCCCCTTCCTTCGAATTCTGCCGGAAGCCGGCATACATCCCGTAGTTGGCAAATTCGTCCGGCGACTCGGCGCGATCCTCCGACTGCAACTCCGGCAGCGCCAGATCCGCAAGCTCCCTCTTCGGCGTGATCTGGGGGCGATTGCGGGCGCGGCCCTCACTGCGGCCGCCAACGGGCTTACCCCGCGCGGGTGTCACCCCAGTTGCGGCAGTCGGGCGATCCCCCCCGGCAGGCACCGGCGCGGCCTCCTCAACCGACTCATCGTACAGCACCATACCCTCGCGATCCTCCACGATACCGCTCTCCAAAAAATCCGCCTTGCCACTGAAATCATCCCCGAAGGGGGATGGAGCACTTTCGGACGACGGCACCGTCTGATCGGTTGCTCTCGTCTCGTTGGCGACCTGCACTCCCTTGACACGGGCATATTTTTCAACGCCCGCAACGTCCGCCCGCAACTCCTCCTCTGTCTCAACGCGTTCCCCAAACTGTTCAACCGGTTTACTGTTTGCCGCCACAACCAACCCCTCCTTGGACTTGGCCAAGCTCGGCAGGAGCAAACCGGCGGTGACAAAAAGCACCGCGCACACGGCGGCGGCGATGGCCAAGGCCTTGCGAAAATCGAACCGCACAATATCGCGCTTGGCCAAGCCAGACTCGCTCCGAAAAAGCTGCTTCAGTTTGCTGCGCCGCTTGCGGGCCAGACGCGGTTTCGGCGACTTGGCTTTTGGAGCCTGGCCAACGTCGAGTGCCTCGTTGAGCAGCGGCAAAGTCTGTTCGATCTCGGCGCAGAACCTGGCCAAGGCGTCGTCGGTTTTCAGTTGCTCGCGGAGTTGCTCCTCCTCGAACGGGCTGGCCTCGCCCAGCAACATCGCGACGATGCGTGCCTCCAATTGCTCACGGGACGGTTTTGAATCGTTTTCGGTCGAGTCACTCATGGATGTATCCGGATTGTTTCAGCGCAGTGGCGAGTTTCTTCAGCGACGTGTGGAGAATGTATCCCACGTTGGTCACTGTCAGGCCGGTGCGCTCACTCATTTGTTTGTATGAGAGCCCGTCCTCGAATCTCAGCCTTACCAGTTGCTGACTCCGGTCATCCAGTTGCTCGACACATGCGCGTGCCTGCGCCACGGCTTCCATCCGCACCAGCCTTTCGTCCGGTGCGGGCGATGTCGGGGGTTCCGCGCCGGGAGTTTCCTCCGGCGAAAAACCGACCGGCACCACCTTCTGCCGCTCGCGGTGGTGCGTCATGGCCAGGTTGAATACCGTGCGGTACAACCACGGCCGGGGCGCGCCCACCTCGGCATAGGAGCCATGCAGGCGCACGAACGCCTCCTGCACGATCTCCTGCGCCTGTTCCCCGTCCCTCACCATCTTGATGGCGTACGCCAGCAGGGGCGATTCGCATTGGCGAAGCACCTCCTCGATCGCCTCCTTCTTAGGGGCGGTCTCGGGCTGCGGGTCGTTCATGGACCGGGGAGCACCTTTCACACGCGTCTGCATGGGAGTCAACTTGTCCTGGTGTCCTTTCGAGACATTCAACAAAGCTCTCAATCCCATGACGCGTCCGATCGGTTTTTATTAGGGAAGAATTAAAAGAGCCCGAGCCATCCAAGCCAAGCCCTGGTGTTCAAGACCGATTCAACACCGGAATGTTCAATAAGTTGGACAAAAACCGGGATCAGACGCGCGTGACGCAACGGTCAAAAGTATTCAACCGTTGCCTACGGATGGCGGTGGTGGTTCAATGCCGCCGATGTCAATCATGAGCAGAATCAATCGATTATTCCTGTTGGGCAGTGCCTTGGCCGCGCTTGGCCTTGGCCAGGCGCGGGCGGAGCAGGCGCTGCCGAACATTCTATGGATCACGAGCGAGGATAACGGGCCGCATCTTGGCTGTTACGGCGACTCGTACGCGGTCACGCCGCACCTAGATCGCTTGGCCAAGCGCAGCCTCCGCTACACCCGGGCCAGTTCGAATGCCCCCGTCTGCGCCCCGGCACGAACGACAATCATCTCCGGCATCTACCCACCGGCCACCGGCGCGGAGCACATGCGCAGCATGACCCGCCTGCCTAGCGACTTCAAAATGTACCCGGTTTACCTCCGCCAACTCGGCTACTACTGCACGAACAATTCCAAGGAGGATTACAATCTCGAAAAAGTTGGCCAGGTCTGGGACGAGGGCGGTCGAAAGGCGCATTGGAAAAACCGACCCGACGGCAAGCCGTTCTTTGCCATATTCAACCACACAATTAGTCACGAGAGCCAGATTCGGAACAAAATCAACCCTGCCGACCGCATCCACGACCCGGCCAAGGTGCGAATCCCGGCCTACCATCCTGACACGCCGGAGGTGCGCAAGGACTGGGCGCAGTATCACGATCGCATCACGATGATGGACAAGCTTGTCGGCAAAAACCTCAAGCAGCTCGAGGAAGCGGGGCTGACCGACGACACGATCGTTTTCTACTACGGCGACCACGGCTCCGGCATGCCGCGCAGCAAACGCTGGCCGTATTTCTCCGGACTTAACGTGCCGCTCATCGTTCACGTGCCGGAGAAATTCAAACACCTCGCGCCGCCGGAGTACGCAGCGGGCGGCAGCACGGACCGGCTTGTCGGCTTCATCGACCTCGCCCCCACGCTGCTCAGCATCGCCGGGGCAAAGGCACCCGCCCACATGCAGGGCCACGCATTCATGGGGAGCCACACGGCACCCGCGCAACCGTTTAGCTTTGGTTTTCGGGGCCGGATGGATGAGCGATACGACATGGTGCGCACGGTGTTCGACGGGCGGTTCGTTTACATCCGCAACTACATGCCGCACAAACCGTACGGGCAATACCTCGACTACATGTTCCAAACGCCGACCACACGCGTCTGGCACGACCTGTACCACGCCGACAAACTCAACGCCGCACAATCGATCTTTTGGCAGACTAAACCGGCGGAGGAGCTATATGACCTCGACGCCGACCCGGATGAAGTCAACAACCTCGCCAGATCGAAGGAACACACGGATGCCATCAGGCGCCTGCGCAAGGCCCACCGCAACTGGGCCAAGGAGGTGCGCGACATCGGCTTCCTGCCCGAGGCCGAGATTCATTCCCGCGCCGGGAAAAGTTCCCCGTACGAGATGGGTCACGACGACAACCGCTACGATTTTGACGCCGTTTACAAAGCCGCCAACGCCGCCTCGCGCAAAGGCAAAAAGACCACCGGACAACTGCCCGATCTCATTAAAAGCGTCGACAACGCGGTGCGCTACTGGGCGGCGATGGGCTACCTCATCCGAGGCAAGAACGGCATCCGCAAGGGGCGCGCGGTGCTGACTGCCGCGCTCGATGACGAGTCGCCAAGCGTCCGCATCATCGCCGCCGAGGCGCTTGGCCGTTACGGCAACAACGGCGAAGGCGAGCGAGCCGCTGAGGTGCTGATGCAATACGCCGACCCGGCGAAAAACGGCATTGCCCTCTCAATGCTCGCCCTCAACGCGCTGGATGTCATCGGCGAACACAACACCCCGCACCGGGAAGCCATTAGCAAACTGGCGCGCACCGATCCCAACGCCAATTCACGAATGCGCAACTACGCAAATCGCCTGATTGGCCACATCCTTAGCGAAGCGAAGTAGCCAAGCGCTTGGCCAAGCGGCCACCCCATGCCGTTCACCGCACAGGTCCTGCACGGTTTCAATCCCCTCGAGGCGTTGGAGGACGAGTGGCGCGGACTGTTCAACCAGGCCGAGTCACCGAACCCGTTTTTCTCCGCCGAGTGGGTATTCACCTGGCTTAATCACCGTGGTGGCCAGGTGTTCCCCGTGACGCTCATAGTGCGCGACGCTGACAACCGTCTTGTCGCCACCTGGCCGTTTTTCGAGTACCCGGCGATCGGCGGACGCGGCCTTTGGGTGGGCCTTTCGGACATCGCCGACTGCCTTGAACCGCTCGTCATTCGGCACGACGAGGCCCTGCTCAAGACCGTGTTTAAAGCGCTTGGCCAACTACTCGCCGACTACCGGTTCATCTGGATTCCGCTGCTCAACGAACGCTTGGTTCGCAGGCATCTCGAACCGGCGCTGCAACGATTCCCTAATCTGACCGGCATCCACCACCGCACGCCGAACTACTTTGTCGATCTCGCTGCCCAAGCCGGATTCGATGCCTATCTCACGGACGTCGTCGGCAGCAAAACGCACCGAGACTGTCGCCGGCGACTGCGCTTGCTCGAGCAGCTTGGCCCGGTCGAACACGTCACCTACCGCACGCCGGACGACTTGCTGCAGTTCGATGTCGAGATGCGCTCGATCGAGAAAGTGAGCTGGAAAGGCCGTGAGCAGTTGGGCCACCTCACCAAGGCCGGGTCTGGCGATTTCTTTAACGAACTGCTGCCGAAGCTGATGGCGCTTGGCCAAGCGGAGATCACAGCACTGCGCGTCAACCAAATGGCCATCGCGTTCGAGATCGCCATCCGGCAGGGAAGCAGCTACGGTTTTTTTCATATCGCCTACCTGCCGGACTACCAAAAGTACGCCCCTGGCAGGCAGCTCATGCTGTACAACATTGAGCGAGCAATGAGCGAGGGCTGCACCGAGTTCGACTTCATGCAGGGCGGCCACGAGTACAAGCAGAAGTTCCGCTCCGGCAACCGCGAGTTAATGGACGCCTTCATCTGCCAGCGTTCGCCCGCCGGCCGGCTGAACCACTGGCTGTCGCGCATCTTCACCCGCCGAAGGGCGAACTAGCCACAGCTGGCGCGAATCTCCCCCGCCCGCCACGGCCACGTCGAAACCGGTTTCCTCGGCCTCACGCCACAATCTTCACGGGTTCGATGCTACATAGTTGTTCGGCTACGGCACACGCAGTCATGTCAAAAAACGGGGCGACCGGCGACTGATACAGAAGAGAGTAAAACTTAATTCCTCGAAAACCGCAGAACCAGCCACGGGATGAGGAACAACAGGAATGCAGCCAGCTTGAACGCTCCCATTAGGAAGTAATTCAGCATCTTCGCATCATAGGAAAATTGTTCCATTTTAGCTTCCTCGATCCCTAGCATCGCACCATGGATGCCAAGCACCCAATCCCATGCGACAACCATCAACACGAACCAGAATAAAAGGAAGCCAAACGACACCAAAAACGCCCGTAAACAAAATCGCTCTGCCGCACGGCAACAGTCATTTGATGAATCAGACATGAGCAAACGCTACGCCTTGGCCAAGCGCTTGCAAGAGAAATCAGGATTAAGCAAATCCCATGTTGGCAAGGCTCGCCACTTCGGTTATCAACCGGGCATGCAATCTGCACTTCGACTCCTCACCCTGTTTCTTTGCGCGCTTGGCGGATCCCTTGATCAACCGGAAGCCCAGGCCAAGCCCCCCAACATCATCCTCGTCATCACCGATGACCAGGGCTACGGGCCTGTCGGACGGCATGGACATCCGTGGATCAAGACGCCCAACCTCAACAAACTGTACGACACGAGCACGCGATTCACGCGGTTCATGGTCAGCCCGACATGCGCGCCGACCCGCAGTGCGCTGATGACCGGCCGTCACCCGATGAAAAACGGCGTGACGCATACCATCCTCGAGCGCGAGCGCATGACGCTCAAGGCCACCACGCTGCCACAGGTGCTCAAGCAGGCCGGCTACACCAGTGGCATTTTCGGCAAATGGCACCTTGGCGACGAGGAGCCGTATCAGCCGCACAAGCGCGGGTTTGACGAGGCGTTCATCCACGGCGCCGGCGGGATTGGCCAAGCCTATAAGTGCAGCTGCGCCGATGCGCCGGGTAACAAGTATTTTGACCCGGCCATCCGCCACAACGGTTCATTCGTAAAAACCAAGGGCTTCTGCACGGACTTGTTTTTCACCGCCGCGCTGGGTTGGATCAATGCGAAGAAGGATGGCGACACGCCGTTCTTCGCTTACATCACCACCAATGCACCGCACGGGCCGTTCATCGCGCCGCCCAAGAATACCAAGCGCTTCACCGACCTCGGCTTCGCCGACAGACAGGCGGGCTTTTACGGCATGATCGAAAACATCGACGAAAACATGGGACGCCTGATGGACAAATTGGCCGAGTGGAATCTCTATAAGGATACGATTGTGATTTTCATGAGCGACAACGGCATGACCGGCGGCGGCTCCGGCCGACTGGGTCAACCGGTGGCCAAGGGCCATCCCTTCTTCAACGCCGGCATGAAGGGCCTCAAAGGCAGTGCCGATGAAGGCGGCGTCCGTGTCCCTTTCTTTGTGCGCTGGGACGGCCACTGGAAGGCCGGGCGTAGTATTGATACTGTGAGTGCGCACATCGATGTGCTGCCGACCTTTGCGGCCATTGCAGGGATCAAGAAACTGCCAGAGGGACAGGTGGAAGGCCGAAGCTTCCTGCCGCTACTTACTGGTGAAAAGAAAACACTCCCCGATTCTCGCTATCTCTTTACTCACAAGGGCCGCTGGAAGACCGGTGCTGAGCCGAACGATTTTCAGTGGATGAACTTCGCTGTACGTAACCAGCGCTATCGCTTTGTCGGAGGCGGCACTGCGATAAGTGTCTCCGAACGGCAACGGAAACAGGGGGTCTCTCCCAAGGATGCGCTCTTCGACATGTTGAAAGACCCTGGCCAGCGGATGAACATCATCGATCAGCACCCCGAGGTGGCCGAGAAAATGCGAGCTGCTTATAACATATTCTGGAAGGAAGCCCGCCCGCTGATGGTGAACGAGGACGTGCCGATGTCCCCCACCCGCCCCTTCCACGTGTGGTATGCCGAGCAGATGAAAAACGGCGGCATCCCCCGGTGGAAAGTGCCTGAACTTTAGAGGTTATTTGGGTATGCGTTCATTGCTTCTTTGGTTGATGTTCATGGCCGCGGTGTTTACAACTCTGGCCAAGCCGCCTCCTCCTCCGAATTTTGTCATTATTTTTGCTGATGACATGGGCTATGGCGATGCGGGTTGCTTTGGTTCGAAGGATATTCGCACGCCACGGATTGACCGGATGGCAAAGGAAGGCATGCGGTTTACCAGTTTTTATGCGCAACCCATTTGCGGCCCTTCACGAGCGGCCTTGATGACGGGTTGCCAACCACTGCGTGTGGCTGAGGTTGGCAATATCAAGAATGTCCATCCCGAATTGCACGACAAGGAGATTACCATTGCCGAGGTACTGAAGACCAAAGGATATGCCACCGCCTGCTTTGGCAAATGGGACTTGGCACGGCATAGTCAGCTTAAATTCAACCCGAAACTGATGCCCAATCATCAGGGCTTTGATTACTTCTTCGGCACGCCCACGAGCAATGACGGGTTTGTGGATTTGTACCGGAACGGAAAACGGATTGAAGAAAAGGCTGATATGAATCTCCTGACCCAGCGTTACACCAACGAGGTGATCGGGTTTATCAAGGCGAACCAGTCCAAGCCCTTTTTTGTCTACCTGCCCCACACCATGCCTCACACGCGCCTCGGTGCCTCCAATAAGTTCAAGGGCAAATCGCCCCGTGGTTTGTATGGTGACGTGATTGAGGAGATTGATCACAGCACGGGCCAAATTCTTGATGCGTTGGGGGAACTGGGACTGGAGAAAAACACCTACGTTTTGTTCACCAGCGACAACGGGCCGTGGCTAATTAAAAACCAAGGCAAGATCGATGGCACGCTTGAAGGCGATCACGGTGGCTCGGCCGGCATCCTTCGCAGTGGCAAGGTTTCGACCTGGGAAGGAGGCCAGCGGGTGCCGGCCGTATTTTGGGCCCCCGGCCGCATTCGCCCAAACACCACCTGCAAGACCATGGCCAGTACACTGGACATTTTGCCCACCTTCACCACCTTGGCTGGAGCAAAGACTCCAAAGAATCGCGATCTGGATGGCGAGGATATTAGTCGTTTACTGGCGGGTCGGTTTGATGAAGCCAGAATGGAGAAGGTGTACTACTATTACCTGCGAACCACGTTACAGGCTGTGCGTCAGGGTAAATGGAAACTGCATCTTCCCCGGCCGGCAAAACGTCCGTGGCTGGCGCCTTTTGCAAAGAATAAGCACATCCACCCAAAAGATGATGCGGCTTTTGGTGAACCGCTTCTCTACGACCTGGAGGGTGATGTCTCAGAAACCACCAACGTGGCCCAGGCCAACCCAAAAGTGGTCAAACAGTTGCTCGCTATTGCAGAAAAAGCCCGCACCGAAATTGGTGATTATAATCGTATCGGGAGTGGCGCACGTTTTTTTGATGAAGGAGTGCATCGGCCGGACGTAAAGAAATGGATTCAGCAAAAATAAGCCATGAAATCAATAACCCGAAAAATAATTGTCTTCTGCATAATTCCGTTTGCTTTGCATGCGCAGCCGCAGCGACCCAACTTCCTGTTCTTCCTTGTGGACGACATGGGCTGGGCGGACATTGGGGCCAATGGCAGCACGTTTCACGAGACACCAAACATCGACCACTTGGCTAGGAGCGGCATGCGCTTCACGCATGGCTATGCGGCCGGTTCCGTCTGCAGCCCGACACGCGCCAGTATCATGACCGGCAGGCATCCGGTCCGGGTCGATATCACCGACTGGATCCCCGGCCAACCCAACCGTGCGACGAATCCCCTGCTCCACCCTGCAGATCGCAGCCACCTTCCGCTTGAGGAGATCACCATTGCCGAGGCGCTCAAGGAACACGGCTACCAGACATTCTTCGCCGGCAAATGGCACTTGGGAAACGAGGGCCAATGGCCGACCGATCAGGGCTTCGACATCAACATCGGAGGGCATCATCGAGGCTCTCCTCCCGGCGGCTACTACGCACCGTGGAACAATCCTGTTCTCAAGGCCAATCGCGATGGTGAATACCTCACGGAGCGCCTCACCGAGGAGTCTGGCAAATTCCTCGAAGAACGTGACCAATCCAAGCCGTTCCTGCTCTACCTCTCCTACTACAACATCCACACACCGATTCAGGCTTACAAAAAACACATCGACCATTACCAAGCCAAGGCAGCCAAGGCGTTCGAAGACAAAACACCGACCGAACCGGAGCACGATGGCACCAACCGCCTGCGGCAGGACAACCCGGCCCTGGCCTCGATGGTGGCCGCCGTCGACGACAGCGTCGGCGCGCTTCTGGCCAAGCTGACGGAACTTAAACTCGACGAGAGCACCGTCGTCATATTTTTCAGCGACAACGGGGGGCTCAGCACCCTCCAGCGTGGACGCTTCGGCCCCGGTTGCAACCTCCCGCTCCGGGCCGGCAAAGGCTGGCTGTACGAGGGCGGCGTGCGTGAACCGACGATCATCCGCGCCCCCGGCGTCACGCAACCCGGCAGTGTCTCTCACAAGCCGATGGTGAGCATGGATTTTTTCCCGACCATGCTCGATCTGGCCGGCCTGCCGCTCCAGCCCAAGCGGCATATCGACGGCCAAAGTCTCATACCCCAACTCAAAGGCAACGACTCCGGTATGCGAACCTTCTACTGGCACTATCCGCACTACCACGGCTCCGCATGGAAACCGGGCGCCTCCATCCGCGACGGCGACTGGAAACTCATCGAGTTTTACCACTACAAAAACTTCGAGCTTTACAACCTTGCCAATGACCCCAGCGAACGCCACAACTTGGCCAAGACCAACCCCGTCGAGGCCAAGCGCCTACGGGCCAAGCTTGTCGCGTGGCAAAAGCGGATGAACGCCAAGATGCCGGTGCCCAATCCCGACTACGATCCCGGGGTCGAATCCACCAAACGAAAGCCACAGTCAATATGACTCACGGTTTGAAAGCCATCCGTCTCGCTTGGTTTTGGCTGCTGGCTTTTCCCTTGACAGTTTTGCCGGAGCA
>Ga0208129_1000976_pt1 | contig 11753 bp, 7 predicted proteins | sample ETNtaG_13_FD_185759 | JGI IMG/M metagenome (GOLD analysis project Ga0208129, IMG submission 185759) | Marine microbial and viral communities from oxygen minimum zone, Eastern Pacific Ocean - ETNP201306PF47B (SPAdes) (version 2) | ecosystem: Environmental > Aquatic > Marine > Oceanic ...
CGCCTTCGGCGTAAAGAGTTGTTTCACTTGAATTGCTTCTCGACTTATGCCGAAGCTCTTGTCCACGAACAGTATGCGAAGAATCGCGCTTGTTCTGGGACTAGACAACAGATCCGGAGCATCCACGTCATGCGACAATCTGGCTGATATCCCGATTCACTTCTTGGTTTCTCCCGTTGTCTCTAGTATCACATATGGTATCATTCGGTTTCGATGCTGCTTGGGCTTCTGAATAAAAGACATGGTCAAGTTCATTCTGTTGATCCCATTGAATTACAACGATGGCTTAGAAGTCCCTGAGGAAATCTTTGAGGGCATGCTCGATGAAATATTCAGCCTGGCAGAAGGTTTTACAGTGTTGCCGAAAGTGCGTGGCGCGTACTTGATGGCCGATGGCTCAAAGCAGGTCGATTGGTCATCCCCGATCTGGATCACTCTTGAGGAATCGATGATTGATGCGTTGAAGGAATTGGTTGGCTCATTTGCGGAACGCCTTGGTCAGGAATCGATGTATCTTGAACGCACTGAGTCGACCGTAGAATTCATATATCCCTTGACCGATGAAGACTGATCTTGAGGAAAGAATAATGGCCACGAAAAACAAACTATTAGAGGCAGCAGAAGAACTCGCTCAGGCAGAAGGAAGTTGGGCAGACTTATCGAACGCTCTGTTCGGCCCTGATGACGGCTTGATAGCCAGGGCATTTCCAGACGAAGCAGAACGCGCCGATTTCCTGAAATCAGATCAGTATCAGGCGATCCGGCAGTTGGTACGCGACGCGATGAAACGAACGGGACTTGTTGAAGGAGCGACACCCCAAAAGAGTGGCCGCTTTGTTGTGCGTATACCACGTTCTTTACACGCTTCGCTTGAGGCCGAAGCCACCAGAGAAGGTGTAAGCCTCAACCAGCTTGTTACCTATAAACTCGCCGCTCAGATGCCGAGCGAGGAAGTGCTCGCTGGCATTGGACAGGACTGAGCGAACGCTGCTGTCAGGAAGAACAGGAGAACAACGAGGAACAGTTTTTCCTCTTCAACTCCGACGGCGAAGCATCCACGTTTGGGCAGGGAACGGCATATGTTTGCATTGGTTATAGGCAGCCATAGAATCCTTCGAAGGCTTTTAGAGCGCACATTTCGCATCTGATTCACAGAATAAAGTGACATCAATCCTTGTCGCCGATACTGACGATTCCCTGGTCTGCGCCTTAAGGGATTGCCTGGGAACGGAAGCCGAAATCCATTGGGTGAAGAGAGCAGACGAGGCCATTGAGAGCTTCTGCCAACTCTCACCACATGTGTTTGTGGTGAATCTTCTGCTGCCCGGCGAACACGGTTTCAGCATCCTGAGGCGGCTCGGGGACATCCGTGAACTCGACTCCCTCCCCATCCTGGCCATCGCGGACAAGGCATACCCACTCGACCTCGCCGCGGCAGCTCAGCTCGGCGCCAACGTTACCCTCGCAAAATCAGCCGGCAGAGAATCGATCTGCAGCGAGGTGAAGGCGATGCTTAACGGCGCGCTTTTATGAACGATTTGTTCTCACTATTCATTTACTGACCAGGCTCGTGCAGGCCGTGGGTCGTCTGCCTCCAATTCCACAGCCAAGGTCTGAACTCTTGTGCGTCATTTTGCCGCCACTCAAAACCAGCGGATCAATCCCAGATCGTAAGGCGACATCAGGTTTGGATGTTTCGGCAGCACTCGGACTGCGTATCCCCATCTGCCGCTGGTGGTGCATGGCAGCCGGGCCGAGTAGACGTAGACGCCGTCTTCGCCGGTGTGGGTGGGCGTCATCGGGATGGACTCTCCATTTACGATCTCTGCCTTTGGATCGAGGGTGCCGGTGTAGACCTCTATGGAAAGGTCGTCTGGTACGAATGGCCGGATTGAAATCGTTACGCTGATCTCCATCTCCTCGCCTACTTTCAGATGCTTGGAGATGGGGCCGCTCTCAGAGACGAGCCGGATTTCATTCCAGTGAGCGCGCAGGTGTGCCTTCCATCCGGCCAGGTTTCTGGCGTTTTGGTAATCGCCGTCACCACGCAGAGCCTTCCAGCGTTCGCCTGTTGGCATGTAGAGCTTGGAGGAGTATTCCCGAACCATTCGGCGAGTGTTAAAGGCGGGGCCGAGGTCTTCCATCGTGTTTTTCATCCGATTGATCCACTCTCGCGGCAGTCCGTCCGCCCCTCGTTCGTAGAAGATTGGGATGACCTCATGCTCGAGAATGTCGTAGAGGGCCTGCGATTCGACCAGGTCCTGATAGTCAGGATCATCGTATTCCTCTTCTTCTCCGATGGCCCAGCCGACTTCCGATGAGTATCCCTCGTACCACCAGCCGTCGAGGATGCTGAGGTTGAGGGCGCCGTTGATGGCGGCCTTCATTCCGCTGGTACCGCTGGCCTCCATCAGGCGTCGTGGAGTATTCAGCCAGACGTCTACGCCCTGGAGCATGTCACGGGCCACGTCCATGTCGTAGTTTTCGATGAAGATCACGCGCCGCATGATCTCCGGCTCGCGGGCAAAGTGAACGATCTCACGAATGAACTGCTTGCCGAGGTTGTCCGCAGGGTGCGCCTTGCCGGCAAAGATAATCTGCACGGGACGCTCCTTGTCGGTCAGGATCTGCTTCAGACGTTTCAGGTCTTTGAGGATCAGATTCGCTCTCTTATACGTTGCGAATCGGCGTGCGAACCCGATGGTCAACGCCTCCGGGTGGAGCACCTCACGGGCCGCATTCAGCTCTGCCCTTGGCGCACCCCTTCGTGCAAGCTGTTCGATGTAGCGCCGCCGGGCGGCGGTAACCAGGCGTTCCCGGCCGCGCTCGTGTGTGCGCCAGAGTTCTTCGTCCGGGATATTCTGAACGCGGCTCCAATCTTCGCCGGAGATGCCCTCCTGCCAGCGACGCCCGATGTAGCGCTGCAGCAAATCACTGATGTCGCGGGAGATCCAGGTGTTCACGTGGACGCCGTTGGTGACGTGCGTAATGGGAACGTCATTCTTCGGCACGTTTGGCCAGGCGATACCGAGCACTTTTTCACGGGAGACTTCACCGTGCAGTTTGCTCACCGCATTCGTCGCCCCGGAAAAGCGAATGGCCAGAAGCGCCATGTTAAACCAGGCGTGCTGGTTATTGGGATCGTCTCTACCGAGGGCCAGAAACTGTTCTTTGGTGAGCCCAATTGATTCCCAGAAATTCTTGAAGTATTTCTCCATCAGTTCCGGCGGGAAAAGGTCAAATCCCGCGGGCACCGGTGTATGGGTGGTAAAGACGTTGCCGGATGCCGTTGCCTCTGCGGCTTCATCAAATGAGAGGTGGTGATTTTCCATCAGGCGGCGGGTCCGCTCGAGCGCAAGGAACGCTGAATGCCCTTCATTCAGATGACAGACCTCCGGCCGAATGCCGAGCACGTCCAATACGCGCAGCCCGCCGATGCCGAGGAGGATTTCCTGCCGGATGCGCTGCTCGTTATCTCCGCCGTAGAGTTGGTCAGTAATCTGCCGATCTTCGGGGGTGTTATCGGGCACGTTGGAATCCATCAGATAAAGCGGTACCCGTCCCACATCCACTTGCCAGACCTGGGCCTTAAGGGTGCGGTCGAGAAACGGAAGCGAGACCTCCAGCGGCGAGCCATCATCATAATGCCGGACGAGCTTCAACGGCATGTTAAAGAAGTCGTTCACCGGCGTGGACTCCTGCTGCCAGCCGTCGTTATTGAGATACTGCCGGAAGTAACCCCGCTGATAGAGCAGCCCGATGCCGATGAGGGGGAGGCCAAGATCGCTGGCGGATTTCAGATGGTCGCCGGCCAGCATGCCGAGGCCGCCGGAAAAAATCGGAAGGCATTCGGCGATCCCAAATTCGGCACAGAAATAGGCGATTTTTACATCATGATGATCCGGGAAACTCCGCTGATACCAGGAGGGCCCTTCCATGTAGGTCCGATGCCGTTCGAGCATGCGTTCGAGGTAGGTCAGAATGCCATCGTCCTCTGCCGCCTGCAGAAGGCGGTCCTGCTTGATGCGGCCAAGAAACAGGATCGGATTGTGGTGACTGGTCTCCCAGAGATCCCTGTCCAGCCGGCGGAACAGATCGACCACTTCCGGGTCCCAGCTCCATCTCAGGTTATAGGCCAGGGTTTCGAGCGATTTCAGGTTCTCAGGCAGCGAAGGATGAACACGGAACTCTCTAACTTTCATTCACGACCTCTGGTTCAAAGTTTCTTTGAAAGGCGTCCTGAACCGTCGCCATCAGAACGGGTTCGCGCAGGTCGGCAGTTTACACAAACGGGCTGGAAAAGATGAACGATTCTGCGCGGATGCAGGAGAGCCCGGGGATGAACTTTTTCAGAATGTGCGCTGAGCGGCACCACGGCTGCGTACTATTCGCACCTCAACTTGTAGATGGAAACACCCTCATTCAGGAAGATCCGCTCCGCTCTCACATCGCCACGCAGTTGCCTGTCAAGTTCTTCATTGACTCGCCTGATGAGAACGATGTGTGCGCCGAATTCTTTACATATCGCCGGCACCGGGTCTCCCAGTTTGCCATCAACGATGGAATCCCACAGCCGCCAGAGCCGCGGGTCATACTCGAACATGAACACGGGATCGAGAGCCACCATGTAGCGAAGTTTCGGGGCGCGGAAAAAGAGTTCGGGAAAATCGCTCCAAAAAGTATGGAAGACCAGGGCCTCGTCAGACAGATTCTCACTCATCCAATCCGCGGCCGCGCCGACTGACCGGTTCGTGTGGCTCATGACGGACGACTGCGTCTTAAGAAAAGTGTTCGCCCCAAGGAAACTGAAATAGAAGATCCCAGCCACCGGCATGGCAATGCGGGCCCAGCGTCGTTCGAAGAACCAGGCCTCGAGATCGACGCCATCCAGAATATCCGTAAACGCGGTCGCGGCGAAGACGAGCGCGAATGGAATGAAATACTCGACGAACCGCTGCGAGAGCATCGTCAGCCCGAGCAGCGCGCCCGCAAACATCAGCCAGCTCCATGTGCGAGCGCTCGGCTTCCTGCCACGAACCAGAAAACCGAGGAATGAAAACGTCACCGCAGTGCTGGCCAGAGTGAGATCGAAGAGGAACGCTGTACCGGTCAGCGAGTCCAGCTCCGATCCCTGGCTGAGTTCGACGCCTTTCAAGCCCCAGGCATGGAAGGGCGCATAAAAATTCTGCACAAACCAGAGCCTGAAATTGTTCGGGCAATTCGGATGGATCAGAAAGCCCGCCAGCAGCCCGGCCGAAGGAAACAGCAAGGCACGCCAGTCCCACTTTTCGCCGGCTATGACCAGCCCGATATTGAAGCAGACCACCTGAATCAGAATGAGCTGCGGCGCAGAGTAACCCAGCGCGTACACCACGCCCATCACCCCAAGCCATCGATAAGATCTGCGATGAAGGAGCCGCGCCAGAATGAGCAGAAAGATGAGCGAGAAAACATGCGGCCGCGTCATCGAAAGCCGAAAGATGAAATACGGCCCTGCGCAGAGCAGCAACGCAGTCCACGAAAACGGCCAGCGCGTCTCGAGCGCCCGCAGAAGCGCATAGAACAAGGCAAAGACACCCCCACCCATCAGACACGAAGCCAGCTTCGATCCCAGAATCAGATCGCCGAACGAAAAGGGAATCAGCAGCAGATGAAACAGAAATTCCTTATCGGAGAATTGGTCCTTGAACAGGCTGAACTGAGCCCAGGGAAATTCCTTGATGATGCCCTGCGTCCGGGTGATCTCCGCATATCGCATGTGGTAGTAACCGTCGTACCCCACCATATCGGGATCGGAGAATCCGATGAGACCCGTTGCGAAAACGCCCAGCAGGAATGAGCCGACGTATGGGGCAATAGTCACCCGACGAGGCTTTGCGTCTCCCTCTGTTTGAGCCGGCTTCCTGTCGGTCATTGTGCTCCCTCAAACACCCATGTACCGAAGCTCTCGGGCTCGTGAAAGCCCTGCTCAATGATCGACCATGAGCTGACTTCCCCATTGCCGGCGCGCCGGCTGCGGCAGAAGTTGCCATGCCATTTCTGACCTTCGGGCGGATTATCGAATCCGAGCACGTCGAAAGGAATCTTCAGCTCAATTGTCCATCGATCTTTGCTGATGACGGCAGCGTGATTGCTCTTCAGTTCATGCTCTTTCTTCTTCTGAAAGCTGTCGAAGTAGGCACCGGACGGATTCATGGCGACCTGCCAGTAGCGATGGACATTTGCCACCCTTGAGAAGAACACCTCCACCGTCTCATCCTCGAACAGTGAGAAGCTGTCGTGTGGGTGCTGCCTGCTCTTCGCCTTCGTGATCTCTGATTCCATACAGGTAATGCCGAGATAGAGGTAACGAACGTCATACATCAGGCGTGCCTTCGTTTGCTCTTTGGCCTCGAGTTTGATGCCCCGCCTGCGAAATGCCTGCGCGACACCCGCAGCTTTCCATGCAGGCTCATCCAGTTTGCCATCGATCATCGGGGCCTTCGTTCCAATTGGTATTCGGGGGATTTTGAGGATACGGGATTCACGTGCGAAAAGGATCTTCAGCGGCTTGCCTTTCTGAGGCTTCTGTTGGGGGGCGAGGGTGCGAAGCCCTTTCTGCAACACCATGAATTTCTTAAAGTCATCGTGTGTGAGATAGAAGAGCGACTTCTCGGGCGCCTGGACAAACCCCGCGCAGCGCAGGTTGTAGTGAAGCAGTTTCAGGCAGTCCCCAAACATCTCGATCCGTTTGCGCTGTGGTTCGGATTCCGCCGCGGCGCGGGCCTTTGCATAGAGTGTTTCGAACTCGGTGAATCGCGGCGCGTAATACTCGGTGACCAGCCTGTAAGAGACATCATAGTCCGGCTTTCGGAAACCGGGATGAGCACGCACGTAAGCGGCGATGATATCTTCAGAAATCGAATAGATTTTCTCGATGTAAGGTGCGCCCTTTCCGTAAGCACGGGTGAGGAATTCGTCATACAGCGAGTCCACATCCAGTCCGGGCTCCCACAGCAGGCGAGCGACCATGTAATTGTGCAGAGCGCCGACTCCCCATGCTGCGTGGCCGGTGTAATTCACAAAAAGAGGCACATATTTTTCATAGGCCGGAAAAGTGAGTTTCAAAATTTCACGGCCGGGTGGGACAGGCAGGCCATACCAGTCCCGCATCCAGGTTGAGTAATCTGTGACCGCAAGATTTCCAGTGAACTTCGACCATGCCGGGAAAAGTCTTCTGAACTCCGCTGCTCTATCAGGCTTGTAGAGTTTGAATCCGTAGTGGTCGAGAACCGCAACATCAAGCACCAGGTTTTTTTCTACCCGCGTGATTTCGTCCGGCGGGTAGGTGTAAGCGTTGTAGACCAGCCCTCCTACGATTCGATCCGGGTGTTTCTGCCCGACCAGTCTTGCGACTCCATTGTAGAACTTCAGGACTGCGGAAGTCATGCTCCATCCTCTTTCCGCATAGTTCCCCCAGCGCCCGCGGTCATCACGGATAACGTGTTTTTCGCAACGTTCGCATTTGCAGAAGCGCATCCCATCGCTGAGCGAAAGAGACGCGTGGTAGCGTTCAGGATTGCGTGAGAGCAAGTCTGCCACGCTTTCACCAAAGGCATGAATGAGATCCGGATTCGTCAGGCAATATTTGTGATTCAGCTTCATATTTTCCGGCACAGGCTGCCTGGTACCGTCTTCCAGCAGCGGCATGTATTCCGGATGTTGCAGTAACACCTCCCTTGAAGGGTGGTTGTCAAAAGAGTGCCCGAAGCTGAGGTAATACCATTCGTTGATCTTGTGACGCCGCTTCCACTGCATGACCTCCGGCACGTTGCGGCCCTGAACATAGGCCAAGGCCCTAAACCGAAAAGTGGGCTTTCCTGTGATATCCAAATTTCCAAACGTAATTTGGTTTGCAGTCGGAACATCTTCGCCGAGCTCACCTGGCATCAGCCACCGCACGCCGGCCACCCTCTGAAGAAAGGAGCACGCACCGAAGTAAGTGCCACGGCTGACATGCCAGTTCCATTTCTCCTTTCCGTCCGGGGTATCGTTGCCCGCGATGAAAATGTCTCGTCCACGGGAGAGGATCCGAAAGCTCTCGTATTCCATGGCCTTTCCATCGAGCCCAGCATCGCGCGCGGGCCGGCTGTCGCCGAGAGCGATCATGGGAGAAGACGGTTTGGTTACTATGGCGAGTTTGACGCCGGTAGCCTTTGCCAGGATGCGCCGGATTTCCGCGGCCGATTCCTTCACCGATGCAGGCGCGTCCAACTGGTGATAGATGCGGTAATCCGTGGACTTTGGACCTACCAGAACATTGGGCTCCGCCTGAATGCCGGCCGCGCAAAGAAACACACATAACTTTGAAAGCATGGGTCTGTTACTCCTTGTCCGTCGTTCCTTGACGAATTTGACACTCATCCATCCCATTCTTCATCATTCCATCACGCCCCTTAGCTTAGCCACCTTGGATCTTCCTCTCGGCTCTTGACACAAAAACCCGTTCGCTTATATCTAGCACGCGATCTCTGCATTAACCATCAACCACTAATCATTCTTCACCATGTCGAAAGCTCTGAGTATTGTCCCTGATCCGCTTGCGGCGGAAAACAGAATCATCTTCGCCACAGGCCCGCTCACCGGAACTGACGCCTCCTGCGGCGCACGCTACATCGCGAGGCCCGCTGAATTCCACCGGGCGACACTCGACAAAAAAAGAAAAACTCAATGCATCGCCCGTTACCGGCACAGGGCTGCCGACCTACGGCACGGAAGTGTTGATGAACGTCATCAACGAAGCCGGCGCGATGCCCACCAGAAACTTTCAGGAGGCCCAGTTCGAAGGGGCTGACAACATCAGCGGTGAAACGCTGGCAGGCGCGTGGGCTAAAAACGGCTGGGCGAGGAGACCACCTCAGAAGAGGAGGCCGAGACTCGAACCGTCGCCAACAAAGCCTGCTTTGCGTGCACAATTGCGTGTGGCCGGGTGACAGAAATTCCCTCCGCTGCATCAGGCCAACACCGCGTGACTACCAGCCCTCACAATTGGCGACAAGCCAGTGAGGGGCCGGAGTATGAGCCCGCGTGGGCCCTTGGGTCGAACTGCGGTATTGACGATCTGGATACCCTCCTGAAAGCAAATTTCCTCGGCAACGAGCTTGGCCTGGAGCCGGAAGAGACCGACATCCCTCTCAACTTCGGAATGCAGACGCCCTCGTAGGGATGGTCGAGCGCACCGCGTATCGCCGGGGCTTCGGGGACAAGCACATCACGCGGCGTACATGGTCAATCCGACGGAATCGTCCTGAAGTCGGCATGGTCTCTGTACTTGATGTTCCGGCGGCCGAAGTACGTACCGTAATACGGTGAGTTGGCGTCAATCCACGTTACCAGCGTGATGAATTCTTCCCGTGGTAGAGTTGCGCCCTCGTGCCCTTCGCGAAGCATCTTGATCAGTTTACTGGCGTGAGATCCCAGCGTGTAGGGCGGAATGGGCGCGGCATCGCCCGTCTTGGGTTGGTTCTCATGAAACACCTGCACGAGGTTCCTGCGGAGAAGGTTCTCGTACGAGCGGTTGAACAAGGTCGTCAACTCCCCGGTCAGATCGAGTTTGCCTTCGGTCTTCTTGCCGCCGTGACAGCGGACACAATGGCGGTCGAGGATGGGCTGAACGTCTTTCACGTAATGAATCGCCCGAGGCGCCACCTCTCCGGGCTGTGCGGCCAGAGCGCTCGCAGGGCGGCCTATAGCCAGAGGGTGGCCCAAGCCGGTTGAAGGGGCCAGACGCCGCTCTCCATGGCAGCCGATGCAGGAACGCGTTTCCCCGGGCCGCAGATTGACGAAGGTCCTCATGCGCTGAACTTCCATGAAATTCTCGTCCAGCACCTGGAAGAAGAGGTTCTTGTCCGGAGGAACCTGAAAGTGGGCGGAACCGTCTTCCTCTACCGGCACGATGCCGTGCAGACGCTTCACGTGGAGGCTGCCGTTCATGCTCACCACCGCGTGCTGTTGATACTTGGCGTCGCCGGTCCAGAACCGCCGGGCGGCCCAGGGCCGGGGCAGCGTCTCCATCACTCGAAGGTACTTGATCGTGCCGGGGGGAACGCCGTCCAGCCCCCGGTACACGTTGCTCATCACCAGGGTGGCCGGCCCCTTTCCGGGCGGCCGGGACGCAGGCAGCACGGGCGGCCTTTTGCGGGGCCGCAATGGGATCGGCTGCCAGCACGATATCTTCGCGTCTCGATGGATCAGGACCCGGTTGCCGAATACGTCCAACAGGTAGATTCCATAGGCCCTGACATCATTGAAGGGCTTGTCGGGATTACAGACGACGAGGAAAAACTTGTCGTTCAGTGGCTGGACGTCGCCATACAGTGGCCCCCTGTTGTCGCGGGCCCAACGCCCGTTGCGCCGGTGGTAGTAGCCGTGCTCTGAACGGATATCGAGGTCCGGTGTGACGTAAGTCATCGGCTCCCGGGTGCGAATGGAACGGTTGGTATTCACCTTGATCACCGTGCCCACGCCCAGCGGCATGTGTGGCGCGCCGATGACGGCAAACAGGTTGTTGTGCCCGGGCACCGCCCGCCCGTGCAGGAGCGTGTCGGGAAAGGTAATGTCGTTACCGAAAATCTCGGCCGAACCGGTCCCGTCCGGCCGCATGGCCCAGAGACACTTGATCACCACGTCGGCTTTATCGACGTATTCCCATCGGGTGTAGAGGATCCGCCCGTCGTTCGTCACGCTCGGCGATGACTCGCTGACCGGGCTGTTGGAAAGGACCTCCATGTTTCGCCCGTCCTTGTCCATCCGGTAGAGCGTCGTGGTGGAAAAGAGGTCGGGCGCGTCACAGAGGATGCCCCGTTCACACCGAGTGGAAATGAAGCAGATCGCGCCATCGGGCAGATAGCAGGGATGCATGTCGTCGGTGTGATGCTGATACATCTGGTTGATTTTGTATTTCTTGATTCGCTCCTGTTCATCCTTTGGCGGAAACGTGAGCTGCCGCAGGCCCTGCCCATCAATGCCTGTTTCCCAGATACGGAAACCCTCGCCGATTCTTCTTTTGTAATCGAAGACAATCCGGCGGCCATCGAACGACAGGTCGAACCGGCCGAAAATACCTCCATTCAGCTTGGGCGCCAGTTCGGTCACCTTGCCATCCGAAAGCGACAGGGCACACAGGTTGCCCCCGAAATGCTTACACCCGTTGATATAGTCGGTGTAATAATGGTTGGACTGATAGGTGTACCGCTTCACGAAGAGGAGGTCGTCGAAGTTCAGCAGCGGGTTCTTCCTGACAAGGGCCTCCCTGCGGAGTTGCCGGATCTGCTCGAGTGTTGTCTTTGCCGGACCTCCGTTTTCCATTTCAAAGGTCAGCGTCTTCTCCAGCTTATCGAGTCGAGCCAGAAAAGTTAGAGCGTCCGGATACTCCTCTTTGTATTCCTTGCTCAAACAGGTGATAGCCGACCGCAATCCATCGAGATTGTACTCCGCCAGTAGCGCCTTCTCCCTCGTTTTGACCTCCTCCGGAGTCAGGTAAACACTCTTATCCGGCGGCCCCTCGGAGGTCGAGACGGTCAGTCCTTTAAGATGCGGCATGAAACCTTCGGCTGTGAGACGGATCCGATTCCTGCCGGGTTCGAGTTCGAAGGGCCCGCAGCTCTGCCAGCGAAGGTCCCGGGACATCCAACCGCCGGTGATGCCGCCCAGGAGGGTTCCCTTCTGCGCCTGCCCATTGATGCTCAACCGGCACGGGCGGCGTTCCCTGGAGC
>Ga0208129_1000990_pt1 | contig 11690 bp, 9 predicted proteins | sample ETNtaG_13_FD_185759 | JGI IMG/M metagenome (GOLD analysis project Ga0208129, IMG submission 185759) | Marine microbial and viral communities from oxygen minimum zone, Eastern Pacific Ocean - ETNP201306PF47B (SPAdes) (version 2) | ecosystem: Environmental > Aquatic > Marine > Oceanic ...
CCTTCCCAGTCTTCCTCAGATTCAAGGACCTCTTCTATTTCACTGGCGCGCCATCCCTGCCAATCCTCAGTGAGGTCGATCGTCGTAAGCAAGATCCTCTCAGGAGTGTCCTGCGCCCTTGAAAAAAACAAGAAGAGTGTTTTCCCTTCAACAAAGAGTCCATTGTGGCGGATCCGAGGGATCATTTCTGGCCCGGCAGAAAAACCAGTGATTCCATTTTCCGACCTGTAGAAGATGCCACCGTCGACACTATTCATCGCGAAGGCATACCAGGCCCCCTCGTATTGGAATACTCGAAAATAGGACGTACCGAGAATCTCGTCCTCAGGCTTAAAGCTCAGTCCGTCATTAGTGAATGCAACATAAGAAACCTGCAAGCCGTGCTCACTTTCCTTAACCGGAGGCTGGTGGAAGTACATCCTGATTCGCTGGTGCTCTTCCTCGATATGGATATCCGGGCTTGCGATATGGCCTCTTCCAGGAGCGTCATCAAGATGCAATATTCCAGCGGTGTAAACCCTCCACGGACCTTCAAGCTCATCGGAATAGGCCATCCGAATGTGGTCGTCGCAATGGTGCGCGAAATACAGGTAATAGCGGCCAAGTGGATTCTCGAGCCAATCGGGCACACGGATTAATGACGGCCCGTTGATGTTCTCGCCCACCTTGCCCTCAAATCCCTCAAGATCAGGATGAATGATCGGATTTCCAGAAAGTCGTTCCACGCGGAAATGTGTAGCGGGAATCGTGTCTGCATTACTCATTATTTGTACCGTTCAGGTTGTAACAGACCATCTCGTCCGAATTTCTAATCAGCAACATACCATCGGCCAGAGCGGGCACATTCCACGTCTTGGCTTTCAGAGCCTGGAACTTCGATATTTCATTCCATCCATCAGGGCTTGCCTCCACAAGCGCCAGTTGACCCTTCTCGCCCAGAATAATCAGCTTTCCATCCGCGTAAATGAGCTGGCCGTATCCGTAGCGTCCTTTCTTCCATTTCCTTTTTCCGGTCTCGACGTCCAGACAAACGAGAATCCCGTCGTCTAGACCGTACACGTGGCCTTCATGGAAAATTGAAGAATTAAATTTGTTCTTCATCTGGAGGTTCGACCACATTTCAAGGGCGCTGAAAACGACCACTGTAGAATCGTTATCGTGTTTCACGATCTGAACGAGCGCGCAGCCTTTCCCATAGCCGGAGGAGATGAAAATCTGGCTGTCGCTGATGAGCAGGGGCTGTGCACAGTTGTTGTGGTATTCCGGCGCCCAGGGAAAGGACCACAGGAGCTTGCCAGTGCCGGGCTCGAAACCATTCATGTTGAAAGCAGAGACACCTAGAATCTGCCTTTTCCCAAGCAGTTCCACATCCATTAGAGAGACGTATGCCTGTTTTTCTACTAATGCCTTTGTTATTAGTTTGCCTGTCAATTTGTCAAAACCAAGAAGTGACTCGCCAGACTGACCTGAATTAGTCACGTAGACCAGGTCTTCGACCACCAGCGGTGAGCCGGCCATGGCCCAATCCAGATTCTTCTCTTTGAGATCTGACAGAATATTAATCGTCCATACATGTTCTCCCGTGTCAGCTCTAAGACAGACCAGGTGGCCCTCAGCACCGAGCGAATACAGTAAACCTCCGTTCAAGGTCGGAGTGGCACGGGGGCCGTCTCCTCCTAATTGTTCCTTGAAATAGGCTTTGTACTTGTAGGCCCATAATTCTTTTCCTGTTCTGAATTCATAACAGGTGATCGCCTCGTATTCCCGCCGTTGTTCGATCGTGTACGCCTTGCCGCCACTTATTACAAAGCCCGCAAACCCAAGCCCTACAGGCTGTCTGTAAAGCTCTGGAGGGCCTCCGTTTGGCCACTTTTCCAGCAGATTCGTTTCTTTTGAATAGCCGTCTCTCTGGCTGCCGCGATACTCCGGCCAGGATGATCTGCTTTTCTCAGGTCTTGCCTCACGTTCTGTTGGCTGTTGTCCGGCTCTGTTTCTCTCAAGTCGGCTGAATTTCGTATCAGGACCCTCAAAATCGAAATAGGGTGTGAGATCGCCAAGTGTCTCCCAACGGCTTTTCAGGAAGTGCATGCCGATGACGCCAAGCAGAATTAGGCAAACGATTCCTGCCAGGCACCATCTGACAAGGCGCAGAATGGTCCGGAGTCCCCTTGCCGCTTCTTGGGCCTGGCCGGTAACACTCTGAGCAGGATTAGGCGTTTCTTCTTGGGACATTTATCTGACGGTCCAATCCTGAGGACGGTTATAGAACAGAAAGGGGTGAATAGATACTTGTTCCTGCTTCACCTCGTTTCGGAAAGCAGACCAGATATCAAGCTGCCATAGCATGCACAGGACTGCTTCTTCATGACAATGTTTGTGAATGTCCTGTGCGATGGCCTGGATGCGCTCGGCATTGGGGCGAGCATTCATCTCACGGAATCGTTCCATTAGAAGATCGCTCTCATACCCCATGTAGTTGGAAGCGCCTTTCTTAGTGCGTGAACTATCCAAGAGCGGTGCAAGGTTTAATGTCTCGTCAAAGGTGTGAGTCATATAGGCAACATCAAAATCCTGCTCATTAATGACTTCATCGTGGAGATCCCTTTCGAGCTTTCTTTCGAGCCTGACTTCGAAGCCTAATTCTTCGAGAGTTTCCTGAAAATTAGTGCAGGCTCGTTCGATGTTGCGGTCGTAGCTTGGAAACTTCAGGCTGAACGACGGATTTGGGATTCCTGCCTGAGCGAGCATTTCACGGGCCCCCTTGGCATCGAACTGATAAACATCAACCAGTGGGCTGTATGCCCAGCTTCCCTTGGGGTACGGGCCAGACAGCAGTACGTGGGGCTGCCCACCTCGCCCACCACGAAATATCTTTTCAAGGACAGCCCTTCGTTCGAGGCCCATATTGATCGCCTGACGAATCTCCTTCTTCTGGAACAGCCGGCGGCGGAAATTAAACGCAAGGAAATGCACCTTCCAGGTCTTGAACCTTCTCAAGTAGTAGTTTTCAGGCAGATTCGCAAAAAACTCGATATCCAGGGGCCTGAGTTCTACGCTTACATCGATACTGGTTTCCTTAGCCCGATCGATTTCCAGGGCCTGCCTGGCGGCCGAACGGTCGTGGTAGATTTTCAGGCCGATTCCGCTCAGGAAAGGCCTGTATGTCCTGTGAATCGGCGCAGGAGGCCTTGCGGCTAGGAAATAGCCGGGATTACGTTTGAAGAACAATTCGCTCTGTCCTTTGTCCCCAGAAGGATCCCTGAGGAACGGTCCGCTTCCGATGGGGGTCCTGCGAAACCAGTGTTTGGCAGTCAGGGCCACTGTTGCCAGATTCCCCGGAGGAAGAATCTGCAATTCCCAGAAACGTGGCTGATTTTGAAGAGAATCCGTTGTTCTCAATCGCAGGGAATTTCCATCCAGTACTTCGCTGGAGCGAATCCACTTTAATGACAGTGCTGATTTCGAGCTTCCTGCCGCGGCCTGGTCAATAACTCGTTTCAGATCTTCCGGAGTTACGCTTTTACCGGCAGGCCATGAAACGTCATCTCGGAGTTCGAGAACATAGTCATTTGCCTCCTCGCGCCTGGTCTTCTTTACGAGGTCTCGAACAGTCAGGGGGGCGCCAACCGCGTATTCCGGAAAGATATTAATTGAAAATAGTGCACCAAGGTTACGAGGCGGAGCTCTCAGCATGATTCGGACGCCATTCTCCGCGTCCGGAAGGATTTCCTCAATTTCAACTCCGTCTCGTTCCGGTGTACCTCTTTCTGCCAGTACGCGCCTTCTCTTTGCCGTATAGACAAGGTCTTTCGGGCTCACCGTATCGCCATTTGGCCAGTGAATACTCTTGCGCAGAGTAAAACGATAGGACCGATTTCTCTTAATCGTTCGCCAACTCGCAGTCATATCACGGAGCTGCATCGGAATATGGAATGGATACCGAGGCAGAATTTTAAACGAAAGTAATGAGAGAGGCTCGAAGAACTGTCGCGTCAGATGGATGCTGATTTTGAAAGGGTCATGGATGGTTGTCTTCCTGAAAAAACTAGCAAGAAATGGATCGAAATTTTCAGTCTCAGGATTCCTGATTGCATCAATAGTGAAATCCACATCGTAGGCGGTAATCGCTCTGCCATTTGGCCACCGATACTCCTTCTTCAATTCGAAGGTGTAACTGAGCCGGTCAATAGATGCGCTCCACTTCTTAGCAAGTATTCCAATCCACTTCTGGCCCCTTTCATCCAGGCTTACAAGCGGATGATACATAAGCTGGCCAAGGCGCTGCTCGACTGGTTTTTTGGCCGTTATAGCCTCAAAAGTCTCAGGATAGGTGATCTCCCCGATTCTCAGGGTCTGCTGTCGGGCGATGCTCGCGGCCTCCTTGTAACGGACTTCCCGCAGCTCGCGGCTGTATTTACGTTTCTGCTCATCGGACAATTGGAAGGCCAGAGACAACGCCTCTTTGTATGCAGCCTGTGCCTCAGCAAAAGCGTGCCTTTTGAATTGGGCATCTCCAAGTTTTTCTTTTTCTCTGACGCCCAGGTAGCCAGTGCCGGCACCCAGGACAACGACCGAGATAGCTATAATGATTCCGCTCTTTATTTTCATCCTTGAATGATCATCTGTTCATATCCGCCAGAGCTTCGTACTCGATGAGCTCCGGCAATTGATATTTGGAAGCAAGTAAGGCGAGGTTATTCGATACAACTTTGAATACAGAGCGTTGTTTCTCCTTTGAGGCTTCTTGATCCAGTTCCTGGATTGCCAGGCGATAATACTCCTCGGCCTGTCTGGCCTTATCCTTTTGCCTGGCGAAGTAAAGCCCCAGATTGCTAAGGAGCTTTGCCCGCTCTGCAGCCTGGTCTGAATATCTCATGATGGTCTGATGAAACTGGACCATCTTTTTGTCCCGATTGTCCTCAGGCAGCCGTTCTTCATAGCTCTCCCAGGGGATATCCAGGATGGCTGCCGGCTTGGTCAGATTGAGCCTTCTCTTAAGTTCTTCAATTCCGGTCTGAATGCCAAATACATTGTCAAAATTGAGCCACTCTGCGGCGAGGACTTCCCTGGCAGCCAGGTCGTTCTCCCCTAACTCAGACCAGATGTATCCAAGATTAACATGTGAGGGCGCCAACCCCGGGTCGACCTTGATAGCCTGAATGTATCTTCTTCTGGCTGAATTCAACAATCCCCTTCGGTCTTTCTGATTTTTGCTTATCAGGAAATAGTAATTCCCGATCAGATGGTATGGCAGACCTTCCGATCCTGAAAAGAACACTTTGGCGCCTGATTCAGCGTGTCTTTTCACTGCGCGAGTCATGTTTCGGTTCATCTCTTCATGTAGTGAGAAGTATTGGTCACTGAAATCCGTTTCAATCTCGACCCACTTTGAAACCCCTTCTCGGATAACATGGTGTGTGCCAGGCGGCAGGTAGAGACGCAACTTTTCGTTTGAAGTCCAGGGCTGAATCTTCAGCAATCTATGATCAACAGTAAGTGCTCTTGCTGTTGTAAGAATTTCCAGGTATGGCGATTTTATCTGTGCCTCTGGTTTTCTGGTCTCAGTTGTCTGATCGGAGGGCTTGGCTGTTTCAGCTTTGTCAGTATTCGAAGTGTTGAGATTTTCAGTGATCGGGTCATCGACCAGTGCGGTCCGTGCCGCGACAGTTGTTGTTGGAACATTCTCAGGCCGCTGATTGTTTGCCGGTCCGGATTTGAGAAACAGGTAAATTCCTGTTGCGGAGACAAATATCCCAATTACTCCCATGAGAACTGGCAGGAGCATCGATTGTGGCTTCTTCCGGTCTTTTACTGAGTCCGTCCTCTTGGGCGGATCGCCAAGGGATCGAGTTCCAGTGCGCGACTGAAGAGCGTGTTCAAATGCAATGAGATCCAATGTGTGATTGCAGCGCGGGCAGGGTACCTGGTCTCCAACGATGCTTCGCTCGATCTCTAATCCCGCTCTGCATTTCGGGCAGCGGATCTTCATAGCACGCCCCTTCTTCGCTTGACCACGATGACCACGGCGGCAACCACTATCAGTGCGCCAATACCCACCACTATCGTTGGAACAACTAATGCAAGAGGGCGGCCGTCTTCCTGTACGGGAGAGCGGTGTATGTTTTGCGGGTCAGGTGTTCCTGAAGAGCCCTGCGTTCCCAGGATTGTTCCATCGCCAAACAGAAGTTTCTGACGAGGATGATGCACGACGGGCGCAACATTTTCTTCCTTCAACTGCGGTCGTTCCAGTTTCTGGATGGCCTGCAGCCGGCTGGCGTAATCCAGAACAGCCTGACAGGGCAGTTTGGCCGGGAGCATATTTTCGTCGTAGGGATAGTAAAGGAGGTCATCGAGCCGGCCTGAATAGAAGTAAATGTACCCGGCCCAGGCAAGATAGAGAGTTCGATGAGCGTGAGGGTTGTGACGCTCTGTCTGCTTATACGCGATATTCAATGTCTGAAGTGCGAAATCCATGATCTGCTGGTCTTCAGTGGTCGAGGCATGAGTGAATCGCAGCCACGCCAGAGCCCAAATCCAGTCAACGTACTTTTTTTCGAATCTTGAAAGGCTCAGTTTTAAGTATTCTGGCTGTGCCCTCACCTGCCGCAGTCCAGTCTCCAGCCTGTATGCCCAGAACTCCGGCCATGCGCTATTAAATCCGGCCACAGTTGCAGCTCGTATCAGAGTCTCGGGATGGATATCTGTTTGGAGGTGTCGCTTGATGCTTGTTACTTCAGCACTGGTCCGGGACATCCATTCACTAATGCTTGAGACGTCTCCCTGACTTGCGGCCATGCCCGCGGAAGTGAGTACCTCTTCGATAGTGAGTGCTTGCTCCAACCTGGAAGCGGGGTCGGCAATCCAGTGCAGTGAGTTATAGAGCGGCAGCTTGAATGTGACTGTGCGATTAGAGAAATCGACGCTGCCGAGCTCAAGATGTTCCTGCGGTTGATTCATCGCATTCAGCACATCTTTTTCTGAGGTGTCTGCAAAGCTCGACGGTCTGAGATTCATCGCTCCATCTTTTTTGCACTTTCTGATTCTATCCAGGTTTACATCTGCCCTTTCCCGGAATGCGCCCGCTTGGGTTGCCTTCTGAAGCCAACTAATTGCCTGCCTCCAATTACGGGTTTCTTTTTGAAGGATGAGATTTCCGCTCATGTGATTCAGGCCAAGATAGAAACAGATCGCAGGGTCAGGTGTTTCGGTCTTCGTTGCATAGTGATTGAGCACCTCTCTCTGCAATTCCAGTGCAGTGCGTACGACGATACTTCTGGCGCATCGATCATCTAGTTCTGAGTTCTCTGAGGCGATGGGATTCATGAGGCAACATGTGCAAAACACTAACGTCAGCCGGCTCATCACGAATCAGTTTCCGAGGTGATTAAGAATGAGAACATATATTCCTTGTGACAGTCCCTTTGTTGCCGAGAAAGTCACCTCTGGATACCGGGCATTGGGATTAACTACCGGGGCGACGGCCGTGGTGTAGCGGCGATCATAGTCAAAAGCCGTCAACGGCGCGCCTTCACGATTTTCTTTTGAGAGCAGGCGGTAATAGCTCTCCTCGAAGGTAACGATGTTTTCCTGATTCTTGAGGGCAAAAAAGAAAAGCCGTTTGCTGTCCCTAGTCCATGCCGGGCCAGAGTGATCGAAGTTCGTTTCGACGACGACTTCTCTGGCAATCTGCCTTGCCGGGCCGCCTTCCGTGGGAACTGTCATCAGGTCGTATCTGCCTTTCGTCTGACCGGCCATGTAGAAAGCGATCCATGCTCCATCCGGTGACCATGCGGGGCTCATCAGCGGCTTCAGTTGCGGCGATACGACTACTCTTTCCGTCCCGCTGATCTGCTTCAGTACGAGGCTGTATTGGGTTCCTGCTTCATCTGCGGCTGTCTTGACGAATGCATAGCGCTTTCCGTCAGGTGACCATGCCGGGAATCCACCCTCTGCAAGCTGTCGGGGCTGCCCCGGGCTTTGAAGGTCGTCGAATTCAAAGAGCATGACTCGGCCTTCCATTTCATAAAGCAACTGGCAGCTCCCCTGGACGGTGATTCTCAGGTCCGGGTGCTTTTTGAGTTGTCTCGTATTCGTCAGCCTGCGTGTTTTCAGGCTCGTCGTGGCCAGGAACAGATTCATTGTCTGTTCAGGCCCGGCAGTACTGGCGAAACAGAAATCTGTAAGGGAGGGGTGGCCGCGCCTCCAGGCGAACATGTAATCATAGCTCTCCTCTTTCGGCAGAACGGTTCGGACCGCGCCTGTGGCCAGGTTGTCAAGAATCTCGATCTTGCTCGACTTCCGTTCGATGTCTGCCCTGACAAAGGCCAGCCTCTTGCCATCTGGCGAATAAACTGGTGCGTAGCGGTCATCCTTATCGCGCAGGAGCTCGATGAAGATGATGGGCTCTGGGCTTTCGGAATTGATCAGCCTTTCCAAAGTCTCAAGATCAGGCAGAGGACTTTCGTTCTCGCGAGGCTGGCCCAGGCTCGAGTGCCGTCCGATAACCGGACGGCTCAACTTAATGTCCTTGAATTCCTTGCCGACCGATTCTGCGGATACCGGCAGGCTGGCCAACAAATGGATGATTAATTGGTGAACGGCCCTGGAGGTCACTGAGTAATGAGTAATACGTAATACGTAATGAGTAAGAATGATCCGACAACAGTGCTTATTTTAACCGCATTGCAGACGCATCCCTAATCCTAAGGCTGCCTTCGGCCGCAACCGCAGCTACGATAGAAATACCACGGATGGCTTTGCCATCTTTGCCATCCGTGGTAATTATCTCCGCGCTGCGCGGAGAAGTCACACCCACAGACTCTATTGGGGCGACGCTGCCGACGGTCATTCTTCGCCCCGTAGACCAAGGCAACGTGAGACTTGCTTGTTCATTCTCCTCGTCTTTCTTTTCGTCTTAATCTCGAATTGCTCCTGGACAGAGATTAAGACGAAGAGAATGAACAAGCTTCATTCCTAACCGCCGTGCCTGCTATATCGCCTTTACTCTGCGCCCATCAGTTCTGTCAGCACCTTCACTGATTCATCCACGATCATGCTGAGGGCCTCCGGTGCCAGCTTAGATCCCATGCAGACATCGGTTTCGTATCCGCCGCCTTCGATGGCCTGGGGTGTTGGGATGTACCCGGAGTAGCCATTGGACATGTGCGCAACATAGGTGCGCGCGGCGGGGGACCGTCTTTTGATTTCGAGCTGGCCTTCTACGAACGGCTCGCCTGTCAAGACCAGGATGGCCACGTCGCCAATCCGGACGGCCTGCACTTCGTACTCGAACGTTTCGCGGGCGTTCACCAATTCTTCCAGGTCGAGCATGGAAGCAGCGTAACACCAGGCCCAGTCCACGCGGGTCTTCTCTTCATCCAGCCACATGGGCTCGGGATTTTCATCTATGAGCTTATGCGCGTTCTCGAACTTCTCGGAGGATATGTCACGGAAGGGGAGCTGAATTCTGCTGCTCTTTGAGCGGAGCACGGACGACGCACAGGGCTTCAGTTCTGCAAAGGTCTTTCGAGTGGTTTCGGTCAGGAGCTCGCCCATGCGATCTACTGTGTCGACTTGGGTGGGATCGAGGGCGTTGTTGTGATGAACGTTTCCGCAGCAGCCGTTAACGACCAGGGGCATACCGCCCTCGAGATCGGGCTCGACCAGATCGCACCACAGGCCGGGCCAGTCAGGGCAGATGTATCGTTGTGGATAACCGTGAGTCGGATGGCTGGTATGGTGAAGGATAAGCGCCACGGAGTTGGCATCTTCATCTTTCAAGGACAGCAGCCCGACTTCCGGGTCCGCCGGACCTTCGATGTGCAGTATCTCTTCGTTGGGCCGCCCGAACATGGTGGAAGAGCCGTCACGCATGACGTATCTGCGGTTGAATGCGACGCGACCATCGGGCCTGGCGCCGTAGGAAATCGAGACCGGTTTTGCCGAGCCTCTGGCCTCACGAACGGCCGCGATGATTTTCGGCAGCGCGTGTTCGGCATAGTCGTGAGTCATCCCGCGAAGCCAGGGATATTTTTCTGTCGCAGGCAGCCGTCCACTCAGCATCAATTTGCCGAGTGAGGGCGCGGAGTGAGTCTGCGTTACGTGAACAGCCACCGCCTCGAAGGGGATTCCACATTCTTCTTCAATGGTTTGTCGGACCTTGTCAGACCATTCGGTAGTCACTGCCAGCAGATCCATTGAAAGCAGGCAGAATTTCTCTTCTCCCTGCTCGAGGACGAGGGCACGCACGTAGATTGGATTTCGGATTTCCTCGGTGGGGCGACAGCGTCCGATGTCCCCATCGATCTGGGTACCCGATGCAGGGGTGATATTCTGACGGGCTACGCCTGCGAGAAGTGGGAAGTCTGACATTTTGTGGTTTGGCTCTGGTTGGATGAATGTGACTTTTTCAGAATGAGGCCCAACTGAATCTCAGCCCCGCAAGGTGGCTGGCAGCAGCCTGCCCCGAGGCAGCCAACAGGGCGGCTGCTCTGCTCAAGGCTGCAGCCGGCGCGGCAATCGTTATGAAGGCCTCTCTTTCCGCTCCTTCTCTCTTTCCTCCCATTTGCCTTTGAGGGGTCGTCCCTGGTCTGGTGTCGGGTCATTGACTTCGCCGTAGATGGCATGGCCTTCATGACCTTCAGGGAGGTATTGGGTGATGGGCGATCCTTCTTCGGTCACGAATAACAGGCAGTGGCAGTATTTGTAGACCTGCATGTCATCGCACGGGCAGATCCAGGTACGATGTTCGGTCTCGGCCTTCTTGTCCGGGTAAAAACGGCAGGGGCAAAGCGGCTTGCCGAGCTCATCGAGATTCTCGGCCAATCCCAGTTGAACGGCGTCGGTCACGGATTTGTCAGGGTGGGTGAATGTTCCTGACTTCCTGGTGTAGCCCGCTATCAATTTTTCGACGCGTAACATGCTTTTTTCAGTGGGTTCAGACTTCATTTTGTCTCCTCAGCAGTCGGGTTAAATGTGACCATCTCTTATAAATCAGCGTCCTTTGAATACAAGTCAGTCGAACTGTCTGTGGCAGCATTACGACCACGAGAGTTCATGCTCCGCGGAGCGCACCACTCGGAATTTGAAGAAGCGACCCCGGCCGAGGATGCGGTGGTCGACGAACGCTGGAGCGAGGGCCTGGAGCTACGTCCGGTTACCCGACGATCGTTCGGCCATTCACATTCGAAATACTCCCGGCACGGCCGGCAGCCTTTCCTGTCATGCTCCTGAATTCAGTTCGGAGAGCTGTTCATTCAGAGTCCAGTAATCGTAGATGAGCCCAATCCCGAATAGGCCGCCCGTGCAAAGGTAGAGGATCCCGGTCAGCCACTTTCCCATGTAGAACCGGTGGATGCCGAGGACGCCGGTGACGGGGATCGCCAGGAGTACCCACGCAGCGCTGTAATCACAGGGGCCGGCTGTGTAACGGCGGTCGGCGTCACGATCCAGCGAGGGAATGAGGAACAGATCGATCAGCCATCCGATCCCAAGCAGACCAAGAGTGAACAGATAGATCGTCCCAGAAATCTGCCGACCATAGTAGAAGCGGTGAATCCCGAAGAATCCAAATATCCACATGATGTAGCCGATACCTTTTGAATGAGTGTCGTTCATTGTGATGTCCTTGAATAGTGATTCATTCCTCAGCAAGCCGCCTGGCGATCAGAAGTCTGAGTTTCGGGATAGCC
>Ga0208129_1000992_pt1 | contig 11689 bp, 8 predicted proteins | sample ETNtaG_13_FD_185759 | JGI IMG/M metagenome (GOLD analysis project Ga0208129, IMG submission 185759) | Marine microbial and viral communities from oxygen minimum zone, Eastern Pacific Ocean - ETNP201306PF47B (SPAdes) (version 2) | ecosystem: Environmental > Aquatic > Marine > Oceanic ...
GATGGTGTGCTCGCCATCGGTCACTGGGGATCCGGAGGCATAACCGTGATCGCGATGATGTCCTTCGTGCGGCACCTGTGTAGCGGCAACGCGCCGCCAGTTCTCCTTTCCGGTATTTCTATCGATGGAAATCAACACGAAACGATATTCCTCGGTGGGCTTGCCGCCGCCGCCGAAACCGCCGCGCCCCCTGCTGGAGCGTCCACTACGGCTGCTGCGTTCGCCGCCACGTTCGCTACTGCGTCCTCTGCTGAATTGCTGACGTAATTCGTCGCGCATTGCATCACGTTCGGCATCATTCAACTCACCGTCGCCGTCCTTGTCAAAACGCTTGATAAACTCCTCACGATTGAATGAGCCGCCACCGAAGCCGGATCGGCCGCCCCGTTCACTGCTGCGCTCACCACCGCGTCCGCTGCGTTCTCCATCGGGGCGGGGACGTTCCCCATCGCGCGAGCCACGATCACCATCCGGTCTTGGCCGGTCTCCACCGCGTGAGCCCCGTTCTCGACCCTCTGGGCGTTCACTGCCCGGTCGTTGCCCTCGCTCGCGTGATTCGCCACCGGCTGCTGCTGCCACTTTCTTGCCGGTTTTTTCGGCTGTGAGGACAAAAACTTGGTCGCCCCAGATCACCGGCGTTGAGTTGCCAGAGCCGGGCAGCTTGATTTTCCACTGAACGTTTTTGCTTTCGGAAAACTCAGTTGGCGGATTACCGCCTGGGGCCATGCCGTTCGCCGCCGGGCCGCGCCAAGTCGGCCAGTTTTCCGAGGATGCCGTGACAGCCAGCGCCCATGCCAAGCTGCCCAGCCCGAGTTTGGTGAGTTGAATCGATTTCATGATTATCCGAGTTGAACAGGACGTAAGACTTAGCCAGGCGGTGAAAGGTTTCAATTATTTTTACATGGCTACTGCATTTTTTTCGCGGGGGACACACTCATCAGGACACCGGCCACCTTCTCGAGAAGGAATTTTGTTTGTTTCTTTTCTTTGCGGCTTCGCGTGAGGTTTGGTGGCGGAGTCGGGGTATGGCTTGTGCGGTCCGGACTCTGCACCCACACTGCCGCCGTGAATATTCACTGGGTTGACGCGACGCTTCTCTGCGGCTACCTGCTCGGCATGGTCGTGTTCGGAATGTGGATGGGCCGCGGCACCCGCAGCTCCGCTGAGTTCATGGTCGGGGGGCGCAGTATGCCGTGGTGGGCCGTGATGTGTTCGATCGTTGCGACCGAAACCAGCACGATCACTTTCCTGAGTGTGCCCGGTGTGGCCTACACTGGGGACTTGGCCTTTCTGCAACTGCCGCTTGGCTACATCCTCGGCCGGTGGATCGTGTCTTCAACACTGCTGCCTCGGTACTTTGCCGGCGAATTGTTCACGGCCTACGAAGTTCTCGACCGGCACTTCGGAAGCGTTGTGAAGCACGCCGCGAGCCTGTTGTTTATCATCACTCGCACTCTCGGCGATGGCTTCCGGTTGTTCCTTGGCGCGATCGTGTTGCAGCATGTTGCCAACATCGACATGAACAGTGCGATCATCGCCCTCGGTGTCGCAACAATCGTTTACACTTTCGCCGGTGGCATCCGCGCGGTGATCTGGACCGACTTTATCCAGTTCGTGGTGTACATGCTCGGCGCTGCGATCGCGTTCTGGATTCTGCTCGGTTCGATCGAGGGAGGCTGGGGCGCTGTCACCGAGTTGGCCCATGCCGCGCCGGACGGTGACAAGCTGCGAATCTTTCACTTCGATTTCGACCTGACTAATACGTACCTGTTCTGGGCCGGGTTGATCGGTGGCGGCGTGCTGGCGATTGGCACCCATGGCGTCGATCAGTTGATGGTGCAGCGCTATCTGAGCGCCCGCAGCCAAGGTGAAGCGGCATTGGCCCTTCGTCTGAGCGGGTTTGTGGTGCTGCTGCAGTTCGCGTTCTTCCTGCTGATCGGCACCGCGCTTTTCGCTTACTACATCCAGAACCCGCCGGCTGAGCCATTTCTCAAGAGTGAGAGCGACCGGGTTTTTGCGACGTTCATTGTCGATAAAATGCCGGTCGGCGTGCTCGGTGTTGTGCTTGGCGCTCTGTTCTCAGCGGCGATGTCGACCCTGTCGAGTTCGCTCAACTCCAGCGCCACGGTGCTGGTCAATGACATCCTGAAAACAGACAGTGACAGCAGTCGGCTGCGCTTGGCCAAGTGGCTGACGATCGTGTTCGGCGTGGCCCAGATCGTCGTCGGCATCTCTGGGCAATGGCTCGATTCGTCGGTGATCGGCAGCGTGCTGGCCATTCAAGGTTTCACCACCGGGATCATTCTCGGGGTCTTTGCTCTCGGCTTGGCCAAGGGCAGGGTCGGCACACAATCGGCGCTGGTCGGCTTGGTTGTCGGCCTAGCCGTCATGAGCGCGATCAAGTTCGGCACAACGCTGGCTTGGCCCTGGTTCGCCCTGGTCGGCTCGACCGTGACCTTCTGCACGGGTGTGTTGCACAACACGCTGTTCAACAGCACGAAGAGTGCCTGATCGATGACCCAGTTTCGTCCCGGACTCGAAGTCTGCGCCGCCAATCCTCCGGAGATTTTGCGCGGCGCCCGGTTCGGCCTATTGATGAACCAAGCGTCGGTCGACTCTGGTTTCCGCACCGCCGATGAAGTCCTCGACGAGAGCCTGCCGGGCCAGTTGGCGGCGTTGTTCGGGCCGCAGCACGGCCTGTGGTCTGAACAGCAGGACAACATGATCGAGACGCCGCATGTGCTCGATCCGCTGCGAAAGATCCCAGTGCACAGTCTCTACGCCGATGTGCGAAAACCGACCCCGGAGATGCTCGAGGGTCTCGATGTTTTGGTCGTCGACCTACAGGACGTCGGCACGCGCGTCTACACTTACATCTGGACCCTGAGCCTTTGTCTGGAGGCGGCGGCGGAAAAGGGCATCGCTGTCGTCGTGCTCGACCGGCCTAATCCACTCGGCAGCGACATCATTGAGGGCCCGATCCTGAATCCGGAGTTCGCTAGCTTCGTCGGTCGTGTGCCGATGCCGATGCGGCACGGGCTCACGCTGGCCGAAGCCGCGAGGTACATCAATCGCGAATGCGGAATCGGTGCTGATCTCCACTGGGTGCCGATGGAGGGCTATCGCCGCGGCTCGTACTGGCCCGAGCATGGACGGCCGTGGATTCCGCCATCACCAAATCTGCCGCGGTTCGAAGGCGCGTTGGTCTATCCCGGGCAAGTCCTGCTGGAGGGCACAATGCTGTCCGAGGGCCGCGGCACAACCACGCCGTTTGAGCTGTGCGGCGCTCCGTACATTGATCCTGCGGCGCTCCTGAACGAGCTCGAGGAATTCGAGTTCGACGGACTTTGTGCACGGCCCTGCCACTTCGAGCCGGCCTTTCAAAAGTTTGCGCAACAATCGTGCGGTGGACTGTTTTTGCACCCGACAAATCCTCGGACGTTGCGCTCCTATCGATTCACCGTCGCGATGATCGGCTGCATCGCCAGGCTCTGGCCGAAGCAGTTTGCCTGGCGGCAGCCGCCGTACGAATACGAGACCGTTAAGTTGCCGATCGACATTCTCTCGGGCGGCACAGAACTGCGCGAGGCGATCGATGCGGGCCTGACGCCGGACTCGCTCGAACGCGTCACAGCCATCGACATATCGCAATGGGAAAGCTCGACCCAAGACGACCGAATCTATGAGTAGGTTGCCTCTAGCCAAGCCAACCGCTCGCGGCTCACTTCTTTCCAACCGGGGTGGGCGCGGGTAGCCTGTCGGCGCATGACCGTCGAGGAGCAGTTGGCCAACGGGGTAGTTCGCTACATCGATCGCCGAGATGGCGAGATGAAGGTCGAGGCCATTTACGGTGAGCGGCCGTTGCGCTGGGTTTATGGCAATCCTCTTGGCCGGCTGGCCCTGTGGCTGTTCATTCGCCGGTGGATCGTCTCGGCGTGGTACGGCCGAAGGATGAACGCGGTCAAAAGTGTCCTTCGCATTCGGCCGTTCATCGAGCAGTACGGGCTGGACGAGGGCGAATTGGCCGAGCCGGTGGACGAGTACAATTCGTTCAACGAGTTTTTTTATCGCAAACTTAAGCCAGGCGCGCGGCCGGTCGATCCTGCCACCGACTCGGTGGTGTTCCCGGCGGATGGACGGCACCTGGCGTTCTGCGACATCACCGGCGAGAGTAACTTTTTCATCAAGGGCCAGTCGTTTGATCTCGTCCAATTTCTCGGTGACGCCGACTTGGCCAAGCGCTACGAGGGTGGCTCGATGCTGCTCTCGCGGCTTTGCCCGGTGGACTACCACCGGTTTCATTTCCCGTGCGCGGGCGAGGCCGGCATCCCGCGCTTCATCAACGGCTGGCTCTACTCGGTCAACCCCATCGCGCTGATCACGCGGCCGTCGATTTTTTGGGAGAACAAGCGGGTCGTCACGGCGATCGAGTCGCCTGCGCTTGGCCAGGTGCAGTTCGTCGAGATCGGCGCGACGATGGTCGGCAGCATTCGGCAAACCTACATGCCTGGGGAGACGGTGGCCAAGGGCGAGGAGAAAGGTTACTTTGCCTTTGGCGGTTCCAGCGTGGCTGTGCTGTTCGAAAAAGGCCGGGTCGAGTTCGACGCCGATCTGCTGGAAAACACCGTCAACGGCCTTGAGACCTACGCCCACGTCGGCGAACGTATGGGCCAAGCGCTTGGCCAAGGTTAACCTGAAATGTTCGGAAGGCTCCTCATCTTGTTCATCACCATCCCGCTGGTGGAGTTGTACCTGCTGGCCAAGGTCGGCAGCCGCGTGGGGTTGTTGCCGACGATTATGCTCGTAATCCTCACCGGCGCTTGGGGGGCGTACCTCGCGAAGAGCCAGGGCTACTCGATCCTCGCCCGAATTCAGGCCGAGTTGGCCGCCGGCCGGGTGCCGACGGCGGAGCTAATCGATGGGCTGCTGGTATTGATCGGCGGCATCGTGCTATTGACACCCGGCCTGCTGACCGACTTGGCTGGATTCTGCCTGATGGTGCCGGGCTTCCGAGCCCTAATCCGCGAGCGGGTGAAAAAGAAATTCGCCGCGCAGGTCGGTCATTTTCAAATGCCCACCCCCGGCGGCATGGGCACCCGGCCACAAGCCCACCCAAACCGTTCCAAAGACGACGACGTCATCGACGTCTAGAGCCATGCGGGCGAGTTGTAAGAATTCAATCGCATTTTGGCGTGGTTCGCTTACGGTGCGGTGTCCCGGTTTTCGCCGGTTTCCATTCGGAAATGAAAGTAACCTACAACTGGCTGAAGCAGTACGTTGACTTTGACGGGTCACCCGAGGAACTCGCCGACCGGCTGACGATGATCGGCCTCGAGGTCGAGGGCGTCGCGAAGATGTCCGGCGATTTCGAGGGCATCGTCGTTGCCGAGGTGATCGCCAAGGAGCCGCATCCGGACGCCGACCGGCTCTCGCTCTGCAGGGTGAACGATGGTGCAGGGGAACGGCAGATTGTCTGCGGCGCGACGAACTTCGACGCTGGTAGCAAGGTGCCGCTGGCGACACCCGGCTGCGTGATGCCCACCGAGCCGGGGGAAAAACCGTTCAAGATCAAGGCCGGAAAAATCCGCGGCGTCGAGTCGCAGGGCATGATGTGTTCGCCGAAGGAACTGGGTCTCGCCGAGGACGCCGACGGGCTAATGATTTTGCCGGCGGACGCGCAGGTGGGCCTGGCATTCGCCGAGCACCTGGGCCGCAGCGGCGATGATGTTGTTTACGACCTGGAGGTGACACCGAACCGACCGGACTGGAACAGCGTTATCGGCATCGCCCGAGAGGTCAGCGCGCTGACCGGCAACCCACTGCGTTTGCAAGAGATCCCCGACTTGCCGACGGGTGACGAGGAGGCCACGGCTTTGGTCGATGTGCGGCTTGACAGCCCCGAACACTGCCCGCGCTACAACGCTCGTGTTGTTCGAGGCGTGAAGGTCGGCCCCAGCCCGGGTTGGCTGCGCGAAACGCTCGAGCGGGTCGGCATCCGCAGCATCAACAACGTCGTCGACGTGACCAACTATGTGATGCTCGAGACCGGCCAACCGCTGCACGCGTTCGATTACCATCTGCTCGCAAAGGCCGATGGCGCTGCCAAGCCGGTGATCGTCGTGCGCGACGCCACCGCCGGCGAGATATTCACCACGCTCGACGAGAAGGAACATGAGCTGACGGGCGACGCGCTGTTGATCGCCGACGAAACCAAGGGCATCGCCCTCGCCGGCATCATGGGCGGGCTCAACAGCGAGATTGCTGCCGGCACCGAGGATGTGCTGATCGAGTGCGCCTATTTTCAGCCGCAAAACATCCGTGCCACGGCCAAGCGCCTGGGCATCAGCACCGACGCGTCGTATCGTTTTGAGCGCGGGTGCGACCCGAGTTGCTGCGACTGGGTCAGCCAACGCGCCGCGCAACTCATCATCGAGACGGCCGGCGGCCGCTTGGCCAAGGGCTGCGTTGATGCCTACCCGGCACCTGCCGAGCCGGGGGAGATTTCGCTGCGCTTTGCCCGGACGGATGCTCTGCTCGGCATCGCGATACCGCCGGACGAGCAGGTGGCCGCGCTCATCGGGCTTGGCCTCGAGGCGGTGTCCCGCGACGGCAACACGGCGGCGACGTTTCGCATTCCGACGGCGCGGGTAGACCTGAAGCGCGAGGTCGACTTGATCGAGGAGGTCGTTCGCATTTACGGCATTGACAAAATTCCGTCCACGCCGCCAAGAGGCTGCGTCGGCAGCGACCCGTTCGACGCCACGCACGATGCGTTCGCGGAGATCCGCACGATCCTGACCGGCCTCGGCCTGTACGAGGTGCAGACGCAAACGCTGGTTTCCGGCGAGGCGGCGGCGCTGCTCGGCATCGAGCCGTTGGCACTCGAGTACCCGCTGAGCAGCGAGCAGGACAAGTTACGGACGAGCCTGCTGCCCGGTTTGGCCAACGTGCTGCAGCACAATGCCAACCATGACACCGCCGATGCGGCGCTGTTCGAGATCGGGCGCGTGTTCCGGGATGACGACGGCCAACCGGCGGAGGGCTGGAACCTGGCCATTGCGTTGACCGGCCGGCGGTTCGCGCCGTTTTACGAGGGTGCGGAGCGAGACGAGGTGAACGAGTTCGCCGATCTCAAGGGGATCATCGAGGAGTTCGCCGAGCAGTTCGGCATGCGAGGCGTCAGCTACGAGCGGCACGCCGAGCCGGGCGGTTTTTTCGTGGAGTCGGGCAGCGTCAAGCTGGGCAACAAGCCGGTTGGCACGCTTGGCCAATTTTCACCGATGCTCGCCCGGCGGCACGACCTGAATCCCCCGGTTTTCTTCGCCGAGTTCGACCTTGGCCAAGCGCTGCAACGCCGCTCGACCCAGCGCAGTTTCAAAGCGCTGCCGGCGTTCCCCGGCACGCGCCGCGACATCGCGATGCTCGTTGCTGACGACACGACGCACGACGCGGTTTTGCAGAGCGTCCGCAAGTCCAAGCCGAAGCATCTCGAGTCGGTCGAGTTGTTCGACGTCTATCGCGGCGAAGGCGTTGAGGCCGGGCAGAAGAGTGTGGCGTACGCCTTCCACTACCGCTCCGCCGAGGGTACGCTCAAGGACAAGCAGGTCGATGTCGTGCACGGGAAGGTGATCGAGCGGATCCGCGACGATCTTGGTGCGATCATTCGCGGCTGAGCCGGGTGTTGACCTTGCCAACGGCCGCGTCCGCCTGTTTAATGCGCGGCGTGTTGCAGCAGCAGACACTGGCCAGGCCGGCGGGTTTCTCCGGCATCGGCCTGCACAGCGGGAACAAAGTCTCGATGACGTTGTTGCCCGCTCCGCCGAATACCGGGGTGGTCTTCCGGCGGGTGGACCTCGACAGCCGTGCGGAGATCCCGGCGCAGGTTGCAAATGTCGCCGAGACCGACCGCTCGACGACACTCTCCCGGGGCAACGCCAAGGTGCAGACGGTCGAGCATGTGCTGGCCGCCCTGTACGGCTTCGGGGTGACCAATGCCGTGGTCGAGCTAGACTCAAGCGAGCCGCCCGTGGGCGACGGCAGTGCGTGGCCGTTCTGTAAAATGATCCGCGAGGCCGATATAGAGACGCAGGCCGAGCGCGTAGAGCCGATTGAAATTACCGCGCCGATTGAGCACACGCAGGATGGCACGGTGATGTCGGCCACCCCGCACGACGGCTTCAAGATCACCTGCACCAGTTCCGACAAGGGTGGGCGCTTCACCCAGCTTTTCAGTGTCGAGTTGACACCCGAAACGTGGGAGAGCGAGATTGCCCAGGCGCGTACATTTTGTTTCTACGAGGAGATCGAGTACCTCATTCGGAACGGCCTCATCCGGGGCGGCAGCCTCGAGAACGCCATCGTCATACGCGACGACGCCGTGCTGACAACCGAGCCGATGCGCTACCGCGAGGAGTTTGTGCGCCACAAGATTCTGGACATCATCGGCGACCTGAGCCTTGTCGGCGCGCCGCTGCGCGGACACATCGTCGCCGTCAAGCCAGGGCATGCCGCCAACTGCGGCCTGGCCAGGCGCATCCTGCAGCAGGCGCGCCGCCCGCTGGTGGCCGCGCAAAGTTTTTCCCCGCCGGACGAGCAGTCGGCCAGGCAACCCATCCAACCCAAACCAAGCCAAGTGAGCGACGAAACAACCGCCCCGCTGGACTCCGAGCAGATCATGCAAATTTTGCCGCACCGCTACCCGTTCCTGATGGTGGACCGGGTGACGCGGATCGACGGCAACCAGATCACCGCAGAGAAAAACGTCACCATCGACGAGCCTTATTTCCAGGGGCACTTTCCCGGGCATCCCATCATGCCGGGGGTGCTGCAACTGGAGGCGATGGCCCAGGTGGCCGGCATCCTCACGCTCAAGCAGGCGGACAACGCCGGCAAGATCGCCTACTTCATGTCGGCCGAGAAGGTGAAATGGCGCAAGCCGGTCAAGCCGGGCGACGTGTTGCAGATCGATATGGAACTGCTTCGCGCCCGCGGCAAGGTGGCCAAGGCCAAGGGTGTCTGCACGGTGGGCGGTGAGGTGGTGAGCGAAGCCGAGATCACGTTCACCCTCGCGCGTAGATAAAACCCAATGTCCGAGATTCATCCCAGCGCGGTCATTCACCCCGGGGCCACCATCGGCGACGACTGTACCGTTGGCCCGTACTGCGTCATTGGTGGGCACGTCACGCTTGGCCAGGGGAACCGGCTGCATTCGCACGTCGTCATCGACGGTCACACCGAGATCGGCACCGGCAACGAGTTTTTCCCCTTCGCCTCCATTGGCCTGAAGACGCAGGACTTGAAATGGAAGGGCGGCACGACATGGACACGCATCGGCGACCGCAACACTTTCCGCGAAAACGTGACCGTGCACAGCGCCACTGGCGACGGCGAGGCGACGGTGATGGGGTCGGACAACCACATCCTCGCCTACAGCCACATCGCCCACAACGTGCTGCTGGGGGACCACGTGATCCTGTCCAACAACGGCACGCTGGGCGGCCACGTGATCGTCGAGGATCACGCCATCGTGGGCGGCTTGTCAGCAGTGCACCAGTTCTGCCGCCTGGGCAAAATGTCGATCATCGGAGGCTGCGCCAAGGTCGTGAGCGACGTGGCGCCGTTCATGATGGTGGACGGCAATCCGGCCCGAACCCGCGCTGTGAACAAGGTGGGTCTGGAACGCAACGGCGTCACGGCCAAGGTGCAGGAGGCGCTGCGCCGGGTGCACCGGCTGTATTTCCGGAAAGGACTGACCGGAGCCAATGCAGTCGCAGCCATCCGGGCGGAGGTCACACAGCTTCCCGAGGTGGAACACTTCCTTTCCTTCGTAGAGGCCAGTGACCGGGGCGTCACGCGCTAAGGTAGTCTTACCAAGCGAAAAAAACCGCCCCGGAGCGGGGCGGTCTTGAAAACTTTAGGAGGCCGGTTAGTTGACCTTGGCGATGTTCTTGGCCGGGTCTTTCTTGAACTTGCCGGCGCAGTTGTTGCAGCAAAACCCAACTGAGTAGGTCTTCTTGGCGTTGACCGGCTTGCCGCTGATGGGGCACTTGTCATTCACCGTCTTGCGGGCGAACTTGACCTGCTTGATCATGGCTGCGGGATCGGCCTTGAATTTCTTCTGGCATCCTGCTCCGCAAAACGCGACCACATCGCCCTTGTGGGTGGCCGTGCAGTCCGGGTTGACCGACTTGCCGCTCATGGGGCAGGTGGTGTTCACTGCGACCGCCTTCACCTTGCCTAGGTAATTCGCCGGATCCTTGGAGAATTTTTTCAGGCAATTACCACAACAGAGACCGACCGAATAGGTGGCATCCTTGTTGATGGCCTTGCCGCTGAACGGGCATTTCGTGTTTACCGGGCCGGCGATGGCGCTGACCACGGCGACCAAACTCAGGCAACCCAAAAGGGTTCCAAGCCATTTCGTTGCTTTTGATTTCATAGTGCTTATATTGCTTTTTTTGCCTCGTATTTTGGCATTCAGAGAGACGCTACTCATCGGTTTTTACGGCGTCAACCCCAATATAAGCCCTTTTTTGTTGCAAATTAACGGGAGAAAAGGATAACTATCCGCGCAGCAATATTGCCGTTTCGCATGGGATGAAAGTGACCCAAACAATCGCCGTTGGCACGCCGGACGGGCTGCAGTGCCTGCGTGAGGCGAGCCAGTCAGGGCTGGCGCTTTGTTTTCCCGGTGTCGGCTCAGCATTCGCCCGGCAGAACGATCCGACCTGCCTGATTGTCGCCAAGGACGGGGTGACCCTGCTGGTCGATGTTGGCACGACCATCCCGCGCGTGCTTTCTTCACGCGGCATCGGCATCGGGGATTTCGACTACTACCATGTCACCCACAGCCACGCCGACCATATCGGGGGCCTGGAGGAACTCCTGCTTTTCGACCACTACGTCATTAACAAAATCCCCCGGCTCATTCTCACGGAACCGTACAAGGAACTCCTTTGGGAACGCACCCTGCGCGGCGGCTGCGAGCACCGCGAGAACGGCACGTTTCAGTTCGATGACTTGGCCGATTTCATCTTCCCCAACGTGATCGCCGAGTTGCCACGGGAAATTTATGAGGCGGAAGTCGAGGGCATCCGGCTGGTTATTTTTCGCACCGTGCACATCCCGACCGAGGGCGACAACTCCGGCTCGAAATTCTGGTCCACCGGCCTGCTGATCGACGGCCGCGTGTTGTTCACGGCCGACACGCGATTCGACCCCCTCCTTTTTGAACAACTGCCAATGGACAACGTGGACGTCATCTTCCACGACTGTCAGTTGCACGAACCCGGCACAGTGCATGCCACCTATGAGCAGTTGAAGACACTTGACAATGACCTTCGAGGCAAGATGCATCTCACCCACTACGGCGACATGTTTCAAAAGTTTGACCCGGCAACGGACGGCTTCGCCGGTTTCGCCCAGCCCTGGGCCATCTACCAGTAACAGCGCTTGGCCAATCCCGCCCCCGCTACGCCTCTTCCGGAGGGAGAGACAGTGGGATTTCCAGCATCTCAGAACGTTCTGTATTAGACTTTAGAGTGTGCAGAGGGTTCGATTCCCTTCACCCGCTCCACTTCTCCACCCTTCAGTCTGAACGGTTTACAGCTTCGATGGAGTTGTGGGGATTCTGATTCTCACAACGGATTCAATGAGCTTCATCTGAGATCTGACGTTCTAACTCTGTGCT
>Ga0208129_1001004_pt1 | contig 11619 bp, 8 predicted proteins | sample ETNtaG_13_FD_185759 | JGI IMG/M metagenome (GOLD analysis project Ga0208129, IMG submission 185759) | Marine microbial and viral communities from oxygen minimum zone, Eastern Pacific Ocean - ETNP201306PF47B (SPAdes) (version 2) | ecosystem: Environmental > Aquatic > Marine > Oceanic ...
AGTTCCCCGCGGGCCAACTGTGGTTTGAGGAGATTGGAGGCGTCGATCGCTCCTTCACTCGCGCCTGCGCCGACGATGGTGTGGAGCTCATCAATGAAGAGCACAATCTCTCCCTCCGCCTCGGTAACTTCTCTGAGAAAGGCCTTGAGCCGGTCCTCGAACTCCCCGCGGTACTTTGCTCCTGCAATCATTCCTCCCAGGTCCATCGCGATGATGCGCTTGTCCTTCATGGCTTCCGGCACATCACCACTTACAATCCGGCGCGCCAATCCCTCCACGATGGCGGTCTTGCCCGTCCCCGGCTCCCCGATGAGAACCGGGTTGTTCTTGGTGCGGCGCGAGAGAACCTGGAGAATGCGCCGGATTTCCTCGTCGCGTCCGATGACCGGATCGATCTTGCCGGACCGGGCGAGTGCACACAGGTCCGTTCCATACTTTTCCAGTGCCTGGTATTTCCCTTCCGGCGACTCATCGGTGACCTTCTGGCTCCCACGCACTGCCTTGAGAGACTGATCAAGAGCCTCCCGGGTCACACCTGCATCCTTCAGGAGGATGCCTGCAGTACTGCCGCCTTCCATGGCTCCAAGGAGAAAGTGCTCCACGCTGAGAAAATCATCCCCCAGTTTCATGCGCACCTCGTCGGCAGAGTCAAGGGTCGCCCGCAGACCGTAACTGATCTGCGGCTGTGCACTCGCGCCCTGCATGCTCGGCTCCTTGTCGAGAGCGGTGATGATGCTGGCCTTGAGGACGGGAAGGTCCACGCCTGCCTTCTCCAGGAGCGGAATCACGATTCCCCCTTCCTGCTGCAGCAGTTCCAACAACACATGTGCACTCCTGAGCTCGGGATGAGCGGACTTGAATGCCAGTCGCTGAGCTGCCTGGAGCGCTTCCTGAAGTTTGATGGTCAATTTATCGAGGCCCATGCTGCATTCTCTCGCAATTCGCGGACCAGTGCTCCGGCCCACGAAATGCAGGGGATTCTCCTGGCGGAGGGACATCCTGACCCCGGCCCTGCGACAGCATGGCGTGTCGATTTGTCCCGAATCACCCGTCTTGCCTCTTCGGTCGTTCCCGGAGATGCTCCGCGCCCATGACTACCCGAGAGCGCCTCCTTCTCATTGCGCCCGGCGTCCTCTTCCTGGTCGCCTTCGGCTCTTTTGAACTAGGCCGCCTGGCGAGCCGCAAGGAGGCCGAGCGGAAAGTGGCAGCCAGACATGTCAGCCCTTCCTCCACCCCCGCGACGCTGGACGACGACGCCCTGATCAGGAATCTACAGGCCCAGAATCTGGATCAGCGCCGGTTTTCATTTGCCCGCGTGATCGAAGGGGCCACCGGAAAGGCGGTGACTCCCTTTGACGCCCGGGAGCCAGCTGCCACAGTCATCCTGGAGGCAATCCGGAATGCCGCCGACCATGCCATGCAAATCCACAGCGAGGAGAGTTCCCCCCTGCGGAATCTCCGCCGCATCAACGAGGGCTCGCGCTTCTTCGAGGACACCCTGCGGGAGTGGATCGACGACCACCCCTCCCTTTTCTGCACCATTCCACTCACCGACGGGGGCAAAGAACAGCGCCCGGGCTATCCGGATCTGCGCATTGAACATGTCGATTCCGGGACCGTGGCCTATCTCGATCCCAAGCTCTACGAGGAAGAGAGCCGTAGATCCACCCTGCGAAGTTTCTACTACAAGCTTGGGGCAAAACCTTCCAAGGTCACCGAAGACGCCCACCACCTTCTTCTCGGCTTTGCCCACGACGGTGTGGATGGATCCTGGAGCTTTACCAGTTGGGAACTCCTCGATCTCACCACGCTGAAAATAGAACTGAAAGCGGAATTTCAGGCCTCCAACCGGGATCTCTATGGTGACGAATCCCATTTGGCGTCCTCTCGCCCGACAACCGGCGAATGACCGGCAGAACCATCACCGACCACCATGAATTCCTTTCCTGTCATCATCCTCTCGCTCTTTTCCTCCTCCCTCATCGCCGCCGAACTCGGTCAGATCTCCGGGGTTGAAGCTCAACCCCTCATCGCGCAGACGAAACGCCTGACTCAAGCCCTCGAATTTATAGGCGCGCCCCTTACTGCTGCCCGGCGACAGGCCCTTGAAGAGGCCCACTCGGGTGAGACTGACGCCGTCGTGGGTGTCGGCGTACAGGTCGCTCTGGACCCCCTCTGTCTGGCACAAGTGACCATCAATCCCGAATCACGCGTGAAAGTCGTTCCCGGTCCCGCCAAGCCTGTTCTGGTGGAAGGTGGCTGGACTGTTTTCCTCATCAAGGTGCACAACGAAGCAGGGGTGACCGCCCCCCTGGGAGTGCAGAGCCCTAACGCGCGAAGCATGCACAACTCGCCCAAGGAGGACCTGCCCGACCGCTGGTTGGATCTCGCCACCATGGACAAGCAACCGCTCGCCAGAACACTGGGTGGACTTAAACTGGAGTACCGTATCCTCTCGCTCTACAGCCGGGACCGGGGAAAGAGAGAGGGCAAACTCCAGTTCGACGTCGGCCAGGGAACCCAGGACCTGGGCTTTCGCAACGAGAGCAGCATTCTCTTCACCTGCCGACCCGCTCATGAGATCGAGCTCGAAGTTCTCGATGAGAACGGCAAACCCACCACCGCCGGCTTTGAGATCCGCGACGAACTGAATCGGGTTTACCCTTCCCAGTCGAAGCGGACCGCTCCCGACTTCGCCTTTCATCCTCAGATTTACCGTGCCCACGGGGAGTCCCTCCGCCTGCCCACCGGTACCTACACCATCCGAACCTATCGCGGTCCCGAATCGCTCCCGCAGGAGCGTCAGCTGAAAGTCGACCAGAACACAGGGAAACTCTCCTTCAAGACCAGACGCTGGATCGACCCCTCCCTCCTGGGCTGGTGGTCCGGCGATCATCACATCCACGCCGCGGGCTGCGCCCACTACACCAACCCCACCGAAGGCGTTCACGCTCCCGACATGATGCGGCACTGCCTGGGAGAGGACCTCAAGGTTGGATGCAATCTGACCTGGGGACCGTGCTTCGACTATCAGAAACAATTCTTTACCGGCAAGGATGACAAGGTCTCCCGCTACCCCTATCTCCTCCGCTACGACATAGAGGTCTCCGGTTTCGGTTCGCACCAGAGCGGTCACCTCTGTCTCCTCCGCCTGAAGAACCAGATCTATCCCGGCGGAGATTCCAAGGACCACTGGCCCAAGCTCTGCCTGAACACCCTGCGATGGGCCAAGAAACAGGGAGCCCTTGTCGGCCCCGCTCACTCCGGTTGGGGCCTGAGCGTTCCCGGCAAGGAACTCCCAAACTACAACCCCCCCCCTTTCGATGGAATCGGCGCCAACGAATACATCGTCGATGTCACCCATACCGTGGAAGGCCCGGATGGCAGGCAGGTAGCCGCGGTCGATTTTCTCTCCATGGTCGACACCCCCTACCTTTGGGAACTCAACATCTGGTACCACACCCTCAATTGCGGCTTCCGTACCCGGATCAGCGGGGAAACGGATTTTCCCTGCATCTATGGCGAACGGGTGGGACTGGGACGTTCCTACGTCAAACTTGAGGGCAGGCTCACCTTCAACGAATGGTGTGAAGGCATCCGCCAGGGCCGCAACTACGTGGGGGACGGTCGTTCACACCTGATTGGATTCCAGGTCAACGACACTGAAATGGGCGTGGGTGACAGCAGCGTCCGGTTGGACGGACCGGGCAAGGTGACCGCCCGGGTCAGGGCCGCAGCATTTCTGCCGGAGAAACCATATCCCGGAATACGGGACCTCCCCTACGACAACAAACCCTACTGGCACATAGAACGCTCCCGACTGGGCGACACCCGTGACGTAACCGTTGAAATTCTTGTCAATGGGAAAGCCGCCGCAAAGCGCACGCTGCATGCCGACGGCAGCCTGAAGGACCTGGCCTTCGAGGTTCCCATCGAACGCAGTTCGTGGGTCGCCGCCCGCATCCTTCCTTCCTCCCACACCAACCCGGTCTGGGTTACGGTCGCGGACAGACCCGTGCGAGCTTCCCGGCGCAGTGCGGAATGGTGCCTGCGTGGAGTAAATGACTGCTGGAGTCAGAAGGAGAAGTTCATCGATAAGGATGAACTGGATGATGCCCGGAAGGCCTATGATCACGCCCGTAACTCCTATAAGCGCATCATCGCCGAGTCGGAGATCCCTTGAGTGGCGGTTGCCGACTCTGATCGTCTGCCCCAGTCCGGAGGCGGGTAACCAGACCCTCCCCGGGATCCTGACGTTCCCATCCGCAGGCTCCACACGGTTGACAGGAGGCCATTTGGGGAATGAATTGCTCTCACAGAATGACCTGGAACGAACAATTCATGAAACTGTTCGACCGCTGCGTCGAACGCTACCGGTCCGGGGACGCGGACTTCGCCCACTACTACGACGGGGACGATCTCCGTTTTCTGAAGGAGATTGGCTGCAAACCGCGCGAACTCTTCGACTTCGTGGAGGATTACGTGGACGAGCAGGCTCCCGCCCCAAGCACCGCCCTTCTCGTCGCTGGAGTTCGCCGCGATTACCTGAATGTGATCCAGAACGGCATTTCCAGCAAAATTGAAATCACACGCGACGACCTTCCAACCTTCGGCGACACCCTTGGCAACATCGCCTACCTGCCACGGATCCTGGCCAAGGCCCGGGCCAAGCTCCGGGGGGAACTCGATCCCGACCTCATGTACTGCTGCGGAGGCGATCGTAAGTTTCTCCGCGAGCACTCGATCCACCCAGCCGACTTCCTCCGCAACGTCTGGGCCGCCGGCGACAACGATGACAAGGTCATCAACCTTGTCCGGAACAACGCTGGCGGCTCACAGGAAAGCGCTCCTGATTGAGCCCATAACCCTGTGACAGTTCTTAACAGCTGTTCCCACCTGGACGCCAAATTAACGTTTCAGATCGCATCCGTTCCGCCCCAGCCTGTGCCATGTCCAAGTATGACGGCGAACAGATCCTGGTCGTTCCACGCAGCCTGTTCGACGAACTGGGAGACTTTCAGGGCCTCACCACTGAAACGGAGCGCTACATCCCTGCCCTGCTGAAACCCTCCAATAATTTCTTCATGGATCGCGAAATCGCGGAAAAGGATCCCGGTCACAAGCAGATCATCCCTTATTCGCTCTTTCGCCACCAGGGCCACTACCTCCACTACGTTCGCGGAAAGTCGGGGGGAGAAAGCAGGCTCCACGCCCTGGGTTCCCTCGGTATTGGCGGTCACATCAATCCCGTCGACGAACGGGGCGATCCACTTGGCCACGCCACCTACATGGCCGGGGTGGAGCGCGAGATCGAGGAGGAACTCGTGCTCTCCTCCCGTGTCACGCAACGGATTGTTGCGCTACTCAATGACGACAGCAATGCGGTGGGACAGGTACATCTCGGAGTCGTTCATCTCTTTGAGTTGTCCAACGACGAGGTGAGCGCCCGCGAGGACGCTCTCTCCGATCTGCAATTTCAGGACGCCGAAACGCTCAAAGGCCCCCTTTACGACTCACTCGAGTCCTGGTCCCGCTTCTGCGTGGATGCTCTGGACGAGTTCTGATCGCGGCACGATCGCCACAGGCCGACCAGTCTGACCGCCAATGATCACAGCGCCTGAATGACCCGGATCTTCCGGCTTCACCACGGCATGATTTTCCTACCCGGCGTAGGAGGATTCCACCCGCTGGGCGACGTCCCGGTAACCGTAATCCACCTCGTAGATCTGCTTGAAGCAGTCGAGTGCCTCATCCTTGCTCTCCACCTTCTCATGGATGAGACCGAGTTCATAGAGAACCTCCTTCTTGGTCTTGTCCATCACGGTCAATTCAGCATTGGCGTCCGCGAGCTGCTTGATGGCCATGTCGCTCATCCCCTTGGCATCGAAGGTGCGCCCCAGGAGCAGAAGCACCCGGGTGCGGATATGCGGGTTCCGGGTGGCCTGCTGGAGGTGCGGAATGGCATCGCTGTATTTTCCGGCATGGTAGAGTGCCTGGCCGAGGTCATAGCGGAGCTGGGGATCAGTCGGGTTCTGTTCCACCCGCTTCCGGCGCTCCTCCACCTGAGCGACCGCCCTCGTCTGTTGAAACTCTTCCAGGGCGGCATGAGCTTCCTCGTCGTCAGGATTCTCCGACACCCGGGTCTCAAGATTTCTGATCTCCTCTTCCCCGGCGCGGTCCTTCATGTTGTTGGCCTTCATCTTGAGGGCCGCATCTCCCGCCGAGAGGGTGTGGGCCCACTCATACATCTGTTGCGCCATCGCCCAGTCTTCCATCTGCTCGTAAATGGCAGATAACTCCTTGGCCACATCGAAATTGTTAACGTCCTCGTTGTACCGGAGGACGAGCTGGTCACGCTTCTCCTCAAGTTGATCCTGGGTCATGGCAGACCGGGAGGCTTTCTCAAGGGCGAGGGCTTCCTCGTCATCCTTCTTCACGAGGGCCCCGGAAGAATCCTGACTGCGCGCCATGGAGGCCCTCGCGGTCATGTCCTTCTCGCCCTTGACCGCATCGGTATCGGTCGGGTCCGCCTTAACGATGTCCTTGTAGACTCCGGCCGCATCTTCCGGCATGTCACGATTCTCATAAAACTGAGCAAGTTTGTGCAGGAGCTTGGTGTTGTCGGGCGTGGCTCTCCGGATGGTTTCAAGCGCGAAGGCGGCAGTATCCAGCATGTTGGCGCTGAAGGCCACGTCGTGTAGCAGCTCATTGAGCGCCGCGTTGTAGGGATCCTTCTCCAGCTCTTTCTCAATGTCATCGATGACCCCGATCGGATCCTTCTTGGCCTTGCCCTTCAATTTTCCGGCACCCCCTCCTCCGAAGAGTCCCTTCTTCTTGGGCGGGCCAGCGATCTTCATTTCCGCGGCGCGCAATTTCCTGCGACCATCGATGAATCCAGGCTCCGTCTTGAGCACGGAGATCAGCAACTTCACGGCATAGCCCAGATTGTTCTGCTCAATGGCTGCATCCGCCTTGAGAACAAGATCACTCAGGTTCTTGGGAAGGCCTTCAACTCCGATTTCGGTGGGGCTTGATTCTTCAATGGATTCTTCGACCATGACAGTGGGATTTTGCGTGGGGCGCTAATGAAGCGACTTCCGCCCGACATGGCAAGCGCCCGGTTGGCCCGGAGAAATTAGGCCCGTTCAATCGAACGCACCAGTGATTCTGTCCTGTTTCCTGCTAGCGACCCTGCTTGTTGCGCATGGCACGGTGAACCGGAGAAGTCATGAGCGAACCACGGGAGACCTTCGAAGTTTCCTGCACCGGGACAGCCTGACCCGCACCCGCATTCGGGTTATTCGCCTGATTGGACCGCAGGGCCCCTCGCGGGGGCAGGACTCCCTGCCCGACCGAGGCCCGGGCCCGCGGAGCAACATCGCTCCCTGCATCGTAATCCTTCTGGTAACGCTTCAATTCCGTCTGGCTATTCAGGATAGAGGGATGGATGAGAATGACCAACTCCTCCCGCAGGATGTCCTTGCTGTTGAGCCCCAGCAGTTTGCCAAGTAAGGGGATCGAACTCAGGAAGGGCACTCCCGAACCGGTCCGCGTATCCGACTCGGTGATGAGCCCACCCAACACAATGGTCGAACGGTTGGGCACAGTCACCCGGGTCGAGATCTCATCGGTGTCAATGTCGGGCACTTCCCCGAATCCCTGAATGGCACGGTTATCCCCGATATTGTCCCTCACCAGGGAAATCTCGAGAGTGACCTCGTCTCCGGAGTTCACCAGCGGTCGCACTTCCAGTTCGAGCACGATATCGCGAAACTCCACGTTGGTGGAAAATCCTGTCTGCGTCCCCCCCTGAAAGGTGCTGGTGGGCACCGCAATTCGCGATCCGGAACTGATCCGCGCAACCCCGTTGTTGGTGGTGAAGATGGTCGGTCGCGAGATGGCCGTGAAGTTCCGGTTCGTCTCCAGCGCATTCACGAACACCCCGAAATTGTCTCCGATCACGGCATAGGCCGAAAGGCCACCGGCGGCAGCACCTGGCGCTCCCAGCAGTGAATTGAAGTCGAGCAGGGTATTGGGATCGATCACGGAGGGCACGCCATTACGATTCTGCACGGCCCCTCTGAAGTCATGGTCACCGGTAAGCAACCGGGCCAGGTCCACTCCGAAACTCCGGTCCTTCCCGAGGTCGTAGCGGGCAAAGACCGCCGTGATGGCCACCTGTTCCGACGGTTGGTCCAGTTCATCCACGAGAGACTGCACGATCTCGATATGGTGCGGCGGGCCATTCACCACGATGCTGTTGGAAATGTTGTCACCCACCAGCAGGGTCTTGCCGATAAGAATCGACTCGGGTGCGGTCTGGATGTCCTGCTGGGCAAGCTGCGCGCGCGAACCACCGCCGGTTCCACCCGTTCCGCCCGTTCCAAAACTCGTGCGACCGGTCGTCCTCGATCCGGTAGTCCTGCCACTGCTCGTGCCGCTTGTCCGTCCGGTAACCCCCGTGGGACTGCGACGAGCGCTTCCACCTCCCACGCTGGAGGTTTCCAGAGTGCGCTCCAGCGCATCGGCCGCCACCGGGATGAACTCGGTCACCGGCAGGTAGCGCAGCTTCTTACGCAGGAAGTTCCGCTTGGAACTGGGGGCATCAAAATCCGCGATGAGGCCTTCCACGAAAATGATGTCCACGGGGCGCCCCATCAGGAAGATGCGACTCGTCCGCGGCTGCGCAATAATGTTGATGGGCGTATCCTCCCCGGAAGATGCGCCTCCTCCGGCAGCATTCGCAGCATTCGCAGCAGCGGCGGCGTTTGGCAGCGGGGGCGCAGCCGGATTGCCGGTGTTGGCCGACGTCGTATTCCGTCGCACCCCGGCCGTAGCATTCGTCTGCCGTTGGTTGTTGAAGATCTCATTGAGGCGGGTGGCCAGATCCTCCACATCGGCAAAGGTCACCTCCACGAACTTGGTGCCTACCTGTGCGGAGGGAACGTCGATCCGATCCTTCAATTCCACCAGCATGCGCACGAGCGGCAGATTACCCGAGATCACCACCGAGCCGGCATTTGGAATAGCCGCTACCGTCCCGGCTGAACCAAACTGCTGCACCACCGCCTGGAAAGCGCGCAACGCGTCGTCGGGCTTGAGATACTGCAGGGCCATCACGTAGGTCACAAAGCCGTCAGCAGAGACCTGGCTCTCCAGGTCGTCAATATCGTCACCCACCGGAGGACCCAGGGGCTTCGGGCCGCTGGTCTGGGAGTTGGCGAGGACCAGTTTCACAAAGCTCGCATCGTCATCGTCGGGAATGATCTCAAGGCCTTCCATCACAAGACGTTTCTCAATCACCCTGGCGGCTTCGGCATAGGTCATCTGTCCCGGCACAATAAAGGAGACCTCCGCTCCGGAGGCTTCCTGGCTCACCAGGACCTTCTTGCCCGTGTAAGTGTGATAGAGGTCCGCGATATCCTGCCCGTTAAGATTGGCGGCATTCAGCTGGGCTGGCAGATTTGGATCCGGGGCGTTGGGTGCGGCCACGGGAGCGCGCCCGGGAACTGGATCCTGCGGTTCAGGATTTGCAGGGTTGGCAGGATTTTCGCCAGGCACCGGGGGAACCAGTCCAGGAGGTGCAGGCACCGGAGCCGGGGCGGGCGGAGCTGCAGGGTTGGCAGGATTCTCCGCGGGCACCGCTGGTTTTTCCGCGGGCGCCGCAGGGTTCTCCGCAGGCGCCGCTGGGTTCTCCGCAGGCGCCGCTGGTTTCTCCGCGGGCACCGCTGGTTTCTCCGCGGGCACCGCTGGGGCCGGGGCGGGAGGTTTTCCAGGCGCGGGAGCCTGGTTGTCCTGCGCGGCCAGAGGCAGCACGAGGGTGAGCAGGAGGCAGAATGCAGTCGTTGGTCTCATTGATCTGAAGTCGTAAGGGTTGATGGGCCTCTAGCGGGTGGGAGGATTGGGAATGCGGCGGACGCGCGGTTTGCCAGCGGAGGGCGAAGGTCTTGATGATGGGCGGGACGGCGGGGTTGGACCACGACTGCTCGAGGGACGTTGTCCCGGCTTCGAGGTCGGTTTCGAGGTCGGTTTTTTGCCTGCCGGAGCCTTCGGAGTGGCCTTCTTGAGAACGATGAACTTCTTGTCATACTCCACCGTGCCGATCTTGCCGCTGCGATTCTTGATCTCGACCTTGGTATCCATGAAGCCCTTGCCCCGGTCCACACTCACCACCTCGAAACCCTGATCGTTCTCTTCTTCCGGATGCAGGCGGATGCGCTTGTCACGTTCCTTCTTGTTGATCAGGACCACGAACCAGCCTCCTTTCACCTCGCAGGTTCCGGCCAGGGTGTATTCATCGAGGGGATTGTCCTCTTCCGCTTCCACTTCCGGCGGCGGTGGCGGCACGGTGAAGGCGGACCTGGTCCACAGCTCACTGTAGCGGGCCAGTGGCGTCTTGGTGGGAACCTCGGAAAACGCCGGGAGCACTGCAACCGCAAACAGGGAGGCGGCGCAAGGGACGGTCAGGAATTGGAGGGATCTCATCATGGCTTAAATCTGGTTGGAAAGGACTTCAGGTAGTGCTCCCGGTTTCATCTCTTCCCTCGGGAATGAACCACTGCTCAAGCACCACCGCACAGTCGACCTGGGTATCATCATCCTTCTTGGGATTGATTCGCAGACTGGTGGCGGTTCGCAGGTCCGAGGGAGAATTCAGGCGGTCGATCCACTGGAACAGAACCTGCTCCCGCCCACTCACTTCAATTTCCACCCGGGCCCGGAAAAAGTTGAGATTCCCGCCCTCGATCCCGGTCATGGGTTTGACCCTCTTCACGGTCAACCCCCGCCGCTTTGCCTCCCGGTTGGCCAACGCCTCCAGGTCGGCGAGGGCCTTCTGCGGGCTCTTGATCTGCTTCTGCTCATTGCGTTGGAGCCACTCGATCTCGGCTCGCCTTTCCTCCTGCATCGCGGTCATTAACTGAGCCGTCGCCAAGTCTTCAGTATAGCCTTTCAAGTCCTTCTTCGCCGTATTTTTTCGCGGAGAATATAAAATCTGGAAGGCCCCAATATTGATAATCCCAAAGACGAGGAGTCCCACCACCACCAGCAGTTTTTTTTCTCGATCACTCATCGTTACTGTTCCTCCGGCCCCTTGATTCTTGCTTCATAATGAAAGGACCACTTGTCCCCCTTGGCCTGGGGCGGCGGCGTGGTCCACTGGTAATCATCCAGTCCCCTCTCACTCTTGAGGGCCTCATCAAAGGCCGTGGCCTGCCCCAGTTCATCGGACTTGCCCTGGAGTCGGATGCTCCGAATAAGGGTCAATTCCAACTTCTCGCCATCAGCCTGAACGTCGAGCTGGTTGGAAATGTCAGCACGATCAAGGCGCACCCCTTCTTCTCCCCCCCGGGCCCTCATGCAATGATAGAGCAGTTCCACCGTGTTGTGATCCTGCTCCACCACCGGTTGGAGCTCTCTCCACTTATCCTCATATATTATCTGTTCCGCATGAACTGCGGCGTATGGAGCGTAGGCCTCACGGGCCTCCTCGGCCGCCGTCTGGGCCCCCCTAAGGTCCCATACCAGGCCAAGGATTCCCGCCAGGTAAAACAGCATCGCCGCAGCCGAGGCAATCACGATGTGCTGCTTCTTGCGCCTGGCCACGCGCTCGGCACGCAC
>Ga0208129_1001014_pt1 | contig 11577 bp, 9 predicted proteins | sample ETNtaG_13_FD_185759 | JGI IMG/M metagenome (GOLD analysis project Ga0208129, IMG submission 185759) | Marine microbial and viral communities from oxygen minimum zone, Eastern Pacific Ocean - ETNP201306PF47B (SPAdes) (version 2) | ecosystem: Environmental > Aquatic > Marine > Oceanic ...
AAAGATTAAGCCTTTGCCTTTCATAGTCACGAAATAATGAAGCTACTCTCCCGGCGAGGCAACCCTTTATTTATGGGGTTTCTTCCGTTTCTCAATTTTCGTGCATTTTTCATCCGTACGTATTCCGGACAAGATTTCATTGATGATTTTGCCGAATTTCATGTTATTCCTTGAGGTGATCATCTCTCACCACATTTTCGAGTCTCGCTATCGGAGGATGCAGTCGGATGTGCCGAAATTACACCGAATGTTCGCCGTGGCGATGAGAAGGTCGGGAACCGGCAGTAAAATCCCCATGCCAGTGGCTTGCATGGCTTGATTCGAGTTTGTTTCGGTGCACCTGATGGTAGGTCGAATCTTCCGCTTCTTGGGATGAAGAGGGCCAATGTACCGTGGCCGCTCGAGACAAACCGTATCGGGTGGAATGTGTTGAGCCGTTGGAAAACGCTCGCGAGGATACTGCCGGGTTGTCCCTCTTGAGGGATCAAATGGTAAAATGCTCAGAAACCGCCTTGCCCAGGAGTTGGACGAGGTGCTTCAGTCCGCCCTGGCAGAAATATTCCCGAAGGCTCCAATGTCCGCAAAGAGCGGCAAAAACGGGATGGATATTCTCCCCAAACTGGATTAAGCTTCCACATTAGCCGATTTTGTGGCCTCAACGCTGTTGAGTAATCCGTTACTGTGTCAGATCGTGCTGGGGTCACTAGATCTCAAGACGCGACTCGAGAAGGTCTCTAACTTTCTGTCGGTTGAAATCGAGCGCAAGAAGTAAGCCTGCCAAGCGCCTGGCTAGAACTGCACGATTCGGATGTTGCTGATATCCGGGTCGGTCTCGAGTTCGGCGAGGCATTTCGCGCTTGGCACGCTGTCGATGTTCAGCACGGTCAGGGCCTGGCCGCCTTCGCTATCCCGCTCGAGGCTCATGTTGGCGATATTGACGTTGTGATTGCCCAGGACGGTTCCCAGATGCCCCACGATGCCGGGCCGATCCTTGTTACTCATCATGAACAGGATGCCTTCCGGGACGATCTCGACCGTCTGGCTGTTGAGCCGGACGATGCGCGGATGCTGCGCCATGCCAAAAAACGATCCGCCGACCGACACTTTTTCATCACCGGCCCATGCTCGGATGTGTAACCATTCCCGGAAGTCCACCTGCTCGCTGGACTTGATCTCCTCGACGACCAGTCCTCGCTCCTTGGCCATGGATCGGACGTTGACCAGGTTGATCTCCTCGCCCTCGGCTGCCCCGAGAAATCCCTTGATGATTGCGCGGGCGACGGGGTCGCCAGGCAACTCTGTGGCCAAGCCGCCGTACGTGATAACCAGGCGCTCGGTGCCCGCTTGGCCAAGCCGCGCCAGCAGCAGGCCCATCCTCTCACCCAAGCGCAGATACGGCTGAACCTTGGCCGAGGTCTGGGCGTCAAGGCTGGGCATGTTGATCGAGTTCATCAGGCTACCGTGCAGCAGGTAGTCAGCAATGCCCTGCGCCACCTCGAGGCCGACGTTGTCCTGCGCCTCCACCGTGCTGGCGCCCAGATGCGGGGTCAGAATAAGGTTCGCGCACTGGCGCAACGGCGAGTCCTCTGCCAGTGGCTCGGACTCGTATACGTCCAGCGCCGCGCCGCCGATCTGGCCGGCTTGGAGTGCCTCAAGCAGGTCCGGCTCGCTGACGATCCCGCCGCGGGCGCAGTTGAGCAGTCGCACGCTGGGCTTCATCTTGGCGAAGGTCTCCTTGTCGAGCAGGCCGCGCGTTTCGTCGGTCAGCGGCATGTGAACCGTGATGAAGTCGGCGGCGGCATAAACATCGTTCAAGCTGGACAGTTCCACCTGCAGCGCCTTGGCGCGGGACGGAGTGATGTACGGATCGAACGCCAGCACGCGCATGCCGAACGCCACCGCGCGCCGCGCCACCTCGCCGCCGATCCGGCCCATGCCCAGTATGCCGAGTGTCTTGCCGTAAAGCTCGACGCCCTTGAACGCCTTGCGGTTCCACTCGCCGCCGGCCATCGAGCCGTGCGCCTGCGGAATGTTGCGTGCGAGCGCCATCATCATTGAGAAGGTCAGTTCGCAGGTGGCGATCGTGTTGCCGCCAGGCGTGTTCATGACAATCACGCCGTTTTGTGTGGCGGCCTCGATGTCGATGTTGTCCACGCCGACGCCGGCTCGGCCGATGATTTTCATTCCTGGCGCGGCCTCGAGCAAGGCCTTGGTGACTTTGGTCTCCGAACGAACCGCCATGGCCGCTGCGTTGGCAACGAGCGGGAGCAGTTCCTCCTCCGAATGGCGGTGGTCGAGCACAACCGTCTCAAGGCCGTCCTGTTGTTTCAGGAAGCCGATTCCGGTCTGGGAGATGGGGTCACAGACAAGTACTTTCATTTCAGTTGCATCGTTTCAACAACGCTTGGGCAACCGCACTCAGCCTTCACGCGTTTTGATTTTGTTGAGCAGGCTGGCTATCACTTCGTCCCTTGGGTTGGCACCGAGATCGCCCTTGCCGTGTTCGCGTACGGCGAGTTTGCCGGCCTCTTGCTCGCGTTGGCCAATGAGCAGGATGGTGTGAACCTTGTCGGTCTCGGCGCGGCGAATACGCGCACCGATCTTGTCAGCCGTTGTGTCGATGGTAACCCGGACACCCTGCTTTCGCAGTTCAGCAACGACCTCCTTGGCATAGTCGATTTGTTCGTCGCCGAACGGCAGCAAGCGCACTTGGTCGGGAGCGAGCCAGAGTGGGAAATTGCCGGCGTAGTGCTCGATCAGGAATCCGATGAATCGCTCGTGCGTGCCAAGCGGGGCGCGATGAATACAGAGCGGCGTCTCGGTGGTGTTGTCGCGGGTTTTGTACTCGAGGCCGAAGCGCTTGGGCACGGCGAAGTCCACCTGGTTGGTCGCGATGGTGAATTCCCGGCCGGAGATGCTGTACACCTGCACATCGATCTTGGGGCCGTAAAAGGCGGCCTCGTCCGGGACTTCCTCGAACTCGATGCCCGACTCGACGAGCACCTGCCGGACCATCTCCTCGGTTTGGTTCCACAATTCCGGTTCCCCGACGTATTTGTCACCAAGCCGCTCGGCGCCGTGCGTGCTGAACCGCATGCTGAATTTCTCGAACCCGAAGATTCTGAAATACTTCAGATACATGTCGTTGACGGCGCGGAACTCGTCGGCGAACTGCTCCGGCGTGCAGTAGATGTGCGCGTCGTTCATCTGCATCGAGCGCACGCGCATGAGACCCATCAACTCGCCGGAACGCTCGTAACGGTAGCAGGTGCCGTACTCAGCTAGGCGCAGCGGCAGTTCGCGGTAACTGCGCGGCACCGCCGAGAAAATCTTGTGGTGATGCGGGCAGTTCATCGCCTTGAGGTAGATGCGGTCGGTCGGCTTGTCCGAGTCGTCCTCCTTGAGTTCCATTGGCGGGAACATGCTCTCGGCGTAGTAGGGGAGGTGGCCGGAGGTTTTGTACATGTTCTCGCGGGCCAGGTGCGGCGTGCGGACCCGCTCGTAGCCGGCCTCGAACTCGGTCTCCTTGGCTAGCTTTTCCAGTTCCTCAATCAGCACCGTGCCCTTGGGTAGCCAAAGCGGCAGGCCGGGGCCGACGTCGTCGTCGAACGCAAACAACTGCATCTCACGACCGATCTTGCGGTGGTCACGTTTGCGCGCCTCCTCCTGCGCCTCGAGCCACTCGTTGAGCTGCGTCTTGTTCGGGAAGGCGGTGCCGTAGATGCGTTGCAATTGAGGGTTGTTCTCGTTGCCGCGATAGTAGGCGGCGGCCACCCGGAGCAGCTTGTACGCCTTGACGTTGCCGGTGCGCATCACGTGCGGCCCGGCGCAGAGATCGACGAATTCACCATTCTGGTAGAATGAAATTTTCTCGTCCTCGGGAATGTCATCAACACGCTGAACCTTGTACGTCTGGTTGCGTTCCGCGTAGTAGGCCTTGGCCTCGACCCGTGTCTTGGTGGAATGCTCGAAGGTCTGGTTTTCCTTCACCACTTTCTTCATCTCGGCCTCGATGGCCTTGAAGTCCTCGGGGCAGAAGCGGTGTTCAAGGTCGAAGTCGTAGTAGAATCCCTCGGCGGTCGGCGGCCCGATGTCGAGCTTGGCCTCGGGCCAGAGGCGAAGGACGGCGGTGGCGAGCACGTGGGCGCACGAATGCCGCAGTCGCTCGAGGTCGCTCATTTGGTGGCGCTGCTCGAGGGTCTTGCGTTCCAGGTCGTGTTTGGCTGATTCCATGCGATTTGCACTGTGCTTGGCCAGGTGCTGTCTCGGCCCAGCCAACCCGCCTTCCGGCGGAGTGGGCGGAGGTTAGAAACTTGCCGGCCAAAGGGCAATCAATTGCTCGAGCCGGTTAGTTTTTGGGCCGGAGGATGATGGCCTTGTCATGGGTGCCATCCACCTCGACGCTCTGGGTTTCGATATAGGGGTCGTCTTTCAGGGTGTTGTGGATGATGCGGCGGTCGTAGGAGTTCATCGGCTCAAGTTCGACGATGTCCCCCCAGCGGCGGACTTGATCAGCAGCTTTCTTGGCTTTCTCAGCCAGTTTATCCTGCTCATCAAAACGGTATCCTCCCACGTCGATTTGCACCTTTTCCGCGTTTTCGTCGTTTTGAAACAACAAGCGATTGAGGATGTATTGCAAGTCAAACAGCGTCTGGCCCTTGCGGCCGATGAGCCGCCCGGAATCGTCGGGTGCCTGCAGGTCGAGCACTTTACTGCCGTCCTTCTCTTTTTCCTCGATGGTTACATCGAAGCCGAGATTATTCAGGATGGACTCTAGCAGTGCCTTGGGATCTTGTTTGGTTGAACTCATGGTATGGTTGGAGATTATTTCTTTGGCTTGGGCTTGGATTTCGGTTTCGTCGGCTTGGCCAGGGGTGAGTTGGCGTTTTTCACCGGCGCTTCCACGACGATATTCTTTGTGAGCTTGGTTTGCAGGATGCTGAGCATGTTCTGCACTGTCCAGTAGAGGGTCAGGCCGGCGGAAAAATTGTAGAGGATCACAATGAACATAAGCGGCATGTACTTCATGATCTTTTGCTGCATCGGGTCGGCTGTGGGGGAGACCGGGGTCATCCGTGCCTGCAACAGCATGGTTGCGCCCATGATCATTGGCAGCGGGTTGATCGGGAAACTGGCGACATGAGCGACGGTGTCAGTCTGTGACAGATCGCAGGCCCACAGGAATTCCGCCCCACGCAACTCAACGGCACTGCGCAGCATGGTGAAGAACCCGAAGAACACCGGGATCTGGATCAGGATCGGCAGGCAGCCGCCCATCGGGTTGATCTTGTGCTCGCGCATGAACTCCATCATCCGCTTGTTCAACTTCTGCGGGTCTTCCTTGTATTTCTCGCGAATCTCAGCCATCTGGGGCTGGTAGGCGGCCATGCGTTTCATCGAGACCGTGCTGGCCCGAGTGAGCGGCCAGAAAAGAATCTTAATGATGATCGTGATAACGATGATACAATAAGCGTAACCAAGCCCGAAGCTGTGAATGCCATTCATGGAACGCAATAGAATCTTGGCGAAAAAGCCAAAGAAACCGTCAAACCCCATCGCTGATTCCAGCGAGGTCTTGTTAAATGTTTGGCCGTGTGCCTCAAGGACTTGGTATTCCTTCGGCCCGGCGTAGGTGGTGAATTGCCGAACAACGCTCTCGCCGGGCTGCAGCACCTGGGCGTCGAATTGAAGGCTTGCTAGAATGCCGGTATGATGGACGTACTGTTCCCCCTCTTCCTGCGGGTCATTCAGAAGGCCATGGGTGGTCTTGATTGAGTAAACCTGGCCACTGATTGCTCCTTCCATTGGTATAGTACACATCGCAAAAAACCGATTATGAATACCGACCCACTTGACCGGCTGCCCTGCCGACATACTTGGCGGATAATAGTCACGTGGGGTTCCCGGGAAACAGCCCAGCGTGCGATTGGCAAACCAGCCCTCGTCTATATCTTCCATGTCATCGCCATTATGCCATTGAGCACCCCATACAGGGTAGCTTCCTCCGGGTTGAAGCGGCATGGCGGTGCCCAGAAACAACTTCCGCTGGTTGAGTGTGACCGGCTCCTTTTTTGGATTAGTCAATGTGATTGTGGAGTGCAATAGATAATTTGTATCGGTTCTGAACTGTTTGCTGATGTGGATACCAGTTTGGTTTGTGGACACCATCGTAAGGAGGTTCCTGCCTGTGATGATAGAGAACTCCGAGTCATCGACGCCCTCAAGCGCAAACACCGGCAAATCCACCCCATGATTAAGTTTGATAGGTGTTGAATTAACGTCTCCGTTGTTTGTGCCCCAGAGCATGTCAACATTCTTGCCCATGACCACGTGCGGTTTTTTAAGTTCCACGGTTTTTAATCCACCCACGGAGGTGAAGATGTAGGAGGTGTTCTCCGTATCGAGAATGGACAGTTTCTCGGAGACCAGCTTGACAGGTGGTTGAAAATCAGTGCTGACCGGTACTTGTGCTGGCTGCGCTTGGCCAAGCGCCGCCGCCGCCGGGGCGTTGGTTTGGCCCGCGACCTGTGCCGGGGGCGCGTTGGTCGGTTGCAGGGGCCGCGGAGGGGTGGGAGAGATCAGCTCCAGCAGCGTGGTCCAGGTGAACAGTAGAATCACGCAAATGGTGACAACGATAATGGCGGTGCGATCCATGAAAAGTGATTAACGAACCGGCTTGAGCGGGACGGGGTCGTGACCGCAGTCGCCCCAGGGGTGACAGCGCACGAGTCGCCGCAGTCCAAGCCATGCACCGCGGGCCGCCCCGTGTGAGCGAACGGCTTCGAGCGTGAACTCCGAGCAGGTGGGTGTAAACCGGCACGAGCCTCCCGGCCCGAACAGGGAGTTCTTCAGCGGCGAAAGTGCCAGTCGGTAAAACCGGATCAGCAACATGATAACATGTTGGGCGGGATTCATTCTAAAGGGTGGCGGGATAAACGGGCGCCGCATTCTCCGGCAATAGCCCTGATTTCTTGAGCAGCAACAAAAAATGACGTTCCACCGAGTGAAATCTTTTGCCGACAATGGAGCGGCGGGCGACCAGCACCATGTCCACCGGATGGAGCAATTCGTGTTGGTGGAGGCGGAAACATTCCCGCATGAGCCGCCGGGCGCGATTGCGAACATGAGCCTTGCCGATGCGGCGACTGGTGATGACTCCAAGCCGCGACGGTACGCCCGACAGAAGGATGTGCCAGTTGATCAGCATGCAGCCCTTGGCCAAGCGGTTGCCGCGTTCCCGGGTTGCCCGGAAATCCGCGCTGGCTTGGATTCGGCTGGATTTGGGGAATCGCGCGTGTTGGCCGGAGGCCGTCATGTGTGCCGGAAAGGGCGTCAGGCGGGGGTGAGCCGGACGCGGCCACGGGCGCGGCGACCGGCCAGAATCTTGCGACCTGCCTTGGTGGCCATGCGCGCGCGGAAACCGTGCCTGCGCTTGCGTTTGATATTCGACGGTTGAAATGTCTGCTTCATCTGCGTCTAAAAAAATCTGATCAAATCCGGAAGGGCTGCCGTGTCAATCCAGGAAAGACACTCTTCGGTGCTACCCATTCTCTCCTCCATGCCGGAAAAAAGGGCAAAAAGATTAACAGCAACCTTCTGGCTGTCAAGCATTGCGGCAGTTGAAAGAGCGCAAAAAAACCGTTTTTTTTGGCCAAAGTCGTGATTGTGCTGCCGGTCAGTCGATTTCCGCTAATCTTCCGCGCCAACCTCGACGATAAACTGGTTCAGAAACGAAGCGACTCCACATCACGCACTGAGCCTCCGTTTGGCCAAGCGGATGGGCAAAAAAATCGTTTTTCCGCTTGCATCTTCTTCGGATCGGCCGATGTTTCCGCAAACCTATGGTTGTTGATTTGGCGGCATCTTTAAGGAACCTTGCGTGCTTGTCGGGAGTGTTGGGCGTTGGGCTGTTTGTAGCCCAGTCAGCACAGGTCGAACTCGCAATATCGAGACCGGATTGGGGAGGCGCGAGCATGAACCGTGTTACACTCAAAGGCGCTGATGCCCGACAGCAACTGCTGGTCGTGCAAACGCTTGGCGACGGTTCCGTGGCCGACCAAACCAGAGAAGTTGCCCTGACTGCCGAGCCGGCCGGCTTGGTGCGAATCACCGACGGCTTGGTGGAGTCTTTGGCCAACGGCTCCGGCGTGATTACCGCGCGCAACCCAACAGGCGAGACGGCCTCCATCCCGTTTGAGGTGAACGCGGTCTCCAGCGAAAAGCCGGTGAATTTCCACAACTCGATCGTCCCGCTTTTCACCAAGCATGGCTGCAACAGTGGCGGGTGCCATGGGAAGGCCAGCGGCCAGAACGGCTTCAAGCTTTCCCTGCTTGGCTTCGAACCGCAGGAGGATTACGAATATCTACTCCGGGAGGCTCGCGGCCGCCGCATGTTCCCGGCCGCCCCCGAGCGAAGCCTGCTGCTGCTCAAGGCCTCCGGCCAACTGCCGCACGGCGGCGGCTCGCGCATCGACGCCGGTTCATTTGACTACAAGGCGATTGTCAAGTGGTTGCGCCAGGGAATGCCGTACGGCAAGCCGAGCGATCCGAGCGTCGAAGCCATTGAGGTGCATCCCCCGGAGCGCATCATGAAGCCAGACGCTCGCCAGCAACTCGTGGTCTTGGCCAGGATGACCGATGGATCCGTCGAGGACATCACCCACTCCGCCGTGTACGAGGCGAACAACCGTGAGTATGCCGAGGCGGACAATACCGGTCTGGTTACCGCCGGGGGGGGGGCGGGTGAGATCGCGGTGATGGTGCGCTATCAGGACAAAGCGTCTGTATTTCGTGCATCGATTCCGTTTGGCGCCCCGGTGGACAACCTGCCGGCTGGGAGAAACTTCGTGGACGATTTTATTTTTGCGAAGTGGAAACAGGCCGGCATGCCGCCGTCAGAGATGGCAGGGGATTCGACTTATCTCCGTCGCGTGATACTCGATATCGCCGGGCGCCTGCCAACGGTTGCCGAGGTAAAATCATTTCTTGATGATCCAGCGCCGGACAAGCGTCAGCGAGTCGTCGAGCGCCTGCTCCGCAGTGAGGAATACGCCGAGTATTTTGCCAACAAATGGTCGGCGCTGCTGCGCAACAAGCGTGCCAACGGTGCCCAACTTCGCACCACTCTGGCCTTTTACGACTGGATCAAGGAAAGCCTGTACAATAACAAGCCTTACGACCAGTTTGTGCGAGAAATCCTCGCGGCTTCCGGCGGGATTGACCAAAGCCCGGCGTCTGCCTGGTTTAAACAGGTCAGTTCGCAGCAAGCGCAGATGGAGGATGCGGCACAGTTGTTTCTCGGGACGCGGTTGAAGTGCGCGCAATGCCATCATCATCCATTCGAAAAATGGTCGCAGAACGACTATTACCGGTTCATGGCGTTTTTCTCGCGCGTCAGCAAAGCCCCTTCCGGTCGCCCGGGCGAGGAGATCGTTTTTCACCGGGCCGGCGTGGCGCAAGTAACCAACAAAAAGACCAACAAGCCGGTAAAGCCGGCCGGGCTGGGAAGCGGTGAATTAAAAATTGCGCCTGTTGACGACCCGCGCCATCGCCTGGTTGATTGGATGCGTGAAGACCCCAGCCGGCTGTTTTCCAAGACGCTCGTAAACCGCTATTGGAAACACTTCTTCGGCCGGGGCCTGGTCGATCCCGAGGATGACTTTCGCTCCACCAATCCGCCGACTCACCCCGGGCTCCTAGATGCGTTGGCGGATCATTTTGAAAAAACCGGCTACGACCTGAAGTCATTGGTGCGGGTCATCGCCACGTCAACCACGTATCAACTCAGTTCCGTCCCGAACGGGCACAATGCAAAGGACATGCATTACTTCTCGCGTTTCCAGCCCAAGCGGCTCACAGCGGAAGTGCTGTATGATTCATTGAATGATCTCATCCTGGCCAGGAGTAACTTCGGCGGCTTGCCGGTCGGCACGCGCGCGGTATGCCTTCCGGACAACAGTTACAACAGTTCCAACTATTTCCTGAGTGTGTTTGGGCGGCCGGATTCATCAAGCGCCTGCGAGTGCGAGCGTTCACAGGAGGCCAGCCTGGCCCAAAGCCTGCACTTGTTTAACGCGAAAAACATACACGAGCAACTGGCGCACAAGGACGGCCGTGCTGCCAGGCTGGCTGCTGACAAGGGGCAGGATCATGCGGCAAAAATCAACAGCCTGTACTATCGGGCGTTCGCGAGGCTGCCTCGCAGGGAGGAGGCCGATGTGGCGCTTGCCTATTTGACCCGAGAGGCGACCGACAAGGAGGGCAAGCCTGCGGACAAAACCAAGGAGCGTTACGAGGATATCCTTTGGGCCTTGGCCAACACCAAGGAGTTCCTCTTCAACCACTGAGCCAGGCTTGTGTTGAACTGCCCCGCTTGGCCAAGCGTCACTCACGGCATGAACTTGATCCGATTGTTCAGGCGGGGGGCGGTTGTCCCACTGATATACTTGGCGGTTGCCCAGGCGATTGGTCAATTGCCGACTGCGCGCATGACGGCGATCTTCCCGATGGGATGCCAGATTGGCGCTGAGGTTGAGGTTCAGGTTCACGGTGCGGATCTAGACGGGGCGACGGGGCTGCAATTTTCGCACCCCGGTATATCGGCGGAAGTGACCAACGTCGGCGAACGCAAGTTCAAGGTGCGGGTGGCCGGGGGGGTTCCCGCCGGGGTTTATGAGGCCAGGTTCGCCGGTGCGCTTGGTTTCACTAATTCGCGGCCTTTTGTCGTCAGTTCACTGGTGGAAGTACTGAGTCCCGATGGCAACACGACCCGTGAAACAGCTATCTCGCTTGGCGTGAACTCAGTCATCAACGGCACCGCCGTGAGCAGGCAACCTGTGTGGTTCAAGGTGGCGGCTATAAAGGGGCAGCGCCTGTTGCTGAGGGTTTCCGCAGCGGCACTTGATTCGCGGTTGAATCCTGTTGTGTTGCTTCGGGACAGTGCCGGGGAGCGCTTGGCCCGGGGAAATGATGCCGGTCTGATCGACTACACGCCGGCGGCGGACGGTGAATGCCTGATTCAGATCCACGATGCAAGCTACGGCGGCGGTACCGAATATTTTTTCCGCCTGGAAAACAGCGCCGGTCCGCATGTCGATTTTGTCTCGCCGCCGGTTGTGTCCAGTTTTACAGGTTCAGAGGTGACGCTTTACGGGCGGAATCTGCCTGGATCGAAACCTTCCGGCCTTAAAGCTGTCGACGGCCTGTCTCTTGAGCAGTTGACCGTAAAGATCAGCGAACTGATTCATGGGGATCGCCCCGGGGGAGTCTTGCTTCCTGCAGCCACCGTCGTCCTCGACGGCGGAGTCTTCCGCTTGGCCAAGGGGAAGATTGCGAGCAACCCGTTCTTTGTAGGCCTTATTGAGGGCAAGTCACCGGCAATTGAGCAGGGCGATAATGAAACGGCGGATCGTGCGCAGACAATTCCCACCCCCGGCCTGGTTGCGGGACGTTTTTTCCCGGCTCGAGATGTTGATTGTTTCCGATTCCCAATCAAGAAAGATGAGGTTTATTGGCTGGAAGTTTTTTCACAGCGCCTGGGCAAAAAAACCAATCCCTACGTCACAGCTCAATTGATTG
>Ga0208129_1001015_pt1 | contig 11576 bp, 8 predicted proteins | sample ETNtaG_13_FD_185759 | JGI IMG/M metagenome (GOLD analysis project Ga0208129, IMG submission 185759) | Marine microbial and viral communities from oxygen minimum zone, Eastern Pacific Ocean - ETNP201306PF47B (SPAdes) (version 2) | ecosystem: Environmental > Aquatic > Marine > Oceanic ...
TTCAAGTAAAGGGACATCCCTGCGGTCGATCTCCAAGGCCGCGGCCACGTGAACGAGGGCTGGCTCCGAGCGGCCTTCCTTCAGGTAAAGCCGAATCAGTTCCTTTTTGGGGCTGATGTCGTGAGCCTTTTGTTTGACCTCGTCCTCGAGTTCACTGAAGAATTCACCAAGACGCTCTGTACTCCGATAGTGTTCAAGAATGCGGACCTCCACTTCCTGCCCCAGCGCGGAATCGGGGGACAGGAGCTCCTGTGCTCCACGCAAATAGGTGACTGCCTTTTCTACCTCGTCCTGTTCCGCCCACAGGTCGGAGCGCTCAATAAGGATATCACTGGAGAGCTTTGGATTTTTCTTGGCGAGGTCGAGTATGCGGTCGAGGACCTTGTCGGCGCTATCGTAGAACTTGTGCCTATGGTAGTGGCTGGACAGCCTCCGCAGCGTCGGGATGTCATACTGATCCTTGAAGACTTCATCCCACGCCTTCTGCGCGTTCTCACGATCTTCGTCGAGCATGAGTGCTTCGCCGAGAAGCAGGCGAGCGTGAAGGACGTCATCAATCACTGGCGCGGCCTTGATCGCTTCGACGAGATGCACCTTCGCTAATCTGGAATCCGATTGTTTCAGGTAGATGCGGCCAAGCATCAGCCGGCTGAAGAAATCGTCTGGCGCCATTACGAGCGCGGCCTTAAAGTGTTGCGCGGATTTGAAGTAATCGCGAAAGCGATAGTAGGCCAGGCCCAGCAGCATCTGCAGCTTTGGATTCTTGCGCTGCAGGCGTGCCGCGTTGACAAAGAAATCGAGGAGCTTCCAGGTCTTGCGTTCGGATTCATACACCTGGTACACCTGCTCGAATGCGAACTCATTCCTCGGGTCTTCGAGGATGATATTCATGTACTTGTCCGCGACCTTCTGGGCCTCTTCGCTGAGAGCCAGCTTCGACAACTGTTCAGCGCCCTGTTGTTTCTCGGGTTTGGGCGCGGCCTCTTCGGCGTTGGCCGAGAAAGCTAATACGGAGACCAATGCCGCAAGTTGCACACACAAGCGATGGCTTGCTTTGTGGAGTGGGCCGAAATCGTTTCTGCGGCTAGATTCAAGCTTCATGCCACGGCCCTCCGTGATTGGGTTCGAGCGAACCAGGCTGCAATGGCAGGCCAGCGGCGAATCACAACCTCGATGGCGAGCAAGAGGGCCGCGAGGAGCGTCGTGTAGTAACCGAGGTCGTGCCGGCGGCGTTCTTTCAGAGCTTCGACCCCGAGGGCTTCAACCGTGGTAGCAGTGACCTTGCCCTTCGTTACTTGTGCAACCGCGGCCAACAGTTCGCTGTCGGGGCCGGGATTCAAATGTTCCTTGGAAATATTGATGATTGTGCCGGTGGTCTCGACGTTTCCAGCACGTCCGCTCTTACCGCGGACGCTCACCAGATAGACGCCTTTTCGCTCGGGAGTGAATTCGTGTTCGTATCGGCCGGGCCCACTCTGGAGCAAATCCCCGGGCTCAAAGACAGCAGAGCTGAAGACGTCGCCCCGTTCACCCAGATAGAAAAGTTTCGCTTCGACTTGCGTTCCATTGATGAAATTCTCGTTCGAATCAATGACATCCGCACTGACCTTCAGCCGCAGACCGTCTGATTTAAGATGGACACGATAGACCTCCTCACCCGGTTCCCGGAGAACTCCCTGCACCTGCTGGCGCCAGAATCGACTGTAGCCGTCTTCCCAATCCTTGACCCATAACGTTGCCCAACTACTGACGGCCGACGAAGTGAAGGCCACAACCTTGCCAGCTCCGTACGACCAGGAAGCGAGTAGCGGGTCACTCGTGCCTTCGACCGCCAGAACAAGATTGGAAGAAGCCTTTGGCCGTGTTCGCACGTAACCGAAAAGCACGGGCGCAAGATTCATGTCCAGCCCCTTCGTCAATGGGCTCTCATTGATCTGTGCCACCGGCACGGGGCGCTCGACCAGCAGTTGCTTCGTCGGTGCGTTGAGTTCCTTCTCGTATACGTCACCAAGATTTTTCAGGTCTTTTGAAAGGTAAAACTGGCCGCCTCCCCAGCGAGCCATTTCTTCGAGCAAACGGACGTTACTGTCGCCGCCCACACCAACCGTGGAAAGCGAGACGCCGTCACTGAGCAACATCATGGCAAACTTTCGATAATTGCTGTCCGACGCGACGAAGCCGTCCGTAAGCAGCAAGACCTGCTTGTAAGTAGCGGCGTCGTTAAAAAGGTTGAAACGGGCCTCATCGAGGGTTGGGTAAAGAATGGAGTAGGTCCGGCGCCTGAACGCGCCATCCAGCTCCTTGACCAGCCTGTCCTTATCGGTCACCCGTTGTGGTCGGATGTACCAGCGGGCGGGCAGTAATTCGGAGGACATGCCAACTGCGCCGATCCGGTCCCGCGCCGTCAGACCGAGCACGACGCGTTTGAAAACGTCCTTCATGAACTGCGCCTTGTCGTGGGTGGAAATCCCATGAAATGCCTTCTTGCCCGTACCAAAGATCTCTTTCCTGAAGGTCATATTCGCGGTTCCATGCAACCACATGCTTCGTGAATCATCCATCGCAAGGATGACCGATGTGGACGGACGCTGATCGGCAGAGATATCCATGGCCAGCGGGGATGCCTCTTCGAGCGCGGTGCCGGCGTAGCCGCCTGCTTTGAAACTGTTCCGGCCTCCTACCAGGAGCAGGCCCCCTCCGAATTCATTTACGTAGTCCCGAAGCAACCGCAGACGGTTTTCCCCGAAGTCCCCGGCGGACACGTTTTCGAGCATGATCGCGTCGTAACGGATCAGCCCGAGCATGGTCCGCGGAGCTCCGATGGTCGTCCTCAAATCGACACGGAAATGTGCGTTTCGAAGCGACTGTATCAACGGGTCCGCGGGTTCATTACTGACAATCAGGATGCGCGGCCGGCCAGGCACGTTGATGTAGCTGTAGGCAGAATCGTTCGACGTCGGCTGTTCGAAATCCCCTTCGAAATGGACCCGTAACAGATGACCGCCGCCTTCCTCCAGGCTGCGGCGGAAGGTCACCGTGGTCTTGCCAGAACGGAGTTCGACGTCCTTGGTCTCTGCCAGATAGTCATCGATGTACAGCCTCAACCGTCCCTCGACACTGGCCGCACTGCGCACCTCTGCTTTGATCTCGAATGCCTCTTCTCGCTTGATGCGTTCAGGGAGGTTAATCGCTGCCACGATGACGTCTTTCGATTCGCTGTCGATAAGAGGAACAGGGCAGATTTGAACGTTCAGATCGAGGGCAACATTCGCCAACTGGAGCAGGTCGCCATCTGTCTGATTACCGTCGGTCAGGAGTACAATCTTCCTTTGGGTTCTCCCGGGAAATCCGGCAAGTGCCAGACTGATCGCCCTGGATATGTCCGTGCGTCTGCCGCTCAGCCGCTCTGACCCGGGGGTGCCGGCATCCTGGAGCGTGGTTTTGTCGCTCCGCGACAAGGTGGTTGGTTGGATGTATGTCTCGAATGCCTTCGTAACGGATGCTTCACTTGCTTCGCCGAAGGGGACGACTGCTTCCGAAGTCTCTCCAAAGAAAACCAGGCTGGCTTGCCGTGCATCTCTCTGTTCGCTGATGCCGGCCAGCACCTGCTGTTGAGCGGCGACGCGCAGCTCTGGCGTGACGCTGTCTGATACATCGACGAGATAGGTGACGTAAAGATCGCCCGCCTTCCTTTCCCACCAGAAGGTCGTACCGGTGAGCTCCAGGATGATGAGAATACAGATAAGAGACCGTGCCGCGGCAATCCCGAGTTTGGCCGAGCTTCCCCGGTCAGCGAACGATCGTGCCGCCTGTAGAAAGATGAACGGCACCGCCAGCAGCAGCCAAAACGCCCACGGACGGGCTATCAAATCGAACATCAGGTGAAATCCAGGGTGAATCCTGTCTCTGGATGAGCGGGCATGTTACGAACACGTTCCAGTTTTCACAAGACTTTAGACTTTAGACCTTAGACCTTAGACTTTAGACTTCAGACTTCAGACTTCAGACTTCGCAGAACTCCGGACATCGGCCTTCAGACAGAGCGTAGAAGCGTTCTTGAAGGGTTTCAGGTTCTCAGATTTATAGGAAAAAACATCGTTATCTCCGGGCTCTCATTCAGGATAAACAGCACAGATTGCCGGAAATTATCATGGGGCCTACTGCAACACCGGAAGGGCCCGAGTGAAATCCTTGAACTCCGCGGGAATCTCCGGCTGGACATAGCCTTCCGGCTTCTCCGGCTTGTATACACAGTAGGGCTCGCTGGCGAAGAGATTACCGGTGACGCCAAAGGAGCGCGATCTCGAGCCGCCGCACACATCCCGAAACTCACAGTACCCGCATTTGCCCTGCAACAATTCGTAAGAGCGGCAAGCGCGGAAGAGCGGGGAGTTGCGGTAGAGGTCCGGAAGCGGCGTCTCTCTTACATTGCCTGCCGACAGTGGCAGGAAGCCGCTTGGGAATACCTCGCCGGTGTGGCTGATGAAGACAAATCCATTGCCATCGTTCACGCCCTTGGCCGCGCGGCCGATCATTGAGGAAGCGTCTCTTTGGGCAGTCGCTTTATCAGTCAGGAACTCTGGGCGCGTCCCCCCTTCTCCCATGACGCTATTCACATTTGCAGCCCAGCCGCCCGTTTCCATTTTTACGTCATCATTACCGCTCTTCCCATCACTCCAACGCCCCATTACTCCATCATTCCCCATACTCCCGTTCTCTTCGATCCGCCGCTGCAGGACAACCCTCCTGTAGTGCTGTCCGGCTGTGGTCTTGATATCGAAAGGCATCGTCTTGGAAAGCTCGTAAAGCTGATCAAAGACTTCTTCATGCTCCGGAGCTGAGATGATGCCGCGCCTGCCTGCACGCCCAGTGGGCACAATGAAAAATACTGACCAGAGGCAGATATCGAGCTCCTTCATCAGCTCGGACATTCGCATCACATCATGGACGTTGTGTTTGCCAATCGATGTATTCACCTGCACCGGGAGGTCTATGGTGCGGGCGTAGCGGATGGCGCTGACAGTCCACTCATAGGACCCCTCCACACCTCGGAATTCGTCGTGTACCTGGCGTGTGGAACCATCGAGGCTGACAGCCAATCTGGAGAGCCCGTTCAACTTCAGATGGTTGATGGCATCGGCATCCAGTTTTGGCGTGCCGGCGGGAGTGAGTGCCACACGCAGGCCAAGCTCGTGTGCGTGCTGTACGAGCGAACAGATGTCCGGCCTGTAGAGCGGGTCGCCGCCCGTGATAACGAACAATGGCTTACCGAATTCACGAATCTGCCGAATCAGCTCGAACCCTTCGGAGGTGGTCAACTCATGAGGGTGGCGTTCGGGTTGGGCCTCTGCGCGGCAGTGTTTGCAGACGAGGTCGCACGCCCGGGTGACTTCCCAGATGGCGATGAAAGGCGCCTCGTCGAAATCGAGATTCAGGAAGTCTGGCTTCATCAGAACACTTCCGGCCCCGGTTCACTCGTCCGAATCCGCAGGGCTTCGAGTTTCGAGGGATGGATGGTAGTAACGATAGATCTCACGATGTGTTTCAAAGATTACACCATCAAATCAGGCCCTGTCCCAGATTCAAATGACGGGCAAAATGATTCTGCTGTGAATCGATTGCGTAAGCCACTGGTTTACGTCTCAAAACAGATAGCTGGCCTCAACCACCGAAGGCCCGGCAGCGGAGAGATCATTTCGCAGGGCATACCAGCACTGCGTGCTGACTGTGCCGGACGACCTGTTCGCTTTCCGATCCGAAGAAGAAATCCAGAATCCCGTGTTCGCCGTGAGTGGCCATGACGATGAGGTCTGCTTCAAGTTCGTTCGCACATTCGTTGATTTCCGTTACCGGAGCTCCCCGCCGGACCGAGTACTTTACTGGGACGCCCGGGGGCAGGAGATTTCCCACATGCGCCTTCAGTCTGTCAGCCAGAGAACCTTTATCCTCGTGAGCCCACCCAGCGCTTTCCGCGGCATAGGGCGCCACGTGCAGGTAATCGAGCTCAGCACCGAAGGTCTGGGCCAGCAGGCCGGCGGATCGTGCTGCCTCGAGATGATCATCCGCGAAATCCAACGGGCAGAGAATGCGTTTGATCTGAACGTTCTTCTCGACGGGCACGGCACCTTCATGGAGGCAGAGCACGGGAAATTTTGCCTCCCGCAGGACTTCGCCTGTGATGCTGCCTTCGATGAAATGCGCAAGGCCGGAGCGGCCGTGGGTGGCCATGACGATGAGGTCGTAATCGCCGTCAGCGGCTAACTGCTGGATACCGTGCTCCGCTGTGGTGTCACGATAGGTCTGAGTCTTGACTCTGAGCCCGGCGAGATGTTGGCCCACAAGATCGTGCAGCCTTTCCCGGGCCTCGTTTTCCAGCTTGTCCATATCGGGCGGGTCAGGGAAGTAGCCGGCCATTGAGGCTTCGGCCATCACGACCACTTGAGGCGGATACACCACGCAGGCCACCGTGACTGCTGCACCAAACGGTTCGGCGATCAGTCGGGCCCAATCCAGTGCGACAGTTGATTCCTCGGTCAGATCCGAAGTGATGAGGATGCGTTGGATATTCAGCATGATTTCTCCTCCTGGATGTGGGGGAGGTGAGCGAGACACAAGTTTCGGTGTGTCAACAGCACGGCATGTACCCGACAGGATTCCATGGCTGCAAATGGCCAGAACAGGCCCTGAAACGTGAGATTAAGAGGAATTAGCCGCATCAGACAGTTGAGGCATAACCGGCCTTTCTGCATCAACTGCAGTCTGTTTATATGCGATTACAGCAGAGACGAAATGTTTGCAGTCAGAGGCCGCTGGAGGGTGCTGTCCTTTTACGATTAAGGACGCGCCCATCCTTCACCATTCGCATTCGGGGTAACACGAACACGTTTGCCGCACTTCAGATAATCATCCGGCGATTTTATGGCATCACCATTGCGCACCCGCCACGCGAAGAGATTCCTGGCAATTTTTGCGTGAGGAGGAACGGCATGCACGTGCACGCAGGCAAACTCGACGGATCGGTAAAGTCCATCGCACATACGCAGGTATTGGTCGCAAATGAAACCGATACGCTGGCCGGCGTAAAGACGCTGATGGATACCTGGCATGTCCATCACGTCCCCATCGTCGATGGTGATGAAGTGCTGGGCATCATCTCTGCCAATGACATCCACGTGGCTGAGCGATGCGTCGGAGTCATTCCCCACAAAGTTCGTGCAAGTTCTTTCATGAATGAACCGGTGGTCACGATCACCCCCGATACTTCGATTTCGGATGCTGCCGATCTGATGGTCAAGCAGAACATCCATTGCCTGCCGATCATCGAGGGAGTAGAGATTGTCGGCATCATTACGCAGACGGACCTCTTACGCTTCCTTGTCCAGGAGGCGGAAAGAGCGGGCCTGAATGAGCAGACCCGGTTTTACTGCCGGCGGGGTGGACTGAACGAGTGAAGAGAGGCCGTGGGAACAGTGATGGGCCTTTTTCTTTTTGACTGGCCGGCCCATGTCAGGGAATCAGCTCGGCGTGCCTGATTCCTGTGCGACTACTTGGCATCACTCTTGCGCGTTTTTTTGATATCTGTATTCCCACGCAATTGCTGCATCGGAGGAGTGTCATGCGGGGAAGTGAATCTGCGGAACCAGAGCCATCGCCGCGCACGCTGCCGGACTGCCCACACTGCCAAGAAATCCACCGGCACTCCCAGCATTGCAGTGTCGTACTGGTGGCTGAGGAAATGTGGCTGTGTATGGAGTGCGGCTGCGAGTTTGAGGAAACAGGGCAGGACAAGAAACATCCGGGCAGCACAACACGAGTCATCGCTGTGCTTTCATCCGATGCCTTCTATGGTTGAAGACCCTCTCATTCCCTCTTCCGCGCAAGATTCACAATGGCAGACAGAATTAATCCACACGTGCCCACCGGTTGCATCCTCCATCACTGGCAATAACCCCGAAACACATTGAGCATGCCTCAGTTTCTGTTGGTACGCTCCGGCCTCACTGCGCCAATCTGGGCGGCACGGACATTGCGATGCGAGCGCCCCTTCGTCCATCGTGAAAAATCTGCATTTCTACATCACTCGCTCAAATAGGAGAAGCTCATGCGTGCATCTTTGAGAAAGCATCTGTTCGGGGCCTGTCTGCTGATTCCTCTGGTTACCTTTGCTGGTGGCGGCACCATCACAGGGAAGGTGACCTATGACGGTACTGCGCCACCAAAAGCGATGCTGAAGATTCCCGCCAACAACGCGAAAGATTGTGGCCATGCCGGCGAGACATCTATTCCGTCCAATCTCCTCCTTGTTTCTGACAAAGGAGGTATCAAGGACGTCGTCATCAACGTCTACACCAAGACATCTGTAGGGACGCCGAAGAAGGGAATCTCAGACCAGAAAGGCTGTATGTTCACATCGCCGGTTGTTGTCGTGCCGGCGGGTTCGACGATTACATTCAAGAACAGCGACCAGGGCCTGCATAACGTGCGTGTCTCCACATTTAAAAACGCTCCGCTCAACGCCGCCATTCCCGCTGGTGGCAGCAAGGACTACACTGCGGCCAAGTCCGAAAACATCATGGTCACTTGCGATCTTCATCCCTGGATGCGGGCATACGTTTCTGTTGTCCGATCCGATCACTACGCAGTGACTGACGCAGAAGGCAACTTCAAGATCGAGAACATCCCGGCCGGTGAATACAGCTTCAAAGCGTGGCACCCAGTGCTCGGCCGAGCGAAATCGGACCAGACGACCCTGAAATCGAAGAAGGTGAAGGTCGAGGACAACAAAACGCTCGATGTCGGCGTGAAGATGAAGAAGAAGAAATGAAGGCGGTCGGGCGACGGCGACAGAGGCATCAGACCCGTTCGGTTTGATGCCTCTTTTCGTTGAAGGGCAATCCGGAAAAATGAGAGAGAGGGCCCCCAATCATGCCTCGTGCGGTCATAAGTAGGATAAGTGTTCCTGCGAAAACTTTTCAGCTCGCATGCATCCGGGCTTCCCGGCGCCAGCAGTTTTTGCGCAGCCTGGCGGTAGCTGCCCGCTGGTCGGAAACGGCCTGGACAGCGTAACCAGTGTAATTCAAATGCTTTCTGTTTTTTCTGGACGAAAATTCGCTCTGGTCCACCGATTGATTAATCAGATTCCCTTCTCGCGGCCCCAATGAAATTACTTTACCCGAGGAGACCCATATGCACGCACAGTCAGATATCATTTCCGTTCCTTCGAATGATCCCATTTTTGGTGATGGCCCGGACCTGACAGGCCTTTGCTCTGTTGGCCGACGCGGTTTTATGAAAGGCTCTGTGGCCGCGGCCATGGGGTCGGCTATCACCGGCATGGCAGATCTTTATGCACGGGAGAAATTGCCGCAGCTCCCGGATGCTCGGGCCGACCAGTGCATTCTGCTCTGGATGGCCGGCGGGCCTTCGCAGATGGAAACGTGGGATCCGAAGCCCGGCCACGCGAACGGAGGGGCTCTGAAGGCGATACCAACGGCCGTCGATGGCATTCAAATCTCGGAGACACTTCCCGAGCTCGCAAAGGAGATGGATAACATCTCTCTCGTCCGTTCCATGCTTACCAAGGTTACCGATCACGGTGGCGCCACCTACATCCTGCACACCGGCTATGCGCCATCCGGCACCGCAAAGCATCCCGGCATCGGGGCTCGCGTTTCAAGCGAAACGCCCGCGGCAGACAATTACGACCTGCCCAAGTTCATGGCCATTCGCACCCCTTCCCATGGAGCGGGATTTCTCGGCATGGAGCATGAGCCGCTGGTAATCAGCGACCCCAACAACCCCATCGCCAATCTGCGATACAACGTGAGCAAGGATCATTTCCTGCAGCGAGTCCAGTTGCTCAGGCAGATGGAAAAGAACTTCGGCCGCACCCGTGGCAAGAAGGAAGTCGCAAACCATCAAAAGCTGTACAACCGTTCGATTCGGCTCATGCACTCGAAGCGAGTCTCGTCAGCCTTTGACCTGAAGATGGAGCCTGAGAAGCTGCTCGACGACTACGGCAAAATGATGATCGACGGCGTCGAGACGCCGAACCAGTTTGGTATGAGCCTCATCCTTGCACGCAAACTTCTGGAAACCGGCGTCCGCTTCGTCGAGGTCGCTCTGCCCGGCTGGGACATGCACGGCCAGATCGCAAACGCCATGTCCACTACCGGCCCGCAGCTCGACCGCGGTCTTTCCGCGCTCATGCGCGACCTCCGCAGCCGGGGAATGCTCGAACGCACTCTTATCGTCTGGATGGGCGAGTTTGGCCGAACGCCGCGCGTCAACAACAACGCCGGTCGCGACCACTGGGCCCGTTCGTGGTCCATCGCTTTCATGGGCGGGGGCATCAACGGAGGTCAGGTCATCGGTAAGACCAGCAAAGACGGCATGGATATCGAGGAAGAACCGAAAGTCGCCCAGGACGTCATCGCGACTCTCTTCATGTCGATGGGCATCGACTACAAGAAGGTCACCTACAGCAGCCGCGGCCGCCCCATCCCGCTGGTGAGAGGCGGCTCTGCCATCGAAGAACTGGTGATCTGACAGCTAAGCAGATACTGCCATCGGCCTGGATGAGTCCAGCACTTTCAGGCCAGGAAACCGAAATCGGACAGGCTCTCGCCTGTCCGATTTTTTTGAGCCTGCAAGGGGATGCTGAAATGCAAGAGCCACTTCGCGGATGGCGTGATGCGCGGCATCTTGGGGCGAATAGCCGGGGCGTAATAGCTGCATCGACCTCAGCACCCCAACAGTCGAGGTGCACCATTTGCATGTTTGCGATATGGCGGATCTTGAAACTGATCGCTGGTAGGCTGACAGTGGCATGCTCAGCCTGATATTTCGGCCCTTCGAGGGCTCTTGATCGTTCTGGAACGAACTGTGCGCGTTGGCGGTCCGTATCCCTGCTCATGCATGAATTGCATTGGAGTCATCATGGACGAAATCAAAAGCATTCTCTATCCAACAGATTTCTCAGATTGTTCCGCTGCTGCTTTGCCCCATGCCAAGTTCCTTGCCGGACAGCTTGGCGTCCCGCTGCACGTGCTCTATGTGCAGGAAGAGGAGCATTCTCAGGCCAACCACGAAGTCTTGCTGCATCGGCTCCAGCATTACCTCGAAGAGCGTGGTATCGACCCCAAAACACACAGCGTTAGTGTCGTGTTTGGCAGCGCGGTCGACGAGATATTGAAAGCAGCCGAGGAATCGTATGCCGGGATCATCGTTATGGGCACCCACGGCCGGTCTGGATTGTCCACAGTGTTCCTGGGCAGCGTCACCAATCAGGTGATTAAGAGCGCACCATGCCCGGTCTATGTGGTCAGGAAAGACATGACGAAAACGGAACGCCGTGCGGCCGGCCGCTCAGCAGTCACCGTATGATCACTGAAATTACTGTAGGTCCTTGCCGGAGAATTGGAGAATCGGCGAGATCAGAACAGGCATTCGCCAGCGGGCAAATCCGTGATACGCGACGGCCATTGACTTTCATCATAAACACGTGAAACTGAGGCAAATATGGCTGTATCATCGCCACCTGAAGTTCAAAGCGAGGTCTCTCGCCACGGCAAAAA
>Ga0208129_1001022_pt1 | contig 11559 bp, 11 predicted proteins | sample ETNtaG_13_FD_185759 | JGI IMG/M metagenome (GOLD analysis project Ga0208129, IMG submission 185759) | Marine microbial and viral communities from oxygen minimum zone, Eastern Pacific Ocean - ETNP201306PF47B (SPAdes) (version 2) | ecosystem: Environmental > Aquatic > Marine > Oceanic ...
GACTTATTCTGATCCGCACAGTACAGAGCACGTGATCAAAATGCAGACGTGTTCGAACTACATGAAGACGCGTCCTTTTGCCCACGCACCACTCCCGGTTGACCTGCCGCCACCGCAGGGAGACCCTCGACGTGCATGCGGATGTCCTGTGAACACGCGCATGGTCATTTGAGAGGAGCATCGCTGGCATGTGTGCGCATCGCGTGCGAATACACGACACGCCCTTAGGTCAGCTGCGATACTGTTGGCACTCCACGGAGACCGCAGTGTGCGCATCACGTGCGAATACACGTCATGCCCGGAGGTCAACTGCGATAATGTGAGCACTCCCAGGATTCCTCAGTGTGCATGCTGCAACCATCACCGGTCATGGTGGTCGCCACAACGGGAATCGCGCACTGTGTATCGTTGGCTCGTGCTTGATGTAGAATGTCTGCGCAATCGCAGACTGAGTATTCGGCTAGTACAGGGACTAGTTCGGCCACATGTCCCGGCACATGACGGCAGCGCCAAGATTGCAATAAACACTGATCATGCGCTTGTCAAAACAACCATTCGGATACAGCTGGGAGGTGATATGAAAGATAAGGAAGGAAGCGTTGCTAGATATAGAAAGCCGAACAAAGATGAGGAGGCGCGGTATAATACATTTATTTGGGAGGCAGTGAGCAAATGAACACAAGCAAAGTTGACCAAGCACAAGAAGCTCGAGTTCACAAAAGCCATGCACACAGCAGCCCAAACACATTTGACGGACATCTCGTCGGAACAGAGAAGGAGCTATATTTCAAAGGGAGCATGGGGCATGATAACGGAGGGACAAGCATATAGACAACACGTGATCTCATCTGTTTTGACGCGTGCCGAGACATGCAGTGAGATGCTACGCAACTCTGACACTCGTAAACTTGCTCCAATGCAACGAATACTAACGAATCCGCATGCAACCGGCTCCACTGCAACCTGCTCCACTGTAACCAGCCGGCGTCTCCCAGTGGATCGGCGGTCAGAAGATCCTGACAAGAGAGGGAGAACACACACACACACACACACACACACGCGCGCGACGGCTGTGCACAGAGAATACGAGATCGCAACAAAGCAATGATCGCCGCGTGTCTTGCAGATGGGAGCGATACTTGACTGGGCCTGCAGACTCACGATGTGTCGAATGTTGTCGCATTCAATGAGAGTTACGGCGCGCATGCGCGCACTCGTAAATAGTCACACGCGCACTCACAAGCTCGCACATACGTGCAAGCACATATCTGATGAACCCTCGTATTCATGTCCTATGTTCATGAATGTTTTTGCATCGCTTATGTTGCTCTGGAAGATGACGCGTGAATTCTCTGGGATTCTCAGGGCTTCAGGTAGCCGTCTTCGCCTGGGCACAGCTGCTGCTGCTGGAAGATGGCGCTGGCGAGCTGCCGCTCCCCACGATGTCGAGCGTCACTCTGCAAGTCTGTCATCTTCAGCCTTTTGGCACCTTCCGAGTCATCATCTTGCCACGGCATGCCGGAGTCGATGAGCTCAGCGAGCGTGTTGCTGTAGTTCTCGGAAGCCGTGTCACTGTTTGCCGGCTGGTTCTCGTCCATGCCCACTGACATGTCGGCGGCCGACTGGCCGAGCGGGGGCGCTACTGGAGCATCCGTGGCTGTGAGCGCAGACATCGCTTGTGACTCCTGTGAGTCTGGCTGCGACAGCTCGCCATGCATCGTTTCCTGTGACAACTCGCCATGCAACGATTCCTGCGTGTCCGGCTGCGAGTCTGCATGGCCGGGGTCCGTCACGAGCGCATTTGATTCCTGCGAAGCCCTTGACGGCGAGGTAGTCGTAGAAGTCCCCGAATGCGCCCTGGACAAGGCGTACAACCGTTGAGCCAGATCATCCTTGTTCCCAGTCAAGGTGGGCAGCGGATTGAACTGCTTCAAGCAATTGATGATCGCGTCTTTCTTCATGAGCTCGATGTCCACCATCTCCATGCTGGTGTGCGCGTTGACGCCGCCGGGGTCCGGCACGGGCGCTTCTGGCAAGTCCACAATCTCAATGCTGGTGTCCGCATCGAAGCCCACGACATTCTCCATCACCAGTGTCGGGGGGCGAAGCGCTCTCACTGCCGACAGAAGATGCTGTACACTGCGACCAGTGCAACTGCCCGATCCTTTGGCACCTGCAACGCCCGGCTGTGGCATGAGCATTGCACGAGTGGCATCTTCCACTGTGGCACAGATCAGCCCTGACATCACAGTACCACACGGAAGGTGCATCACTTTGAGGTCCGCGCCCCCGTCGACGAAGACAGCGGAGGACAGCAGCTCCTGCGGCACGAAGTAGGAAACGGTCTCTGTTCGCGTTCCAGCGTCGGAGTACACCACCATGGTGACTTCATAGCAACCATTTGGGGCTGTCGACATCGGCACCGCGGAACGATGCACAAGCGACCGAGAGCACAAGCAATGTACCTTGATGATCCCTTGATCCAAGCTTTCATGATTCAGACCCTCACGCCACAATCGCATCTTGTTGCGCGTTGCGCGTTGCGTGTTGCGTGTTGCGTGTCCGGTAGCTATCGGTGCCATCTCCTGCCATGTGTGTGAGGCTGTGTGTGCGTTTGCCGAAAACATTACGATGTGAAAATGCGAAAGAGCTGGCAGAACTGACATGACAATGTGCGTGGTTTCTTTCTCCGTGCGTCCTGAGCGGCCGATCTCCAGTCTGCGCCCCGCGCACCACTTATGAATGACTTTGCAAATTTGCACAAATGAGTCTCCACTGTCACAGTTGGACTCCACAATGCACACCAAATTACTAAATGAAACATCTCCTGGCTCAAGCAGCCGGCCCTCCAGCAACAACGGGCAGGAGCATTAGGGCATCGTCAGTAGTAGCCCGTGGCATTGCATGTGCCACATGCCCAATCGTGAACTGACCATTGCAGGTCAGACGAGCAACGACGACATTGCGGTGGTGCCGTTGGCTCCTCTGCTCCCGGCTCCGCATGTTTTCCACGGAAGTCAGCAAGCGCCTGAGTCAATTCGCGTGTCGATGGCGACGGGGGGCCTGGCGTCGAAGGGGGGGTCCAGCCCTTGCCCACCGGTGACTCGTAGGTCGCCGCGAGGAGCGGACCGCATGTCCATTCATCAGGCACAGCGCTTGGCACCCAAGAAGCAGGTGCAACGACAGCCGAGCGTGTGTCGCAAGCAGCCTGACGTGGACGAGAACTTGGCAATGGAGAAGTCGGGAAGCGCACAGGTGAAACACGTAATGCACCTTTCCCGGTCCAAACGCCAACGCGCCGTGGGATTCCTGGGCTCCTCGGTGAAGAACTGCCCTCGATGTCACGGACCGGGGTCATTGGCGCAACATCCGAGCCAACTGGGACTTGAGCATGAGCTGCTTGCAGCATCCGAGCCAAGGAAGGCATAATCGAAGTCGTGCGTAGGCTCACACTCAGTGAATGTGCTGCGTCCAAGGCATGCTTGCGGTCCCTCGGACCCGTCAACACCGGGCCAAGCATTCGGATGATGTCACAGCCGCTGTGGAAGTCATCATGCTGATTGTCCTCCATAACGCATCGCATCATAGCCAACATGACGTCCTGGGTGTCTTGATCGACATTGAAATGACCATTCACCAGCCTCGTGAGGAAAACGAACAAGGCCCGTTCAGCCTTATGCCGTGTGAACATGGCCGGCAGTTTGACTTGCTCAAAGCGATTATCCCAATCGTCCGCATCGTAGGGAATCATGATGGGTCCCATGTGTCCTGGGAAATCCAAGTCCAGGGCTCGATATATGTTGATCGCCATCATGTGTCCATGGTCCTTTGCCATCCTCTCGAATCTGCACACGGCGCAGTCGCAATTTGCGATCCGATGCTGCTCAGAGTAGGTCAAGACCGGGACCAACACGCCTGGAATGCGCTCGTAAAGCATGAAATTGCTTTGGACTTGTCGTCGGGCCCTCGCCAGCGGTGGAGCCATCTCAATGAGAAGACAGAGGATGGCGAGTGCAGATAAATACACGACAGGCCTGAACTAAGCTTAAGCCAATGGAAGATGTTGACGCTCAGTGAGTGCAGTGCGCATTGTATTTCAGTGATTGCGAACATTTGCGTTTTGTGGGGGAACCAAGACTAAGCGATCGGTAGGCAATATCGTTGTGTAGAGTGCTAGGAGAGGATCGAGGAGGACGATTTGCGTTTTGTCGGGAAACCAAGACTAAGCGATCGGTAACAAGACTCGCTGTGTAGTGAGAATCGCGTTTCGGATTTGCAACATTTCCGTTTTGCGGGAAACCAAGACTAAGCGATCGGTGCTGAACTCGATGGTTTCGCGAATCGCATTTCCGGTGCTGCAACACACGCATAACGCATACATAAACGTGCAGGCATGCACACGCGCACCTGTACACACACGAACTCACACGCACACACACACACACACACACACACATCGACGCAGGGCCATGGGCAGTCCTTGGGAAGAGAGCGCAGCCATCGAGGTGCTCGGAGGTGGTCGCACACCTGCGTCCAAGCTGCAACCACTTGAGGGCCGTCTTCTGAGCCAGGGTGGCATCGCCGTGCTTGAAGTAGGTGAGCTTGTGCGAGCACTCCTTGTGACCCGTTTGCGGGACCCATAGCCACAGCGACCGCTACGTATCGTGCGAAACTAACAATGGATGCTCTGACCCTGACAAAGCCATCTTTGGTTTTCGCGGGTGTGCCGCCCCCTCCCCATGTGTTCCTATTTCTGTGGAAGGGAATATCGCAGCCGAGGCGGCGACGCAAACAGCGCATCTTGAATGTCGAGATGCCAGAGTAGGTCAGTTCGCCGATGGCCGGACCAGCATGGTCCGGATCCGGATGGTCCGCTCGGTTGCCATCGTAAACCGAGGCTTGTAAAGCGGACAGAGGATCGGCCACCACCACCACCACCACCACCACCACCACCACCACCACCAACACACACCAACACACACCAACGCACACCAACACACACCAACACACACCAACACACACCAACACACACCACCACCACCATCTCCGTCTTGTGATGATTGACTCCGTCATTCTTTTGAGACTTCCTGACTCCAGTGCTCGACGATCGAAAGCTTCACCACCACCACCACCACCACCACCACCATCTGTCGCTGGTATAGGTTCGGAACCCATCCATCTGAAGCAACCCAGCATGGTCGCTCCATCACGTCCGGTGTTGGTGCCATTGGTGGCACAGGTGATGGTGCGGGTGCAGGTTTCCCATCAAGTTCGTGCCCGATATCTTCCAGGTCCTTCTCGCACTCGTCTATCGCCTTGGAGAGCTCGTCATCAAGGTCTGGGAGTCCTGGCTCATCCGAGTTGATGCTCTCAACATCGGCGTCGCCGTCAGGACAGTCCACAATCATGATGCCAGGCGAGGCGTCACAGATGCCGCCCGCGTCGACGCCTGCCAAGCCATCTGCACCACCAGCGCAGACTGGGTCATCAGCGTCGCCAGCTTCACCGCCATCGTCGCTATCGTCGCCAGGGCACGCGCCTCGGCCACGACCACGTCCTCTGCCTCGACCGCCACGGCGGCCACGCCCCGCAGCAGCAGCACCTCCACCAGCCGCCTTTGGTGCGGCTGCGGCTTTGGCGTGTGGTTTGGCCCGTGGTTTGGGTTTCGCTGCGGCCTGCCGTCGCAGAGGCACATCGATCAGGGTTGGCTGCACCGTGGCGTCTCTACCCAGCACGTCCAGTAGACCAGGTGGCGCCTCCGGATCCGTGAGCATGCGCGCTTTGTATTGAAGTTGGGTTAAGCACCAGTGTGCCACAGTACTGTCTACGGCCGCCTCACGTAGCACACTCACACTCTTGCGTTGGCAAAGGCGCCCGGTCGCACTGGGGAACTCTCGCACAGACTCCAAGTAGCTTTCCACAAACTGCACAGTGGCCGGCTTCACTGAGAATGGAAATGTCAGGTGAGCATAGCCAGCAGCAGCGCCCTCCGGCGGCATGGCAAGCCACGATTGGAAGACGGGCGATCCATTGGCGAAGCCAATCCAGTAGATGCTTGATTTGAGAAGCGGCATGGCTGGCGCAGGGCCAAGCGCGTCGAGTCGAATGAGGGTAGTGCAAATAGCCGGGGTGGTGAGGTGTCCCGCTCCCACCGCTCGAAGAAAGCGGCTCGTTGATTGTGTCATGCGGTTGAATCGTCGCCACAGGTCAGGCCCTAATTCGTCCTTGCAGGCCCCTAGGTCTTGGCAGCGGCGTGCGTGTGGATCAAATTCAGCTGCAACTGGTGGGCCGACTGGGGGGGCTTCCGCCGGTGGTGCGGCCGACGGCGCATCCGCTGGCGGATGAACGTGCGCGGCGGGCGCGGCGCCTGCTGGAGCACCTGCAGGGGCCGGCGGCGCCGGAGGGTCGGCCTCGTTGTCTCCATGGTCGTCGTGGCAGTGTTTGCACATCAATGGGAGCGACGGTGAGCCATCTGCAGCAATGCACTCCATCGTCCGTCCAAGGGAGCCCAGACTACCTATCAACCGTGCATCAAACCGCTGCAAGGCGAGTGTCTGAGTGGTGGCACGAACATCGGAAGCTGCCACAGCAGTGGCTCGCCCATCATTGAGTGGAAGCGCACATCGAGCGAATGGAGCAGGCGAGAATGGTGAAGGAACAGGGGCTCGTGTTGGTGGCTCCGGTGTGCTGTCCTCATGGGGCAGCTGCACCACGGCGGCGGTTGGGCGAAGCTCTGCACCGTCGTTGGCGAGATCCGCAAGGTCGGCGTACTGTTGTTGTAACTCAGGCGACATCGTGTCCCACTCGGCATGCGTCCTCTCCCACGCCGTCTCGCTGACCAACTGTGTTCCCATTCCGCGGTGAAGCATGTGATGCAGAATGTGCTTTCCTGAGAACTTCCTCACCGTGGCGGCGGGTGTTGGCTCCGAGTCGCCATCCCCAGGCTCGATCAAAGACTCGGGCACAGCCTCGTCCACCGTCTTCGCATCATCAGTGGCATGCGTGTCGTACACTGTTGTCGACTCCCGTATTGTGGAGTTGGCGCAGAGGGTTCGATTTGACTGTGGGATGCCGTTGCCATGGTCCTTGTTGCGATTATGACGAACTTCGAGATCGTCGCAGACCCCATCTAGCAACCGCCCGCTTGTGTGTGCGATCGCGGTCACCATAGGTCCAGCGAAGTACTCAGCGTCACGAGCCCCGTCGATTGGAGGCCCGCAAGCGTGCTCGCACATGTCCAAGATGGGAACCGTGGCTCCGATGTCGTGGCAACAGCGGCGCGATGTTGCCAGCCGCCGTCGGATGCCTGGGTGTTCGGCCTGCCGTCGGCTATCACCAAGTGGTATCCAGAAATGTGGACCTTTCTGCATCTGTTCTTCGAAACGAATATGCAAGCTCCCATCGCCAGCAAGTAGCATGCTGTGGAGTTTCTGGACACGCGCCTCGCTGATCGCGCCGTGACTGGTACCCGGGGCGAACAAGACCCGCAGGGGCGTCTGCGACATCGGCAGACACAGCATTTCCGCAATGTGTTGCCGGATGACGGTCACAGGACTTGTCGGGGCCCACATGATGTCCAGAACTATCGACACTTGTAATTGAGTCGGACGTCGGAAACGTTCATGCTGTCGTTTTAGGAACCAGGCTGTTATATAGTTGAACCCACCCAAGAGCAGCGTGAGAAGTTTTATAAGCCACGACGTTTCTGGATGACGGAAGCCCATGGAGGTCTTCTTCATGCGAGACTTCAGCTCAGCGGCCTTGGCAGCTCGGTCCGCGTCGTGCTCGTTGAAGAATGTATCTGATGCCTGCGCGCAGGCCGCTTCGGCTCCAGGAGCACCCGCATCTGCAGCGGCCGGTGCACCAGGGACACCACCCTCTCCATCGGGCGCCGCTGGTGGAGCTGCCTCTGCAGCTGCAGCTGCGTCGGCCGGCGCAGCAAGGTCTTCGCCCTCTCCAGCAGGAGCAGCTGGTGGAGCCTCCTCGCCCCCGGCCCCGCCTTCATCTGCGGCCGGGCTTGCACCAGCTGCTGGAGCTGCCGCAGCTGCAGGTAGGTCTGCACCACCTCCATCGCCAGGAGCGTGTCCACCGGGAGGGTCGTCGTCGCAGGGTACCACCACACCGTCGAAAGCACCCGCCGCTCTCACCGCCGACATCATGAGCACCTTGTCGCAGAAGTCGGCATCGAACCCGAGGCAATACACGATCGGAAAGATGCCGTGGACAGCGAAGCCCGGCATATAGTGCTGGCAACTCACGAACGTCTTGGTCCAGCGTGCACATATTGGTTCCGGCGGCACGCAGGCAAAGACCGTCTTGAGAAGTGTCCTTGTCACATGATCGGCAATTGCCTCGTCGCTGAGGTCCCATGACATGCATGGGTCGATGGCCGTCAGCGATTCGAGCAGCTGGTCGCGGTACACGGTTATCTGGCCCCATTCTGACCACAGGCCGTTCAGCCACAAGAGCAGGTCTGCGCAGCCTGGGTCATCAAGACACCAGCCGTTGTTAGTAAGTACGCTCTCGTTGTAGCTCCTCAATGTGGCCTCACTGTAGCAGCCCACGGACCAGGTCGTGGCTTCTAGGTGATGAGATGACAGAACCCTGAAACACCCTCCCGGCCCACCCCACAGACCACACCCCACGTTTATCATACTATCTAAGACAAGGCCAGTGGGTCCGAAATGACGGCAGCCATCCGCTGTCTTTCACCACCAATGTGTACCGCACCGCAGTTGGGACACAACCCAGCATTTTGGCCCAGTAGCCGGGCGTTCTCAACACCCGAGATGCGCAATAAAGGATCGATATGATAGACGGGGTGGATGGCGATGGCCCCCCTGCAAGCTCAATGACCACACCTGCCGCAAGGTGCAGCTGATGCAGCAGACAAAGAAAATGTATGAGCACGATAAGACCATACCTGTTTCGGTAGTCGATCGCTCTGTGGCATTGACTTGCGACGAGGGTGAGGTTCGCCGAAGCGGCGTCCGACTCCCTCAATTCCAAAAGAACCTTGGTGTTAGATCGTTGCAGCAGGCGCTTCCGGCTCGCCGGCCGCCACTTCCGAAGAGCACCTCCAATACATGTCGCACTGTTACTCTCGAGCGTATGGCTCGGAATAACATATGGCACAACCTTCTGAGGCGGTTGGTCGATGCTGCCCTCAGTCGCGCCAAACTCCGACGTCATGATCGCCCACAGCCACCGTAATATCACGATCACTTGCTTTGTGCTTCTGAAGCCTGAGCAACGTGCTGTACCACGGCACTTTGGCATGGCAATGAACGCAGTGAGAAGTCTGGAGCGGTGAGGTTGCTCGCTGTGCGTCTGACGCCCGAGCGTACTAAGCCTCGGGCCGACTGCAGATTTTGCGGTGCTCCTCTTCGGACCACGCGTTCTGGTTCGCCGGACCAGTCGCTTCTCAGCGGCGCACCTACTGTTTGCCAGTCGCTGTGCTCGTGTTGTTGCGATTCTGTGTTGTTGCTTCACAGGCCGCTTCGATTTCCGTGACGTGGCCTTCGCTTTCGGGGTTGCAGTTGCACCTGTTGCACCAGACAGGGTGGTGCATCGTGATAGGTCACGGCGTTCGGTCACTTGCTGTCCGGTTTCGTCCCACTTCGCCTTATCGACCTGGGCAGCTTCCGATCGTCGAGCACTGGAGTCAGGAAGTCTCAAAAGAATGACGGAGTCAATCATCACAAGACGGCAGAGGAGGAGTCCCACAAGTCCCGCAATCTATATATATATATATGGAAGGCTGACAGGTATGAACCTTCCAGACTTGCTAAGCAGCTGGCGAACAAGTCGGCGCCGCCTTCCAACAGCGAATAGGTCGCATCGTCACGTTGCGACAGCACCGACTCTGAGAGCTGGTCACGTGCCCGGCCGCATGCTTGTGGCGAGCACTTGTACTTGCGCGCACAGCTCTGGACCTGTCCGGAAAGCAGTTCGTGGTCGTCGTAACACATCCGGACCTTGCAATCCGCCGTCAAGTCCCCTCTCTTATATCTCCCTCGTGTGGCACACGGCTTTTCGGCCGCCTTCGCATCGTCAGTTTTCAACTCACCGACCCGAACACTTATAGCGTCCAGCTGGGCATCTGCAGCAGTCTTGTCTCTCTCAGCTTTGTGTCGCTTGCGAGTCTCAGCCGAGCAAACTAATTGCAGACAAGAGTTGGATGACAGATGATGGGAGATGCACAACAAGGACGGTTCGCAACGACTGAGGACGGAGATGAGGCAGACTAGAGCCAGCGAGAACAACGGCCAGGAAGGCAACGACAAACAACGACCAGGACATCTCAAGAGAGGATGGACAACAGTCAAACACAGGAGATGCAGTATGGATAGCAAACGGCTGCGGATGATCCAAGGACTCGTCTTATCGTCTTATCAGAGGGAACCATCTCACGACGGCCTGCGTTCATAGCTGAGATCAGCAACTGCCAGTCGGCATCGCGTTTATCACTGTTATTACCAGGCACAGCGCCTTCCGGCAGAAACCGCTTTCGACCAATCAGCGCACTTTTGAAGCAACACGAAGCGCACACATCGTAGAGCATAGCATAGCAGATGGTTTGCACTGTGTGTTTTTACCGTCGGGCTGATTACACCGATTACACTAGAAATCGACAAGGCCTCCTCTGAGTGTGCCTACTGTAGCTTCTCGTGGATACTCGCTCGGTCCATGTTCCTCTTGCCACCTCGCACCCCGTGTGTATAACCGCCACGCCCGCGACCCGTTCCCTTCCCAGGCAGGGCACAAGCAGGCTGTTCAGCAGCCGGTGGCTGATTAGCGGGGTCGGCGAGGCTGTCCAGCAACATCGCCGTCACATCCGCATATTCATCCGCACTCGCCGAGTCATCAATATTATCGCACAGCTCGAGCACGCTTCCTAGAAGGTCATCGGCAGCGAGATCATCCGGTCCAACCAGATGTTCAAGGAGGGCGTCTGCATCCAGCCCTTCGATGTCAAACGCGTCAAGGGCATCGCCCCCGTCCATCGATCAGGAAGGCAGCCAGGGTGCACTGCGAATTGGCTATCTGCAACGCGAAGAGTAACGCGTCATGCCAGACAACGACATGCAATAAGTTCGAGCCCTCTTGAGCCCTCTTGATCTGATGCAATGAGTTCGAGTGATGAGGATGGGGATGCGAATGGCGCTCATCCATTTGTCCTCGTGCGCGTGCGCGTGCGCGTTGCGTGTTGCGTGTCTCTTCATCATGTTTCGACAGATGTCATGCCGCGGCGAGTCGTGACTGGTTGCTTTCTGCTTTCCAGTCAATAAAGAAAAATGCTGTTATTCATGCATGGGCAGTGTCGATGCGTGTAATGACACCAGAGGGGGGCTGGTCCGCGATGACACCAGCACAGCGACGAACAAGTCGCGACGAGGCAATCGCGATCGACCAAATCGCTCAAAACGATGGACCGCACAGTATCTGTCAAAACGAATCAGCCGCAAATCGCCAACCAGTCAATCCAATCGCAAAAGCCACACTCGGTCAGGATCGCAAGGCAGCCGGAAAAGCCACTGACGGCCAACCTGTCCAATG
>Ga0208129_1001049_pt1 | contig 11419 bp, 7 predicted proteins | sample ETNtaG_13_FD_185759 | JGI IMG/M metagenome (GOLD analysis project Ga0208129, IMG submission 185759) | Marine microbial and viral communities from oxygen minimum zone, Eastern Pacific Ocean - ETNP201306PF47B (SPAdes) (version 2) | ecosystem: Environmental > Aquatic > Marine > Oceanic ...
ATCTGGCGAGACTGCTGACACACTTGCCGCAATGCAAGAGGCTAAAAAGAAAGGTGCAGTAATCTTATCGATCTGTAATGTGGTTGGGAGCAGCATTGCCAGGGAATCGGATTGTGGTATTTTTCTTCATGCCGGTCCTGAGATTGGTGTTGCATCGACAAAGGCATTTACTTCGCAAATTGCCGTTCTATTCATACTAACTTTCTTCCTGGCACGGGTAAGAGGAAAGAAAGAAGTTTTGAGCAGTGATTTGATAAATAAGTTGAGAGAGATTCCGGGGCAGGTTCAGCAAATCCTGGATAAAAAAGACCAAATAATCAAAATTGCGCAACTTTATGGTGATAGTAATAATTTTCTTTATTTGGGGAGAGGTTACAATTATCCTGTGGCCCTGGAAGGAGCACTTAAGCTAAAGGAGATATCCTACATACATGCAGAAGGTTATCCTGCAGCAGAGATGAAACATGGGCCAATAGCGCTTATAGATAAGAATATGCCTGTTGTATTTATCGCTACCACGGATAGGGTGTATGCCAAGGTCTTAAATAATATTGAAGAGGTGCGTACTCGTGGTGGTAAAGTAATCGCTATAGCAAATGAGCAAAATAATGAGATCTCTGAAATGGTGGATCATGTTCTTTATGTACCTGAAACAATTGATGTACTAACTCCAATCTTATCTGTGATTCCACTTCAATTATTAGCTTACCACATTGCGGTGATGAGAGGATGCGATGTTGATAAGCCTCGCAACCTGGCTAAGAGTGTAACGGTGGAGTAGTCAATTATCGTGCAACTTTCTTTCCGCCTCAGTTAAAGCAAAAATAGCCTTGAAGACTTTTTCTCCGTTACGTGTCATTTTCTTATCTCGCCTTTCCATCATTCGCCTGGCTACCTGTAAATCTCTTTCTACGTCGTAGTCTCTTGTAGCGTTGTCTGAATACCATGAGAAGGATGGTGTGAATTTAGGAGGTGTACGTGTCATAAGTATGTTGCAGGCAAACCCGATAATACTTCCGGTTGTAAACTTTGTGTTTATGGCGGTTTTTGTATGGTCTCCCATTATCATCCCCAAAAAAGTTTGACCGGTATCAATTACTTTATCAAACATTTGTACCTTAACAGTTCCATATGTATTTGTAAGATTACTGTTTACTGTGCCGGCTCCCAGGTTAACCCACGAACCTATATAAGAATCTCCAAGGAAACCATCATGTTGTTTGTTGGAGTAGTCTTGAATTATGGTATTTACAATCTCCCCGCCTACTTTACTGACCTTTCCAATGTTTGCTCCTGTCAGGATTCTTGAAAGGGGTTGAATGACGACATTGTCTCCAATAAATACTGGGCCTTCAATCACTGAATTCGAAGATATTCTGACATTATTGCCAATGTATATTGGGCCATTTTCTGCATCGAGAACGCAACCTGGCTTTATTACAGTTTTCTTCCCTGTGAATATTTGAGATTCCATAATCATATGGACTCCCTCGTGTATTACTCTCTGTATTAGTCCGTCTTTAATGTGTGACATAAAGTCAGATTTAATCTGCTCTTTGTTGATATCAATCAAATCCCATGGGTAGTGTACAAGCCTTGCTTTGACCTTTTTAATATTAAATTTCTTTTTTAATTCATTTATAAAACCCTGATCTAAAAACTTTTCTGGAGTAAATGCACGGCAGTTTTTCATGAGTATTCTTGCATATACTATTGTATTGTCCATAATTCCAATCTCTTCTTTTCCTGAAACAGAAATTGGTGTAGGCATCAAGAGTCTTCCATTTAGAAACAAACATCCTTTGTTATTATTTTTTATATTATTTACACTGTAAGAATGGCTTTCACTGACTAAATTATTAAGATATTCTCTGCAAAAAAGATTAATTTCTGTATCCGGATATTGGAGGACAATTCGATCAAGAAAACTGTAAATCCCGCATCGCAGTTCATAAACAGGTCTGTTATAGGCCAGGGGGAGGAAATTCTGATATGTTCCGTCTTCGAAAATACATATGCTTTTCATAAAACACAGAATACGTTAATGAGTTTTGATTGTCAAGGTGAATGGAGTTATATTTTTCTTGTAATAAATATTTGCCATTCTTATAATTACGCACGTTATTCAAAGAATATCCTGTAATACTAAACAGAGTGTGAAAAAACCTGATGGATGGTTTTTTTAATTTGAGTAAGTAGTTCTCGTAAAACTAAAATTGCATAGTAATGGAAAAGGTAAGATATGAGTTATAAAGCCTGGTTTCAGTGTTCTTCTGGTTGTGCTGAACACTATGAACTTAATGAGATAATATACAATTGTAAGAAGTGTGGCGGCCTGCTGGAGGTACAGCACGATATTGAAAAGCTTAAACATCGTGGTCCTGAATCGTGGATGAGGCTTTTTGACGAGCGCAATAGAAGGACAAAGTGGCCGTTCGGGAGTGCCGTTTGGGGAAAGAAAGAGATGGTTTGCCCAAATGTAGAGAATGACAACGTGGTATCACTCTATGAGGGTGGGAGCAATTTATTCTGGGCAGAACGTCTTGGTAATTTCATTGGTACGGAGGACCTATGGATTAAACAATGTGGTAACTCTCATACAGGATCGTTTAAGGATTTGGGTATGACAGTGTTGGTATCTATGGTTAAGCAGATGATTTCAGAGGGGAAGGACATAATGGGGGTTGCATGTGCCTCTACTGGTGATACTTCTGCCGCTCTGTCTGCTTATTCTGCTGCCGCAGGTATTCCTGCAATAGTGTTTTTGCCAAAGGATAAAGTTTCTACTGCGCAATTAATTCAACCGATTGCCAATGGGGCTTTAACGCTTTCACTCGATACTGACTTTGACGGATGCATGGAAATAGTACAGAAAGTTTGCAGCGAGAACAATATTTACCTTGCTAATTCTATGAACTCTCTGAGGATTGAAGGACAAAAGACCGTTAGTATTGAATTAGTTCAACAACTGGACTGGGAAGTACCTGACGTAGTTATAATTCCCGGAGGCAATCTGGGGAATGTCAGCGCCCTGGGCAAGGGTTTTCTTTTGATGAAGGAACTGGGCATGATTAACAGGCTTCCAAGGATTGTGTGTGTGCAGGCTGCAAAGGCGAATCCACTATATCAAAGTTATTTGAAAGGTTTTGAAGAATTCAAACCGATACGGGCGCAAAAAACACTGGCAAGTGCAATTCAGATAGGAAATCCGGTTAGTTTTAACAAAGCGGTTAAGATATTGAAGATGTTTAACGGCGTTGTAGAACAGGCGACAGAGGATGAACTGGCCAACGCTGCAGCGTTAGCTGACAGAACAGGTCTTTTTAATTGCCCGCACACAGGTGTTGCGTTAGCAGTATTGTTTAAACTCGTAGAAAGAAAGGAAATTAAAAAGGACGAGAGAATTGTAATTATATCAACTGCACATGGCTTGAAGTTTATAGATTTTAAGGTTAAATATCATGAGAACAAATTAGATGAAGTAGATTCACAGTATGCAAACACACCTATTGAACTTCCTCCTGAATATGATAAGGTGAAAAAAGCTATTCTTGATAAAATTGCTGACTTTAGTTAGTCTTTTTGCAAGTTTTAAAATGTCTATAACCTTACCGCTATGTCTTATATTTACTTCCTTTCCTTCATTCCTTGATGGTGTTCTTCAGTTTTGTGTTGCCGGGCAGATTCCTCCCTTTGTTTTTTAGCTTTATTTTGAGGGTGTTTTTCTGAATCTTCTAAATATTTACGGTATAACTCCTTGTCATTGTAGCTGGAACACTTTGAATTGTGCCATTTATCATGTGGTTCATTGTAAATTGCACAACGTTCTCCAATATTTAATATACAGCCATGACATTTTCGCACAGGTTTACCTTTCCTATTCATTATTGCTCCTTATCTTCTATACCGGTATTATCAAAATTAAATGTAACCACGGATTTGTCTCCTAACACACGTTATTAAGAAAACAAATGTAACTTTTACTCTGACCTTATTTTAACTTATAGTTTAGTGTAAATCAAGCTGGTAGCCAATCAGGAATGTTTAAATTACTCTTAATTATTAGTACAATACGGCTAAAAGTAAAAACTTACTTAGAGCCAGTGCTAGATAAATTTACAGCATTATGTTTGAGAATAAGCACTTATGTAAATTCCTATTTCCAAAGTGTCAGAAGTAGCAAAAATTGATTAAAATTGGGCAAATTATAAATTTTTGCTTGTCGTAAGAGTCTAATAAATAAAAGGTTTAACAAAACTCATCCATCCTGAATATCATTACATTGTCCTCAGAGGCGATGTGTCTTATATGTAAATAACACAATGGCTTATGGCAATCATCGTGATCGTATATGACATATCTGGCACATTTTCTCCAAATTCTAATGTGCTTGACAAAAAACAGCATTTTCGTATAATTTTAGTCATAGAGGCGAAAGGCAAAAAGGTAAAAAGTTTGAAAATAATCCATCATTAGGGTTTGTGAAAATGGATTTCTAACATACATCTTTTTCCTTCTAGTCTTTATTTACGACAATGATTTTCAGCTAAAGGAAGGAGTTATTAAATGATTCATTACAACTGTGATATGTGTGGAAAGTCACTGGTTCCTGAAGAAGACGATAGATATGTGGTAAAGATTGAAATATATGCTGCGTGTGACTCTATGGAAGTTGATGATGACGAGGGCCTAATAGACGATTTTGAAGAAGAAGATGAAGAAGATGAAGTAGATGAAGAAGAAGTGGACAACATCGACCCAGAGGAGATGAACGGTGTTGAGTACAAGACTTTTCGTTATGATTTGTGTAGTAAGTGTCACAGTCGATATATGCAGGACCCCCTTTCGATTAACTCGATAAGGAGAGGTCGTTTCTCTGAAAATTAAATCCTTTTTTGATACTTAAGAAAAGAAGGCTCTTGAGGTGCGAGTCTTAAGCCTCTAATGTGGAGCAGTGTCTGAGTGATTTTCTTACAAGCTGCTTGCTTAGTCAATCTGTGAACTGGAGGCAATAACAACCATCACCGTTACAAATTAGTTGCAATCTGTCAGACATAGTGGGCTTCGTTTCAAGGAAGGCATATTATTTAGATTTATTCATACCATAATACCTCAACCCATTAGCACAGTTCTCTACTTGACACAACTTTCTAATTTTAATATTTACAAATACAAAATAATTATTAATATTTAAAGCAATAATATGGAAATGACCATTACAGAGAAGATTATAGCCGCGCATTCTGGCATTCCAGAGGTACGTGCCGGTCAATTTGTTTATGCAGATGTAGACATATGTCTGGGAAATGATATAACGGCACCAATTGCTATTGAACAATTTGAAACGCTCGCTATAGACAAGGTTTTTAACCCTGACGGGATTGTTCTGGTCCCTGACCACTTTACTCCAAACAAGGATATTAAATCAGCTCAGAATGCTAAGCTCCTAAGAGAATTTGCGCAAAAACACCGAATAAAGAATTATTTTGAAGTAGGCAGAGTGGGAATCGAACACGCATTGCTGCCTGAGAAAGGAATAGTTGTTCCGGGTGATTTAGTTATTGGTGCAGATTCACACACATGTACGTACGGGGCTATGGGGATATTCTCTACAGGTGTTGGAAGCACTGATTTAGCGGCGTGTTATGCAACAGGAAAAGTGTGGCTTAAGGTACCGGAAACAATAAAGTTTGTTTTTAACGGTAAGTTGAATAAATGGGTTTCCGGCAAAGATTTGATTCTTTATGTTATAGGCCAGATTGGAGTTGATGGCGCCGGGTATAAAGCGATGGAATTCTCAGGACCAGTTATTACTGATTTGTCGATGGATGACCGTCTTGCAATGTGTAATATGGCAATAGAGGCTGGAGCAAAGAACGGGATTATTGAGCCGGATGATTGTACTGAAGAATACATGAATAATAGAGCTCAAAGGGAATATAAATTTTATACCAGTGATGCTGATTGTGAATATCTTGAAATTCATGAGTACGATGTTAGCACACTTTCACCTCAGGTTGCATTACCTAATCTACCTGAGAATACACGTCCAGTGGAAGAACTTTCTGATGTGCAGATTGACCAGGTTGTAATTGGTTCGTGCACTAATGGAAGGATTTCTGACTTGAGAATAGCGGCTGAAATTCTTAAAGATAAGAAGATTGACCCCTCCGTACGATTGATTATAATACCGGCTACGCAGGACATATATTTAGAGGCCCTAAAGGAAGGTTTTATAGAGATCTTTGTAAAAGCCGAGGGTGTCGTGTCAACACCAACCTGCGGTCCATGCCTAGGCGGGCATATGGGTATTCTGGCAGAGGGAGAACGTGCGTTATCTACTACAAACAGAAACTTTGCAGGTAGAATGGGTCATCCAAAATCTGAAATATATCTTTGTAATCCTGCAGTAGCAGCGGCTTCTGCTGTTACGGGGAAGATTACTCACCCTGAATTAATTGATTAAGATCCGTTATCAAATTTAATTGTATTCGTAATTGTATATTAAGCCCTTGAAGCAGGAGATTGACTAAATGATAAGAAGTTTAGGAAAGAATCCACAAAAAAAGCAGAAGAAATACATAGGAATAGATATAGGCTCTGTGAGTGTAAAAACAGTGCTGGTGAACGGAGAGAAAGATGTTCTGGAGAACCACTATGTAAGGTCACACGGTCAACCGTTAGAGACGGTATTGATTGTCTTGAAAGAAATCTTTAATAGAATTGAAATTGATGAGATAGGGGGGATCTCGGCGACCGGATCCGGTGGTAAGCTGTTGTCTGATATATTAGGTATAAGTTTCATAAATGAGATAGTTGCGCAAAGCATGGCAACATCGGTACTGCATCCTGAAGTAAGAACAGTAATCGAAATAGGTGGCGAAGATTCAAAGCTGATAATGCTTGTTCCTGATGAGGCGGGTGGTAAAAATCTGAAGGTGTCTGATTTCTCTATGAATACTATGTGTGCCGCCGGTACGGGATCATTTTTAGATCAGCAGTCAACCAGAATCGGTGTTTCTATAGAAGATGAATTTGGCAAAATGGCCTTAAAATCAAAGACTCCACCAAGGATAGCCGGCAGGTGCAGTGTATTTGCAAAATCAGATATGATTCATCTTCAACAGGTTGGAACAGAGATCCATGATATTGTTTCCGGTCTGTGCTATGCGCTTACAAGGAATTACAAAAGTAACATTGGTAAAGGTAAGGAATTTGTAAAGCCTATAGCATTTCAAGGTGGTGTTGCTGCTAATACAGGGATAGTCAAGGCGTTCGAGGATATACTGGAGTTACGTGAAGGGGAACTCATTATTCCCAAATACTTTAATACTATGGGAGCAATAGGATGTGCGTTGACATTAATAGATAAGGGTATTTCTTCCCCGTTTAAAGGGCTTCAGGCAATTGATGACTATCTAAGGGACCGTAAGGGAAAAAGCACCAATCTAAAGAAACTGGCATGTAATAACTATGCAATTAATGTTAAGCCATTTAAGCTCAGTACTAAAAAGAAGACAGATGCGTATGTAGGTGTTGATGTTGGATCTATAAGTACAAATGTTGTTGTGATAGACAAGGATAAGAATGTATTGTCCAGACGTTATTTGATGACAGCGGGTAAGCCTCTGGAGGCGGTAAGACAGGGGTTGCTCGAGGTAGGCGGAGAGGTTGGTAAAAAAGTTACAGTAAAGGGAGTGGGTGTGACCGGTTCAGGAAGGTACCTGACAGGAGAGTTTATCGGTGCAGACATAGTTAAAAATGAGATAACGGCTCATGGTACTGCTGCCGCCTGGGTTGATAAGAATGTAGACACAATCTTTGAAATAGGCGGACAGGATTCTAAATATATAAGCCTGGAGCACGGGGCAATAGTTGATTTTACAATGAATAAAGTATGTGCCGCCGGGACAGGATCGTTTCTTGAAGAACAATCTGAAAAACTGGACGTTAATATTAAGAAGGAATTTGGTAACCGTGCACTGGATTCATGTTGCCCCTCTCAACTTGGTGAGAGGTGTACGGTATTTATGGAATCTGACCTTAATCATCACCAGCAGCTTGGAGTACCTAAGGATGATTTGCTGGCAGGGCTCAGTTATTCAATAGTATTAAATTATATAAACCGTGTTGTTGAAAAAAGAAAGATTGGCGACACTATCTTCCTGCAGGGCGGAGTCGCTGCAAATCGAGGGGTAAAGGCGGCTTTTGAGAAGATTACCGGCAGGGAAATTATAGTGCCGCCACATCATGATGTTATGGGCGCAATAGGTTCTGCAATAATATCCATGGAGGAGCAAACATGGAGTGAATCCAGGTTTAAGGGTTTTGATCTAAGTAATAGAAAGTATGAAACAACATCATTTGTCTGCAGGGATTGTTCAAATATATGTGAAATAAGAAAAGTAACAATAACCGGAGAATCGCCTCTCCATTACGGAAGTCGTTGTGGTAAGTTTGATGACGAAAAGAAGATAAAAAAGTCAAAGAATTTGCCCAAATTATTTTATGAAAGGAACCGGCAGTTGTACGGTCCTTATTATACTGACAGAAAAACTAAGAGCGTTGTAAAGAAGCGTGACAACGGCGAGAAGTCTTACGGGCGAATAGGAATACCTCAGGCGTCTACTTTCTTTGAATTGTTTCCAATGTGGAGGACATTTTTCACAGAATTAGGATTTGAGATAGTTATTTCGAAGAACACTAATCGAAGCATTATTAGTAAAGGGATAGAATGTGTAAACACAGAGACATGTTTTCCTATAAAGGTGTCACACGGACACGTTGTAGATATGCTGAACAAGGAGATAGATTATTTATTCTTGCCCAGTGTGATCAATATGACTCATGAATCATCTAATATGACTCACTCTTATGCGTGCCCTTATATCCAGTGCCTTCCTTATATAATTGGATCAGCGGTTGATCTTGAATCTCAGAAATTTAAGCTGCTGCAGCCTATAATTCACTTTGAATACGGAGAAGCTCACGTAGAAAAAACATTCCGTAAGATTGCCGGAGATATTGGTGTAAGGGGAAAGAAAGTAACAAACGCAATAGAAAAAGCTCAGGAAACACAAAAAAGCTTCTACAAACATATGGGAGACAGAGGTAAAGAGGTATTAGGTAATTTAGGTGATGATGAAATTGCATTGGTAATCATCAGTCGTCCCTATAACGGTTGCGATTCTGGTGTTAATTTAGACCTTCCTGAAAAACTTGGAGATATGGGGATCCTGGCAATACCAATGGATTGTATACCTTTGGATTTAGAAGACATATCAAGGGATTATCCAAATATGTATTGGAAATATGGACAAAAGATACTCGCAGCGGCGAGGTTTATAGCAAAAGATAAGAGGCTGCATGCTCTTTATATAACAAATTTCGGGTGTGGGCCTGATTCATTTATCTCCAAGTTCTTTCCTAAAGAGGTTGGAGGAAAGCCATTTTTGATGATTGACATAGATGAGCACAGTGCGGATGCGGGTGTAATGACACGTTGTGAGGCATTTCTGGATAGCCTGAAAAACGCGAGAATTAAAAAGTTTGAGAAAGACACGAACGAAAAGCGTAAAAACACTGTAAATGTGAAAAGGACGATGTACATTCCTTATATGAATGATTGCTGCTTCATGGCTGCTGCTGCCATGAGGGCAAATGGAGTTGATGCTATAGCTATGCCAATGCCCGATCAAACAAGTCTTGAATTAGGGAGAAAATATACGTCCGGAAAAGAGTGTTACCCGGCAATACTGACGACAGGAGATATCGTGAAAAAGGCAAAAAGTCCTGACTTTGAGCCTGACAGGAGTGTCTTTTTTATGGCAACAGCGTCGGGCCCATGCAGGTTTGGTCAGTACAATAGAATGCACAGAATGATTCTTGATGACATTGGTTTGCCCCATGTGCCAATATATACATTGGATCAGGGGGATGACTACCAGGAAGATACAAAAAGATTAGGGGCAAATTTCCGTAAGCTTACGTGGAATGGAATAGTATTCATTGACTATATGCAGAAATTATTACACGAAATAAGACCTTACGAAATACATAAAGGTGATTCTGATGTTGTATATAAACAGCATCTGAGAAAAGCAGAACATGCGATAGAATTCGGACATGACCTTCTGCAGGTTGCTAAAGATGCAAGTGACGCATTGAATAGTGTTGCAGTTGACCGAAGCGTACGGAAACCCAAAATTGGCATTATTGGTGAGACTTATGTTCGTGGAAATGAGTTTTCAAATAACTTTATCGTAAGAACGATTGAGAAGCTTGGCGGTACCGCAGTAGTGCCTCCGTTTAGTGAATGGCTGGACTATATTGCCCATATCAGGCGGGTAGATAGTTTAAGGGAAAAAGACTTTAATGCTCTTTCAATTGAGATGCTTACCGCGGTAATTCAGAAGTATCACGAACACAAAATGTCACGTCCTTTTAAGAAAAGCGGGAACAAACTTTTTAAAGAAAGCTCTATAAAACAGTTAATTTCGAAGGGCAAATCGTATATCCATGATTCATATAGAGGTGATCCGGTTCTCAGCATGGGAAGAGCGGTGGAATATATAGAGGCGGATTATGACGGTATTGTGAACATTATCCCATTTCATTGTATGCCGGGAACAGCCGTGAATGCCGTTTTAGAGAAATTACAGAGAGAGCATAATGATATTCCATTATTAAAGTTGACATTTGATGGCCAGGAAGAGACAAATGAGGAGACTCGTCTGGAAGCGTTTCTGCATCAGGCATATCAAAGAATGGAAAGCAGATTGAGTAAAACAAATGGCTATGCAACTGTGAATTAGAGATCCGCAGGGCGGACTGAAAGGCTTTAATGTGAACGGTAAAAGTTGGAAATACGGGGACAATATTAACACGGATGGGATTATTCCTGCCAGATATCTGAATACTACTGATGTAAAAGAGTTGGCATCTCATTGCATGGAGGACATTGATCCGGAATTTGTTAATAAGGCAGAGGAGGGAGACATAATTGTAGCTGGTGACAACTTTGGCTGCGGTTCTTCTAGGGAACATGCACCGATTTCAATTAAGGCATTTGGTGTCTCGTGCGTAATTGCAAAGAGTTTTGCAAGAATATTTTTTAGAAATGCTATCAACATTGGTTTACCAATTTTTGAGAGTGAAGAGGCAAGTTCAGAGATAAGTGATGGTGACGAGGTTGAAGTAGATATAAATTCAAGCAAGATAACCAATCTGACAACAAACAAAGAGTTTTCATTTACACCATTTGCCGCTGAAATGAAGGACATAATCCAGGCAGGCGGATTAATGGGATACATAAAAGCGAATGCGTCAAAGTAGTTAATTTCATATTCCCGGTGCTCCGGTCTTCCATTTTGCCAATCTATCTGAGGTGCCCAGGTCATTCCTTGAGTACATGAACAAA
>Ga0208129_1001060_pt1 | contig 11371 bp, 10 predicted proteins | sample ETNtaG_13_FD_185759 | JGI IMG/M metagenome (GOLD analysis project Ga0208129, IMG submission 185759) | Marine microbial and viral communities from oxygen minimum zone, Eastern Pacific Ocean - ETNP201306PF47B (SPAdes) (version 2) | ecosystem: Environmental > Aquatic > Marine > Oceanic ...
TCCTCCCCAAGTAACCGGGATCATTTCCGATACTGCATTTAATTTCATAGTACATGAACCCAGAGAGATCATTGATCTGTTTAAAGCGATGTCTGAATCTTCTAATTTTTTTAAATAACGAGTCATTTCTGTTTCTGAATGATAAGAGTTAAAAACAGGATGTGTAAGATATTTTGATGATCTTTCTAATTTTTTTGGAATGTTGCTTAATATAACTTTTCCTGTTTCATTGATTGATTCAGAGCTATTAAAAATTTTTAAGAGGTCATTAGTTTTTTCAACTGATTTTCTTTCATCAAAAGCAATGGACAACATATTATCATCGACCATTCTTATGTTTACTCCATTGTTTAGTGCGTTTTTAAAAATATTTTTTGTTTTATTTTTTGTAAGGATAGTAACGGTGTCAAAAAAATTATCAGAATAAAGTTCGTAACCCGATTTTTTAATTTTATCAGCAAAGCTTTTTGTTAATTTAGAAATTCTTTCTGCTATTTTATTAATACCATCGGGTCCATGATAAATCGCATATGCAGCTGAAATAATTGCAAGTAAAGCTTGTGCGGTGCAAATATTGCTAGTTGCTTTTTCTCTCCTTATATGTTGCTCACGAGTTTGTAATGCCATACGCAAAGCTTTTTTTCCTAAACGGTCAACAGAAACTCCAATGATCCTTCCTGGCATTGCTCTTTTATATTCATCTTTTGTTGCAAAGAACGCAGCGTGAGGACCTCCATATCCCATTGGAATTCCAAATCTTTGTGAACTACCAACGGCAATATCGGCTCCGAGTTCTGCGGGTGTTTTAAGTTTTGCTAAAGCCAAGAGATCACAAACTAAAATTGCTTTCCCTTTTTTTTTATGAATTACGCTAATTGCTTCACTAGGATCTCTAATATCTCCTAGCGTTCCAGGATACGCAAGAATTCCACATATAATATCACCTTTTATGTCTTTTAAATCTTTTTCTTGATCTCCTATTATTAATTTTAAACCAAACACTTCGGTTCTTGTTTTAATTACATCGATAGTTTGAGGATTACAATCGCTTGAAACAAAAACTTTATTTAAATTATTTTTATCTAATCTTCTGCTTAATCCGATAGCTTCTGCTGTCGCCGTAGCCTCGTCTAGCAAAGATGCGTTTGCTATATCCATACCAGTAAAATCCAAAATCATTTGTTGGAAATTCAACAACATTTCTAATCTTCCTTGAGCTACTTCTGGTTGGTATGGTGTATAAGCAGTATACCAACCAGGATTGCAATAAATGTTTCTCAGAATAACATTGGGCATATAAGTGTTGGAATAGCCCATTCCTATGTAATTTGTGTACACTTTATTTTTTTTAGAAATAGTTTTTAATTGCTTTAAAGATTCGTGTTCAGAAGTTGGATGGCCAATTTTAAGTTCGTCTTTTAATAAAATATTGTCTGGAACAGTTTTTTTTATTAGATCATCTAAAGAATCTGCTCCCACCACTTTCAGCATTTTTTTGATCTCTTCTTCTGAGGGACCTATATGTCTTCCAATAAATTCTTTTGACGTATTATCAATCATATTAATTTGGATTCTCAGTAACAAATTTATCGTAATCAGCTTTGCTCATAAGTGAATCTAAATCTGATTTATTTTTAATTTTCATTTTAAAAAACCAAGCGCCTCCTTCGGGATCTTTGTTAACTTCTGAGGGATTATCGACTATAGATTGGTTGCCTTCTGTAATCTCACCTGAAATAGGGGTGTAGATATCACTGGCTGCTTTTGTAGATTCAACCACTCCTGCATGACCATCTTTTTCAACATTCTTTCCTTTTTCTGGCAACTCAACAAAAACAATATCGCCAAGCATTTCTGTTGCATGTTTTGTAATACCAATAGTAGCTATCTCGCCATCTACCGTTAGCCATTCGTGTTGTTTAGAAAATTTTTTTTCACTCATGCGTCCTCCTTTTCATTTAACATAACTTTTTTTATAAAACGGCAGTTCTGAAACTGCTGCATCGTGTTTTTTTCCTCTAACCCCTAAGAGGATCTTGTTATTAATCTTAGAAAATTCGCTTTTAACATAACCCATTGCAACAGAGCTGTTAACGCTTGGCCCAAAAGTCCCACTAGTAATAACTCCTATCTCTTCACCATTTGATGAAAATATTTTAGTCCCTTCCCTAGCTATGATTCGTCCTAACGGTTTTATACCAACTCGAATTTTAGATGCGCCATTCTTCAAATCTTCTCTTATATTTTCCCAGCCATTAAATCCTCCTTCTTCTCTTCTCCTTTTTGAAATGGCCCATTTTAAATTTGCTTGGATGGGATTGATATTTTCATTAAGGTCGTGTCCATATAAGCAAAGTCCGGCTTCTAATCTTAAAGTGTCTCTGGCTCCAAGGCCGATTGGCTTAACTCCTTTTTCCACTAAAAGTTTTGTGAAACTTTCTGCTTTTGAATTTGGAATTGAAACTTCAAACCCATCTTCACCCGTATATCCTGAACGGGTTATATAAATTTTTTTATTTTCAAATTGAAAATGATTTCCATTCATAAATTTAAGTCTATTTACGCCGCAAACAATTGATTCTAGAATTGATTCTGATTTTGGTCCTTGAATAGCAATAAGTGAAAGATCGTTCTTTAAATCATATTTATGCTCTGGCTTTAAACACTTTACTATTTCTTTGATATCGTTCTCCTTGCAGGCGGCATTCAAAATAATATTAAATCCCTTTTCTGTTCTAGTGATAATAAGATCGTCAATAACACCGCCCTTATTATTTATTAAAAAGGAATATTTTGATTGATTTAATTTAATTTCTTTCAAATCCAAAGGAATAATTTTTTCTAAACTGTTTTCCAATGTTTTGTCTCCGGATAAAAATAATTGCCCCATATGTGAAACATCAAAAAAACCGGCAGATTCTCTTGTGCTAATATGTTCTTTGACAATGCCATCCTTATATTGAATTGGCATTTCATAACCTGCAAAAGGAACAAACTTTGCTCCTAAATTTTTATGAAAATTATATAAAATTGTTTTTTGTGTTTGCATAATAACTCTTCCTTGCCCCCTCTGTCGGATTACCTGAGAGATTTACCCCTTCGGTGAGGCTAACGCCTGCTTTCCAGAGTTATTACTGTAACGGTCCTTTTGCCTGAGAGTTTCCGGGGGGTTGCTCCTTCGGCGCCAAAATGGTCTCTCCCGTTACAGAACAACTTTCCTTTAATTTAGGAAAAAAGTCAATTGTAATTAATTTGTGCCGGTTTTGCTTTTTCTAAACTCTTAATAATAACGGCTGTCATTATTAGTAAACCTGCAATAAATACATTCATTGGTGGTATTTCGTTAAAAAATAACCACACCCAAATTGGTCCGCCTATACTTTCGACTAACATTAACAGACCAACCGTGACTGCTGGCGTAGTTCTTGAGCCAATAGTAAGAAAAATGAATCCGAGAGCTAACTGAGGAACACCAAAAATAAAAGAAAGACCAAAATCTCTATAGGAAATAACTAAACTCTTTGACATAAGAAAAGCATATAAACAACTTAAAATTCCAGCATAAAAAATTGCAGGAATCATATCTAGGTTAGGGTGTTTTCTAATTGTTATTATAAGCGCTGCAAGACTAATGGATATTAGAAGAGCAATTAAATTCCCAGTTAAAGATCCACGGAAAAGAGAATCTCCAATCATTAAAAAAATTCCTAACATTGCTATAATGATAGCTACAAATCCCCTTATTGAAATTTTCTCTTTAAGAAGAAAATATCCAAAGACTGCTAGGAAGAGAGTTTGAGTACTCAACATAAAAGCCACATTGGCTACAGTGGTTTTTGTCATGGCAAAAATATATCCGGTAAAGCTAATAGATAAAAAAACCCCTCCAAGAATTCCTGGGAATCCAGATTTTTTTATTATATTAAAGGCTTCTTTTTTATAAGTTAAAAGTAAGAATCCAACCAAGGCCAACACAAAAAATACAGATCTCCAAAAAAGAATTTGCCATGGGCTAGCACTTTCATAAGATCTAATAAGAGGTCCTCCAAAACTCAAGCAGAAACCTGCGAGAAGACACAAAATATATCCTGGAATTTTATAAACGAATTGCATTTAAATTATTATTTAGTCTTTTTAGATATTCTTCAAATGCACTTTCTGCAATTGATATGTCGACCAATTTGAAATTTATTTTTGTTCCTGGTGCTTTTTGCACTAATTTATCGTAATCGGCAGTAATAACATTGGCAATTTTGGGATAACCCCCAATTGTAGGATGATCTGATAAAAGAATAATAGGTTGGCCATCTCCTGGAACTTGTATTGATCCTTTAGTGATCCCTTCTGATTTTATATTTGAGCTTATCACATTTTGAAGTTTCTCTCCTTCCAACCTCATACCCATTCGATCGGTTAATTTTGTAATCTCATATTCTTTTAAGAAAAAATTTTTTTGGCTTTCTTTTGAAAAATAACTAAACTGTAATCCCTCCATGACTCTTATAGTGTTATTTTCGTCAAAATTAAATTCTATCTTTTTTTTTGAATTGGCTGATTTAATCTGATTATAAAAAATTTTTTCTCCTAACTTTAATTTTTCACCATCGTTGGAACCGATCTTTGCTCTAACTAGGGTAGAAATACTTTCTTTGACTTTATCCAATTTAAAACCACCAGAAATTGACAGGTATCCATAAACGGATTTTACTGTTGAAATAATGTCAATCTTCTCACCTTTGTAGATACAAAAGTTTTGATTGCATACGCCTTGTTTTATCTTTCCGTTTTTATCAATAACATTGAAATTAACTTTTCCTGCTATAGCTATTTCAGCGCTTTCACTTTCAAGCTCAAGCAAAGGTCCTTGGTAAGCAAATTCTAAAACTCCTTCGAAAACTTCGTTGCCAACCAATTGGTTGGCAAGATAAAATAAAGACCGATCCATACATCCGCTCGGAACAATACCAAGATGCTGCAATCCAAATCTTCCTAGATCTTGAAAAGTAGAATTAATACCAGGTCTTAGAATTTTAAAATAATTACTCATTTTTAAAAGATAACAATTCTTTTTTTGTTATTGATTTAAATTGCACGCTGTCTCCTGGCGATAAAATGCTTGGATTTTTTTTATTAATGTTAAATAACTCTAAAGGTGTCTTGCCTATAATATTCCATCCTCCAGGAGAATCAAAAGTGTATATATTGCAAAACTTTTCAACTATCCCAACTGAACCTTTCGGCACTCTAACTCTGGGTGTTTGTAATCTGTTTAAATACAATTCTTTATTTAGATCGCCCATAAAAGGATGCCCTGGAACAAAACCTATCATATAAACAAAAAAGTCCGTTTTAAGATGCTCTTTTATTATTTCCTTAAAATTTAATTTTGTTTTTTGCTCCAAAGTTTTAATATCCAAAGCAAATTCCTCGTCATAACATATCGGAATTTCAATCAGTTTATTTTTCTCTGGTAGAGTTATTTTAGAATAATCGCTTTTTTGAATAAATTGAATAAGTTCACTAGATTTTATTTTTTCTAGATCAAAATTAATTATTAATTTATTATAAGATGGCGTGCAGTTTAAAATTCCTTTAATCTTTTTAGCTTTTGTAAAGTCCTGTACAAAACTAAAAAATTTAATTACCTCTTTGTTAGTATCTTTACTAATTTCATCTCCAAAATCACAAGCGATACCGCAGTCCCCTATATTACTTATTTTTTTAAGCATAAATTGCTATAATAAATATTATATAATGATTTAAAAATGGAAATTAACATTAATTGTGATCTTGGAGAAAGTTCAAAATTTTGTTCTACAGAAAATGACCCTTTATTGCTAGAGATTGTTAACTCAGCAAATATAGCATGCGGTTATCATGCTGGAGATAAGCCCACAATGGAACAAACTGTAAAAATATCAAAAAAAAACGCTGTCAGTATTGGAGCGCATCCATCGTTTAATGACAGAGAAAACTTCGGAAGAAAACGAATTAACTTACCATCAAACGAAATAACAAAATTAATTATTGATCAAATAAATATTCTGTCTGAAATTACAGGCAGGTTTGGAATGAAAGTTACGCATGTAAAACCTCATGGAGCTTTGAACAATATGGCTTGCGAAGATTATGATTTGGCTAAAGTCATTTCGGAATCTATCCTTAAAGTAAACAAAGATTTAATTTTTCTAGTTCCAACAGGATCGCAAATGGAAAAGGCTGGAAAAAAACTTGGTATGAAAATTGCCGTAGAAATATTTGCTGACAGAAATTATGAAGATAATGGAAATTTAGTTTCAAGATCAAAAAGTAACGCGATGATTACTGATCCAGAAATAGCTAAAAAACATGTTGTTAAAATGGTAGAAAATCAAGCGCTTAATTGTTATTCGGGAAAACAAATTCCTTGTGAGATTGATTCCGTATGCGTACATGGTGATGGAAAGAGTGCAGTTAAGACTGCAAAACAAATTAAGGAAGGACTTATAAAAGCTGGAGTGATTTTAAAGCCTTTGAATAAACTGAAAAAATTTATTTAAGGGGCTGAATCATTTGTTGTGGAAGCCAAAGCGCAATTTCAGGAAAAATAATTATTACTACAACTGCCAAAATCATTAAAAGAAAAAGTGGGAAAGCACTTTTTGCTATAAATCCCATATCTTTATTGGCCATTCCTTGAAGTACAAATAAATTAAAACCAACAGGAGGAGTTATTTGAGCCATCTCAACAACAATCACAAGAAAAACACCAAACCAAATCATATCAAAACCAGCTTGTCTAATCATTGGTTCAATTATTGCCATCGTTAATACAACAGCTGAGATTCCATCTAAAAACATTCCAAGAATAATATAGAAGAATGTTAAAACCATAATTAAAACATAGGGAGATAAATTCATCTCCTGTATCCAAATTGCTAAATTTCTAGGAAGTCCCGTAAAACCCATTGCTAGGGACAAAAAAGAAGAACCGGCTAAAATAAACGCAATCATACATGAAGTTTTTGTAGCTCCTAGCAAGGATGATTTGAAAGTTTCTTTGTTTAAACTTTTTTGAAAGAAAGATAAAATTAAGGCGCCAACAACACCTAGGGATGCTGCCTCTGTTGCTGTCGCAATTCCTAAATATATAGACCCTATTACGGCTGTAATTAAAACTATAACAGGTATCAATTGACCTGAATCTTTAATTTTTTGTGAAAATGAAAAAACCTCCTCCGTTTTAGGCATGCTATCTTTATTAAGTATTGACCAGCCAATAACATAAAGCATAAAAAATATAGCGATCATAATTCCTGGAATAATTCCAGCAATGAAAAGTTTGGCAATAGATTCTTGAACTGTTACACCGTAAATAATTAATATAATTGATGGTGGTATTAACAGTCCTAAAGTTCCCGATCCTGCTAAACTGCCAAGCAATAATTTTTCTGGATAATTTCTTTTTCTTAGTTCTGGAATAGACATTTTTCCAACAGTGGCGACAGTCGCAGCTGAAGAACCGGAAATCGCAGCAAACAAAGCACAACCAACAACGTTAACATGAATTAGACCGCCTGGTAAACGCGACATCCATGGCGCTAAACCTTTAAATAAATTTTCAGATAATTTTGTTCTAAATAATATTTCCCCCATCCAAACAAATAATGGTAATGCCGTTAAAGTCCAAGATGAACTTGTTCCCCAAATTGTTGTGGCCATTGCATCTCCAACAGGTCTGGATGTAAAAAGCAACATTCCAATCGCTGATACACCCACCATACTAAGAGCAACCCATACACCGGTACCTAAAAAAATCAATAAAATGGATATAAAAAAGATTGTTAGTAATAATTCAGTCATAGTTAGTTATTATTTTTTTTTGAAATTAAAAGAATGAAATTATGTAATACACATATAAAAAATATTGTTGAACCCAATGCTACTGAAACTTGTGGAATCCAAATATAAATCTCATCTGCCCCTTCACTTCTTTCTCCAAATTCAATCGAAATGATTAACATTTTAATAAAATAAAAAGACAAAAAACCTGCAAAAAAAGTTGCTACAGATAAACACCACAACTCCAAAAATCTTCTGATATCTTTATTAGCTTTTTCTAAAAATAATGTAATTCTGATATGTCCTTTTTCTCCAAAAGTATAAGCTAGGGCAAGGAAAGAGGAAGCTGCCATGCAATAGCCAGAGTACTCCGCCAAGCCACGGATATAAAAACCAAATATTCTGGAAGCAATTCCTGTAATAATAAACGTTGCAACTAGTATCAAAAATATAGCGGCTATATATCCGGATAGCCTATAGAGAGCTCTTAAGTAATTATCGATTTTACAAAGCATAAAAAAAAGGCCGCTTGATTATACGGCCTTTCTTTTTAAAATTAAATTTATTATTAGTAAGCAGCAAGAACAGCTTGTCCACGTGAACCGGCACGATCAGCCCATTCTTTAGACATTGTAGCTCCTACGCCTTCAAAATGTTTTTTTAAAGCAGAATTAACTTTACCAACTTTCATACCAGCATTGGCAAGAGCTTTTTTATCGTCTCTGTTTCCTTTTTTAGACAGAGCCCATCCTTTTTTCTCTGCTTTAGCAGCTTCAGACTTAAGAAGCTTTTGTGTTGCGCCATCTAGCTTGTTCCAAGCATCTTTATTTACAATCACCATATTTTTTGGAAACCAAGCCGCGATATCATAAAAATATCCAACTCCATTTTCCCAAATTTTCTTATTTTTTCCAGTTGTTGGTGATGTGATCATGCTTTCGACTGCGCCTGTTGAAAAAGCTTGACTAATTTCAGCTGCTTCAATTTTGGTTGGTGCCATTCCAGTTAATTCAGCAATTCTAATTGTTGCAGAATTGTAAGCTCTAAACTTCAAACCTTTTAGATCTGCAACACTGTTAATTGCTTTTTTGCTGTACAAACCTTGTGCTGGCCATGGTACCGCATATAAAAATACAAGACCTTTGCTATCGAGACCTTTTACAATTTCAGGTTTTGAAGCTTTATAAAGTCTCATCGCCGCTCCATAGTTTGTTGCTAAGAATGGTTGTGAATCAACTTCTAACAACGGATCTTCCTTTCCTAAAGCAGACATAAATCTTTCTCCAATAGGAGCTTGACCAGTTCTTACTGCTCTAAAAATTTCACCACCTTTAAATAGTGATCCGCCTGGGTGTGTTACAATCGTTAATTTTCCACCGCTTTTTTCAGTAACATTTTTTGCAAATTCTGTCGCATTTGCTGAATGGAAATTACCAGCTCCATACGCAAGAGCCATATCCCATTTTTCGCCAGCATTAGCTAAGCCTGCACTAAATAATAGCGCCACAAATGTTAAGAAAATATTCTTAAATAGTTTCATCTTTCCCCCTTAAATTATAATTCCTTCATTTCACATTTTCATTCAATGAATTGCAAGAGGTATTTTTATAAAAACCCAGTTTGATGAGAAATTTTTCTTTATAGATGTTTGATAAGCTAATATAAACAAACACAAATAATGAGCTTCGAACAGGTAACAATTTTTTTTCAGATTGTATTTATCGATATCTTGATGGCTGCTGATAATGCAATCATCATCGGTCTTATAGCCGCATCATTCGCTAAAGCGGACAGACAAAGAATAATAATGTTTGGAGTCTTTGCTGCTTTTATTTTCAGAGTTATTTTTGCATTGATAACAGTTCAGCTCCTACAATACCCTATCTTAAAAATAATAGGTGGAGCCCTTTTAATTTGGATAGTTCTTAAGTTATTACATGACCTACAACTTTTAGATGTTTTCAAAACTTCTAAACCAAAAATTGTTAAACCAAAAAAACAACCTTCCTTTGTTAGTGGCGTCTATGCAGTTTTAATCGCAGATGTTACTTTGAGTTTTGATAACGTTTTAGGTGTGGCTGCCGCTTCAAGAGAACACACGTATTTGTTAATATTTGGATTGTTGTTATCTGTATTCTTAATTGCCACAGCTGCAACATTCTTCGCAGAATATATAAAAAAACACAGCTGGGTTGGCATTGTAGGTTTGATTGTAATTTTTTTAGTTGCTCTGCAACTAATTGGCGGTGGTGTAGAATCTCAGTATCCCGGTACTATACCTGAACCTTTTAAATCTTGGCTTTAATTATTAATCTCACATTAGATTTAAAATTAGTGATAAAGCCAATCAGAAAATATAGGATTTTTCTTTACTCTTTCTCGCTATTTTTTTTCTAACCTCAATATTAAGTTTAAAAAGTTCATTCAATTTAAGTTTTCTGAGATTTTCAACGTCTTTAATAAACCTTTTGGCTTCTTTAGTATCTACCGCTCCATCGGTTAGTGAATTAAATTTTTCAATATAATTTGATCTTGTAAAAGGTCGTTTTCCACTTGGATGTGCGTCTGCCACAGATATCTCATCTTCTATTTGTTTCCCATCATTCATTTTAATGACAACTCTCCCGCCAAAACATTTTTTATTGGGATCAGGATCGTGATATTTTTTTGTCCATTCTTTATCTTCAAAAGTCTTAATTTTTTGCCATAACTCAATGGTACTTTTTCTACTTGCTCTTTTAGGAGTATAAGAATTGATATGATGCCATTCGCCATCCTCCAAGGCAACGGCGAAAATATACATAATAGAATGGTCTAGTGTTTCTCTGCTAGCCTTTGGATCCATTTTTTGAGGATCGTTAGCTCCGGTTCCTATAACATAATGAGTGTGATGACTGGTATGTATCTCAACAGATTCAATGTTTGAAATATTGTTGATTTTTTTATTTAGATTTCTTGCTAAATCTATAAGTGCTTGCGATTGATATTCTGCTGAGTATTCTTTTGTAAAAGTTTCAAGGATTGCCTTTTTTTCTTCATTAACATTTGGAAGTGGAACGTTATATTCGGCTTCGGGTCCTGAAAGAACATAAGCAATTACACTATCTTCTCCTTCATAAATGGGACTTGGAGCACCTTCACCTCTCATGCAGCGATCAACGGCTTCAATAGCTAATTTACCAGCATGAGATGGTGCAAAAGCTTTCCAGCTTGATATTTCACCTTTTCTAGATTGCCTTGTGGAAACAGTAGTATGAAGCGCTTGTTGAATTGACTGATATATAGTTTCGGTTTTTAATTTTAATAAAGTTCCAATGCCTGCAGCAACACTAGGTCCTAAATGAGCAATATGATCAATCTTGTGTTCATGCAAACATATTCCTTTAACAAGATTTACTTGAACCTCGTAACCAGTAAGAATACCTCTTATTAAATCCATTCCGTTACATCCTTTTTGTTGAGCCACAGCAAGAATTGGAGGAATATTGTCTCCTGGATGACTATAGTCAGCAGCAAGAAATGTATCATGAAAATCCAATTCTCTGACTGC
>Ga0208129_1001064_pt1 | contig 11366 bp, 11 predicted proteins | sample ETNtaG_13_FD_185759 | JGI IMG/M metagenome (GOLD analysis project Ga0208129, IMG submission 185759) | Marine microbial and viral communities from oxygen minimum zone, Eastern Pacific Ocean - ETNP201306PF47B (SPAdes) (version 2) | ecosystem: Environmental > Aquatic > Marine > Oceanic ...
GGGTCATGCTGACTTGAGGTTGCGCACCAGCGAGAAATGCCGCTTCAATCTCATTGACAATTAGAAAATCGGTGTTAACCAACAATCCTGCAGGAATCCGCGTCGCTGGCGCCAGATTCAGGACGATCTTCAGCCCCGCCTGTTGGGCACGACGTCCCAAAGACTCGTTTTCCTCGAATGACACTTCCTGCTGCAGAACCAGCACACGGTTACTTTGGAGCAGTGCATCACTGACTTGGTCCGCACGCACATCCAGATTTGCACCACTGGCAACGACAATGGAATTTTCACCTGCCGTATCCACCATCACCATCGCACAACCTGTGGGCCGGTCAGACACCGTCGTCGCCTCCAAACCAACCGCCTCTTCACGCAATAGCGACAAAGCACAATCAGCGAAATGATCTTTACCCACTGCACCAACAAAATTCACCGGTACACCAGCTCTTTTTACGGCCAGTGCTTGATTGGCACCCTTACCCCCTGGAACCGGGTGATAAGACTGTGTCAATACGGTCTCGCCCGGCATAGGAAAGGTAGAGACCGGCATCACCAGATCTACATTGGCAGAGCCGAAAACGATCACGGTCATGGTAGCCGTGCCAGTCTCTCGTTCAAAAGCTCAAAAAAGCGGGTGTCATCAGCCTGGTAAGCCACATGACAATTCGGTGTGCGATCCGTCACATTCCACCAGTCCGCAACCGTCTGACCCAACGTAAGATCTGCATTCGTTTCGATCTCGACATTGACATGCTTCAGATCAAACAGTGTGCTGTCAATCAGGTAAGCGATCACACAAGGATCGTGCAATGGACCCCCCTCCATCCGGTATTTATTCAAGTCAAAACGACAGTAAAACGTCATCAGGTCAGCCACGGCAGCAGACACCTGGCCGCCAGCAGCCCGGAGTGCATCTATTCGCCCTGCGGTCACCAGCACCTGGTGCGTCACATCAAGGCCCATCATCACCAAAGGCACGCCCGATGAAAACACCACATGCGCGGCGTGTGGGTCGACGTAGATGTTGAACTCTGCTGCCGGTGTGACATTACCCGGGTTAATTGCCGCGCCCCCCATCAAGACAATTTCACGAATGCGAGGCACGATTTCGGGTGCCCGAATCATCGCCACAGCGATGTTGGTCAAGGGTCCGGTTGGACACAGTGTTATCGAACCGGCGTCCTCGGCTGTCAGGGTCTCAATAATGTAGTCGACCGCATGCTGGGACCTGAGCGTCATAGACGGCTCAGGCAGTACGCCGCCCCCCGGCAGATCCAGTCCCGACTGGCCGTGCACATTTTCGGCGGTGTTGAGCACTCGGACCATTGGTCGCGCGCAGCCCGAATACACGGCGACATCAGTATGACCTGCCAGTTCGCAGACTTTAAGCGCATTGTTGCGCGTCAGTTCCAGCGGTACATTGCCAGCGACACAGGTAATCCCCAAGAGATCAATCTCCTGCGGTGAGGCCAATGCCAACAAAATAGCAACGGCATCATCGTGGCCTGGATCACAGTCCAGAATAATTTTTCGAGTAGTCATAAGGTAAAACCTCGATTGAGCAGAGAAACGGCCGTTATGCTTGCTGGGCTAAATTGATTGTCTTATCAATGCATCAAAAAGTATTTTCACATCTAACGCATCGTCTAGAGCGTCGTGTCTGTTTGCTGAGGGGGGTAATTGAAAGTGCTGTTTAATGTGTTCTCGCTCAGGCAATTCTTTGGTCATTCCCATTACTTTTGCAGCCTCCTGCTGCAGATTTAGACAAGTAAATGGTGTGAATGGGCTTTCTCTAGAGTGTCGTGCCGCATCATCTACAAATCTCTTGCAGTCAGACCCAAACGCACACACCAGCGTTAAGTCACCTCTATAATCACTCACAAAACTTGATATTTGATTGATGACTTCAGGTAGGGTTGGTGAACTATCAATAACATTTTGAGAAATCTGCAATAAATTTACGCAGTAGTTGGACATTCGTGGATTAAGAGCCGGTCGTACATAAGCACTAAATTTAGCTAAACACCGGCCTTGAATCAGATCGAAGCCGGCCATACCGACTTGGAGAATTTCTGCAGGAAATTGTGGGTCTGGCCAATCATCTTGTCTGCTGTTTTCCCAGCAAGTGAATTCCAAATCTAGGCAAATCAAATTGCTAAACTGATTCAGTATTTTTCTTGACTTAGGCTGTTCGTCAACCATTCCTATATTCAAACTTCTTTTTTGGCGTTAAATGGGATTGAGCATGGCAGCCTCATAAAAAACTTATACCCATGGGGCGATATAGAATGTCCTCGGATGCGATGCACCTTAGACGAGTTTAAGACCGAAAATCAATGAAAAATAATTCTCGGATCCTGTGTTTTGGCGGCCTTCACTATGATGACATGATTAGATGCGAGGCAGATACGATACTCAATGAGTCCAACCCCGTATCCAGAACCCGAGCCCCCGGCGGGGTGGCGCTCAATGTTGCCCGGACGTTGGCCGCATTGGGCAATACGGTCGGCTTATCGAGCCGGGTCGGCGCTGATCGTGAGGGCGTTGAACTGCTCGACTACCTGACCCGGCTCGGCATCACGGCTGTTTCGATTCAAACGGACAACACCCACGCGACCGCCCGTTATACGGCAGTTCTTGATCACACCAGCAATCTGATCCTTGGGCTCGCCGATATGGGTATTTACGATGATTTCAAACCCGCTCACTGGCAACAAGGCAGACAAGAGATCAAGCATTGGGATTACTGGTGTGTAGACACGAATCTGCCGACCGATACGCTGCACTATCTGGCAAGTGAAAAAGCGGCGCAGATGTTGTTCGCTGTGGCGACATCGCCTGCCAAAGCGCATCGCTTGCGTCAGCTACTGCCCACGCTAGATGCCGTATTCGTCAACCGTGCGGAAGCCAGCATCCTGGTCAACTCAAATACCGGTGCGCCGCAAACCATTGAAGAACAAGCCCGTGCTCTGTGCGATCTCGGTGCCCTACGAGCGATTGTCACCGCAGGTGCCGACGGTGCCGCCTGGGCCTGCCCAGACAACTTCGGCCACATTGCTTGTCCAACGATCAATCCACAGTCCGTCTCCGGGGTAGGCGATGTGCTGGCCGGCACTACGATGGCGGCGCTGCTGTCTGGAGAGACCCTGGAGCAAGCACTGACCTATGGCACTTGTGCCGCCACACTCAGTACACTGTCTGATATGAACGACCCGCAATTATCCTGGTCAATGATCAAAGACAACCTGGTGCACAATGATGCTTAAGCGGATTTCCATCTCTGCCGAAGTTGACAGCGCACTGTCTGAAGGGTGCCCAGTGGTGGCGCTGGAAAGCACCCTGATCACTCATGGACTGCCCAATCCTGAGAACTACCAGTGCGCGATCAGCGCCCAGGATCAGGTCCGTGCCGAAGGTGCCGTGCCGGCCACTATCGCGGTGTTGGGGGGTCAAATCAGGGTAGGGCTCGATCCGTCGGAGATTAATCAACTGATCGAAACAGAAGATTGTCACAAACTCAGTCGCCACGATCTTGCCACGGCGTGTGCCAAAGGCTTAACGGGTGGTACCACGGTGGCGGCAACGATGATTTGTGCCCGGATGGCCGGCATCCGGGTTTTTGCGACGGGTGGTATCGGTGGTGTACATCGGGGCTGGCAGGACAGTTTCGATATCTCTGCCGATCTGCAGGAACTGTCGCAGACGCCAGTGACGGTCGTGTGTTCCGGTGCAAAATCATTGCTGGATCTACCGGCGACCATGGAAATGTTGGAAACACTGGGTGTTCCCGTTGTGGGACTGGGTACTCGAGAGCTTCCTGCGTTCTTTTCGGTCGAGTCGGGTATTCCCCTTCATCAGTGGGCGGATGATATTTCCGAAGCTGCACAGATTATCCAGGCCCGACAACAATTGGCGCTGGGTGGCGGCGAACTGGTGGTGGTACCACCGCCTGCTGAGCAAGCCGTTCCCCGACAGGACGTGGAGCAATGGATCACACAAGCGGTGGCAGAAGCTACTGCCTCAGGCCTGGCCGGCAAAACCGTCACCCCTTACCTGCTTGATCGCATTGCAACACTTTCCGGCGGCACAACACTGAAAGCCAACATCGCACTGATCAAGAACAACGCAGCAGTCGCGGGACAGCTTGCTGTTGCGCTGCGGACCTCATAAGAAATTCAGCAGGATCCGGTTCAGGCCGACCGTGTTCCACGAGTGAACAGGGTGACCAGCAATTTGAACGGGTACAACAACACGGCAATCATCACGAGCTTGGCACCAAAATCACCGAGTGCCCAGCTGGCCCAGGGCAGGCCAGTGCCGGCAAAGGCCAGAAAGAAAAATGTGATCGTATCCACCAGCGAGCCCAGAAAAGACGAAGCGATTGGCGCTTTCCACCATTGCAGTCGTCGTAAGCGATCAAAGATCTGTATATCCAGCAGCTGAGCAATCAGAAATGCCGTGCCAGATGCGCAGGCAATTCTAAACATCTCAGAAGCCGATTCATCCTCAAACAGACTTTTAATCAGGGCTGTACCCGGTGCTCGATTGTGGTCTGCAATACCCAGCGCCACTGTTATCGTCAGCACGAGTCCAAAAACAAACCCCACATACACCACCTTGCGCGCGGAACCCGCACCGTAGATCCGGTTGGTGGTGTCCGTGACCAGAAACGCCGCGGGATAAGTGAACGCGCCCCAGGTGAGAAGCCCCGCAAGATCCAAACCCCACAAACTGGCCTGGACCGGATACTGGACCAGTTTGTTCGACGCTACAATGACGAGCCCCATCGCCACCACTGGCAACACAAACCTGAACAGTACTTTCATTCAGACTTTCTCAACGAACATGCGATGTGTACATTTTTATTAAACAGGCAACCCCACCTGTTGCCTGTCACCTGAATCATGGATTTAAGCTATCCAAAACACGCAACAGGGCGCTTGCCGTGACTCAGGACAGGTCAAGGGCGTAGGGTTTGAGATCAGATAAATCAACGTAGTTGAGGACCGCTTCGTGGGTCGAGGTGAGCACGACCCGGGGCGCGTGACCCGCTTCCAGCGCTTCCTTCCAGCGAAGGGCACACAAACACCAACGATCGCCGGGTTTTAGACCAGGGAATCCGAAGTCGTCTACCGGCGTAGACAAATCGTTTCCGCGTGATTTCGAAAACTCCAGAAACTCTGCTGTGGCCTGAATACAGACCACATGGGAACCAAGATCATCAGGGCCGGTCCGGCAACAGCCATCGCGATAAAATCCTGTCAGGGGTGCGCTCGAGCAATGCGCAAGCGGTTCCCCAAGAACATTCAAAGGCGGGGCGTCTTCTGCGATTGGCATCAGATGAGCACCCGTCAGCTGGACAGGTAACGGGCACCTTCCTCAAGACCCTCTAAAGTCAGGGGGAACATTCTGTCTTCGACGAGCTCACGCACAATACCGGTCGACTGGGTATAGGGCCAGTGTTCCTGCGGTGTAGGATTCAGCCAGATCAATCGGCGCCAGGTCCGGGAAAAGCGGTCCATCCATACGGCGCCCGCCTCTTTGTTCAGATACTCAATACTACCGCCCGGGCTCAGTATTTCGTAGGGTGCCATGGCTGCATCGCCCACGATTATCACCTTGTAGTCCGGCGGATAGGTGTTGAGCAGGTCCCAGGTGGTTGTGATCTGTTCACGCCGTCGCCGGTTGTCCGTCCACACAAAATCGTAGAGAAAATTGTGGAAGTAATAATACTTAAGGTGTTTGAATTCTGATCGAGCCGCCGAAAACAGTTCCTCGCAGGTCCGAACGTACGGATACATGGAACCACCAACATCAAAAAACACCAGCACTTTCACGGCATTGTGACGTTCGGGCCTCATCTTGATGTCTAAAAAACCCGCGTTCTTGGCCGTTGAGTAAATGGTGTCATCCATATCCAGCTCTTCATCGGCACCGGTCCGGGCAAATTTGCGCAGCCTTTTCAGTGCGACCTTGATGTTGCGCGTACCGAGCTGAATCGAATCATCAAGGTTACGATACTGGCGCTCCTCCCAGACTTTAACGGCACGACCGTTTCGCCCCTGGCCGCCCACGCGAATGCCCTCAGGATGGTAACCACTGTTGCCAAACGGGGAGGTTCCCCCGGTACCGATCCACTTGCTGCCGCCGGAATGCCGCTTTTCCTGCTCTTCAAGCCGTTTTCTGAACTCCTCCAGCAGTTTATCCAGTCCGCCAAGTGACTTGATCTGATCTCGCTCTTCCGGTGTCAGGTATTTTTCGAACTCAGAACGCAACCATTCTTCGGGCACCAGTGCGTTCAGAACATCTTCTAAGGATTCCAAGTCTTTGAACCAGGCACCAAATGCCCGGTCGAACCGATCAAAATATTTTTCGTCCTTAACCAAACACGACCGTGCCAACAGATAGAAATCATCGACAGAGCCGAAGGCCAGCCGAGCCTGCATTGCTTCTAGCAATACCAGAAATTCCTTGACCGAAACCGGTATCTCGAGCTTTTTCAGGGTCTGAAAGAAATTGATCAGCACAGAGTTACCCAAGGACTATCTGTTTACGGCAAATCACACACAAAGCATCTGGCACCGACGCCATCAACGGCCGGCGTGGGCTTCCCGGCGCGCCATGAACGCGAGCCGCTGCAACGTATGGACATCCTGCTCGTTCTTCAACAGAGCACCGTAAAGTGGAGGTATGGCCTTGGACCGATCGCGTTCTTTGAGAATTTCTTCTGGAATATCATCAGCCATCAACAGTTTCAGCCAGTCGATCAACTCCGAGGTGGATGGTTTTTTCTTCAGTCCGGGAACCTCCCGAACCTCGAAGAAAACATCCAGCGCCTCCTTGATCAGCGACTTTTTGATGTTCGGATGATGAACATCAACGATCCGTTCCATGGTTTCTCGATCCGGGAATGCAATGAAGTGGAAGAAGCAACGCCTTAGAAAGGCATCCGGCAGTTCTTTTTCGTTGTTGCTCGTAATGATCACAATGGGTCTGTTCACAGCGGTGATAGTCTCACCGGTCTCGTAGACAAAAAATTCCATCCTGTCGAGTTCATTCAACAAGTCGTTGGGGAACTCGATGTCGGCCTTATCGATTTCATCGATTAGCAGAACCACCTGCTCAGTAGAATCAAACGCCGTCCAGAGTTTTCCCTTGCGTATGTAGTTGCTGACATCCTGAACACGGCCATCGCCCAACTGGGAATCCCGCAGGCGGGATACTGCATCGTATTCATATAACCCCTGCTGGGCCTTGCTGGTCGACTTGATATGCCAGTTGATCAACTGCTTATCCAGCGCACGTGCGACCTCCTCGGCCAGCATGGTCTTGCCAGTACCCGGCTCCCCTTTTATCAGAAGTGGACGTTGCAATGTCACTGCCGCATTAACCGCCATACGCAGATCCTCTGTGGCAACGTAGCGATCTGTTCCCTCAAAACCCATGATTGTTTCCCTTTGTCTTCATCTGAAATTTGCCTGGAATGGTGTCGACTCAGGCCGCTTTCTCCATCTCTGAAGAATACTGACCGAGCGCAGCAGCACCATTCATCTGCGCCCGGTGAAAGGCCACCTGCCGTGCACTTTCAACATTGTCGGTGTGTCCCGCCCACTGCTTCATCGCTGCAGCCTGCAGTGCACGACCATATGAAAAGGTCACCGCCCACGGCAGTGAGCCACCGATCTCGTTCATGGCATTCAAATGCTGGGTGGCCTCTTCATCCGACTGACCACCGGAAAGAAACGCAATCCCGGGCACCGCAGCTGGCACGGTACTTAACAGGCAGCGCAAGGTCTCCTGGGCAACCGCCTTGATGCCAGCACGATCTGCTGCATCGGCGCCCGAGATCACCATGCTGGGTTTGAGTACGATCCCCCTTAAGTCAACATCCTGGTCGGCCAGCGCTGCGAATACCGTGTGCTGTGCATGCTGTGTCACCTCAAAGCTGCGGGCCAGATCGTGGTCACCGTCGATCAGTACTTCGGGTTCGACAATCGGTACGATGTCATGCTCCTGACACAACGCGGCATAGCGGGCCAGCGCGTGGGCATTGGCGGTGTAACACGCCTGGCTGGGCAGGCTATCCGTTATGGTGTAGACCGCACGCCACTTGGCAAACCGCGCGCCCAACTCTGCATATTCAGCCAGCCGCGGTCCCAGACCGTCGAGCCCCTCGGTCACTTTTTCTCCGGGGTGAAGGGCCAGATCCTTCGCGCCGGTGTCGACCTTGATACCCGGGACAATACCCTGTTCCTGCAGTGCCTGCACAAATGGACGGCCGTCAGTGGTGTGATCGCGCAGGGTCTCATCGAACAGAATCGCACCACCGATGTGATCGCCTAATCCGGAGGATGATACGAGCATGGTCCGGTATTCCCTGCGCATCTCGATCGTGGTCGGTATGCCCAGACTCTCAAAACGCTTATTGCAGGTCGGCGAACTCTCATCCATGGCCAATATGCCGCGACCCGGCGCTACCATGGCCTGGGCGGTTGTTTCTAGCGTATCAATATTCATTGCTGCTTCCTCTTTATACAATTAAAAGATCACATTCTTCTGCTGGTGCCCTATGATAGATCGGACTTTAGCAGTCATTATGCTGGATCAACTTATTCCGCCTCACCTGCAACCTGTCCAACCTCAACAATTTTCATTGCATTGGTCCCCCCACCAATGCCAGAAAAATCACCCTTGGTGATGATAATGCGGTCGCCGTCGTTCACCAGCCCCCGGCTGCGCAGTTCTTCGATCGCAACCCTGTTAATGTCTCCCCGAGGCATGCTAGAGGCATCGAAGGACACGGGATAGACGCCCCGGTAAAGTGACATCCAGCGTTCGGTCTGTGGCCACCTCGTTCCCGCATAGATGGGTATGCCGGAACTGATTCGCGACATCCACTTCGCGGTGCCCCCCGATTCTGTCAGCGCCAGAATACCCGCCACATCAAAGTGGTTAGCAGTGTACATGGTCGCCATTGCAATTGTTTCATCGACGGCATCAAAACGCGCTTCCATCCGGTGACCTGAAACCAGAACACTGCGATGCCGTTCGGCAGCGAGGCAGATCCGGTTCATGGCCGCGACCACCCGAACGGGATGTCGGCCAACAGCCGTCTCGGCAGACAGCATGACCGCATCGGTACCGTCCAGCACCGCATTGGCTACGTCAGACACCTCAGCACGGGTAGGCTGCGGATTACTCACCATCGACTGCATCATCTGGGTGGCAGTGATCGACACACTGTTGTGCCTTTGCGCCTGTGTAATCAGCTTCTTCTGTACTCCCGGTACCTCTGAGTCACCGATCTCTACACCCAGATCGCCTCGAGCGACCATGACTGCATCCGCCGTGGCAATGATCTCGTCAATATGGTCGAGCGCTTCCCGACGCTCAACCTTGGCGATCAGGTGAGCCTCACTACCGGCCGCTCGTAACAGCATCCGAGCGGTCTCAACGTCTGCTCCGTTCCGGACAAATGACACCCCCAGGTAGTCCGCACCAATATCCACTGCGGCGCGAATATCCTCGTGATCCTTGTCCGTCAGTGCAGCAGCCGATAACCCGCCACCCTGAAGATTAATGCCCTTGAAATCCTGCAACTCTCCCCCCGAAATCACACGGGTAATGATCTGATTCTGTGAGACCTCTTCAACCCGTAGTGTGATGTTGCCATCATCCAGTAGTAGTCGATCACCTTGAGCAACATCCTCGGGCAGAGCCTGATACGTGGTACCAACTGATTGGTCCGTGCCCGCCTGGCTGCCCAGTGCAGGATCGATAGTGAATATCTTGCCGTTGCGAAGCTGAATCGGCCCTTGTCGGAACCCCTGGATCCGGATTTTCGGGCCTTGCAGATCCATCAGCAGGCCGACCGACCGGTTCTGCTCCTGGGTGCATTTTCGGAGCAGGGCCGCCCGCCGCTGGTGATCTTCCGGCGATCCGTGGGACATATTGATACGGGCTACATCGATACCCTCTTGAACCAGGGCAGCCATGACCTTGGCATTGTCGGTCGCCGGGCCCAGGGAGACGATGATCTTGGTGCGTCGTTTTACGTCCATGCGGCAATCACGGATAGGAAACAGGCTCTGACTCTGCGCATTTGCCACAACGCCCGATATCATCAACGCGCAGCACAGGCCTCCAGAATCGACACCGCAGGCAGATCTTTTCCTTCCAGAAACTCAAGAAAAGCACCACCGCCAGTCGATATATAGGACACATCGGAAGCTATATTGTACTTGTCAACGGCTGCCAGCGTATCGCCACCGCCTGCAATCGAATACGCCGAAGAAGCAGCAATCGCCTGACCCAAAATTCGCGTTCCCTCTCCAAACTGGTCGAACTCAAACACGCCCACTGGCCCGTTCCAGAGCACGGTCCCGGCAGTCGACATCATGGCTGCAAAGCGCTCAGCAGTTTCAGGGCCAATATCAAGAATCATGTCGTTGTCGCGGATCGCACTGACGGACTTCACTTGTGCACTAGCCGATGGAGACAACTCGGAACTGACCACGACATCCGTTGGCACTGGGATACCGCTGCCTTTGGCTTCGGTGAGTTGCATCAGTCGCTTGGCTTGAGGTATCAGATCGACTTCGATCAGTGATTTTCCGACACCATATCCAGCGGCGGCAATAAAGGTATTGGCGATGCCGCCACCGGGAATCAGCTGATCAACCACCGTTGCCAGGGATTCCAGAACCGTCAGTTTGGTCGACACCTTGGCACCACCGACGATGGCGATCATCGGTCGGGCCGGATCGTCCAGAGCCCTGTGCAAAGCTTCAAGCTCAGCCACCAGCAAAGGTCCTGCACAGGCCACTGGCGCGAACTGGGCGACGCCGTGCGTGGATGCGTGCGCCCGGTGGGCAGTGCCAAACGCGTCCATAACGAAAATATCGCAGTTGTCAGCTATCCTTTGGGAAAGTTCAGGGTCATTGGCCAACTCACCCACATTGAAACGTACGTTTTCACACAGCACCACATCAGCGGAAGAAAGATCGATGCCGTCGAGCCAGTCGACGCACAACCGGACCTTAAGTCCCAGAAGTTTGGTCAGGTGATCGGCCACCGGCGCCAGTGAGTACTGCGCATCAAATTGTCCTTCTGTCGGCCGTCCCAGGTGGGACATCAACATGACCCGCCCGCCGGCGTTCAGCGCTGATTCAATGGTGGGTAAAGACGCCCGAATCCTCGCGTCACTTGCCACTTGGCCCGCGTGGACCGGTACATTCAGGTCCTGTCGGATCAGGACCCGCATACCCTCAAGATCCTGATCGAGCATCCGCAGTGCCGTCATGAACATTCCGCCCTATAACCCAACAACTTCGGGCTTAGCAAGTGTGCAGCGGGTGTGGCCACAG
>Ga0208129_1001065_pt1 | contig 11361 bp, 9 predicted proteins | sample ETNtaG_13_FD_185759 | JGI IMG/M metagenome (GOLD analysis project Ga0208129, IMG submission 185759) | Marine microbial and viral communities from oxygen minimum zone, Eastern Pacific Ocean - ETNP201306PF47B (SPAdes) (version 2) | ecosystem: Environmental > Aquatic > Marine > Oceanic ...
TTGGTGGGCAATGAGGGACTCGAACCCCCGACTTCCTCCTTGTAAGGGAGGCACTCTGAACCAACTGAGTTAATCGCCCAAAATTGGAGTGCAAATATATGCCATTTCTTATTACATACAAGTATTTTTAAAATTAAATCAAAGAGCTTCTGCTACTACAAAAGTACTGCCCCCTATAAATAAAACGTCTTCTTTTTTTTGATTCTCTTTTGCTTTGCAAATAGCTGTATCTACACTATTAAAAGCATTCCCTATAAGTTGATGTTTTCTAGCTTTTCTTTGCAAATCTTTTGCATATAATCCTCTTTGTATATTAGGCTTGCAGAAGTAATATTCTGCATTCTTTGGTAAAAGAGATAGAATTTTATCAAAGTCTTTATCATTGACAATGCCGTACACAAAATGTAGTTTCTTAAATTGTAGTTTGTTTAGTTGCTTTACAATTTCTTTTATTCCATCTTCATTATGCCCAGCATCACAGATGGTCAAAGGTTCTTTTTTTAGGATTTGCCATCTTCCAAGTAGTTGAGTGTTTTTTACTATTTTTAATAATCCACTTCTAATATCTTTATCAGTTATCTTCCAATTCTGATTTCGCAATTCTTTTATTGCTGTAATTACAGTATCAATATTCTCTTTTTGATATTCTCCTTCCAGATCTGTTTTATATTTTTCTTTCGATTCAGCATAAAAAAGATTTGCATTCTTTTGCTTTGCTATATTTCGAAAAATCTCAGTAATTTCTTCTTGTTTTCTTCCAATAATTATTGTGGTATCTTTTTTAATTATTCCGGCTTTTTCTCTTGTAATTTTTTCTAAAGTATCCCCTAATAAATTAGTATGATCAAAACCAATATTTGTAATGATGGATAGTTCAGGGTTAATGATGTTTGTACTATCTAATCTACCACCTAAACCTGTTTCAACAATAGCAATATCAACCTTTTCTTTAGCAAAATAATCAAAGGCCATAGCAACTGTAAATTCAAAGAACGAAAGTTTCATTTCTTCAAAGATGATTTTGTTTTCTTCAACAAAGTTGACCACATATTCCTCAGAAATCATCATCCCATTTATTTTAATTCTTTCTCTGAAATCTTTAAGATGAGGAGAAGTATAAAGACCAACTTTATAGCCACTTTCTTGCATGATGGATGCAATCATATGCGCCACCGATCCTTTCCCATTAGTTCCAGCAATATGGATACTTTTAAATTTTGTGTGAGGATTTTCTAATTCCTTACTTGCTGCAACTATATTGCCAAGATCTTCTTTGTAAGCAGCAGCACCGTTTTTTTGGTACATTGGGAGTTTACTAAAAAGATAATTAAGAGTTTCCTGATAATTCATCAGTTCAAACTGAAATGATAAATGATTTTACCTTGCTGACTTGTCGGTGCAGATTGTTTAGGGTTAAATTTGGTATTCAGTGCTGCAGTCTTTGCTCTTTGCAATAGCTGTTTATTAAGTGTTGTAGAACCTTTAGCTCCAGGTATTGCATTTATCACATTTCCTAATCTGTCTACAGTGATAAGTACCACTACTTTTCCTTCAATTTGTAAATTGTAAATGGGTTTTGCTTTAAATTCTACTTTTCTTCCCCCTAACTGATAAGCTGTTCCATCTTCTCCTATTCCACCACCTTCGTATACTTCTGATTTTGGATCTCCATCAATCACTCCTTTATTTCCACTTTTATCAGTGTTTCCTTCATCTGTTTCCTGATTTTCTTTTTTCCCAGTGTAAAGGGCTTTCTTGTTTACCTCTGGTTTCTTTTCTTCAATTACTTCTTTTTTCTCCGGTTCTGGTTCTTTCTTTTTTTGCTCTGTTTTTTCTACAGCTGGAGCTTCTTCTACTTCTTGAGAGATTACTTCCTCTTCTGCTGAGCTTTGTTCTTCCACAATTTCCTCTTGCACAGGCTCAGGAATTTCTGCTTTATCCTCTGGCTCCGTTTCACTCATACCTTCATCCATATAACCAAAGTTAATACTAATACCCTCTTCTGGAGGAGGCGGTATTTGATAAGTAAGTCCCATAAAAAGAAAGGCAACTATAAGTAAAGCATGAAACAAAATAGTCCCAACTAACCCTTTTTGTTTATCTTTCTTTGCAGATGAACTCATTTAGTTTGGTTTTGTAGCTAATACAATTTTGTACTTGTTGCGGTATGCAATATCCATAACCTTTACCACATGTTCAATATCAACTGTCTTATCAGTATGCAGAATTATAGCAGGTTCCACCTCATTTCCTATAAGTAGTTTAAGCTCTTGCTCAATAGAGGTCTCGTTTACTTTATTTTCGTTGATATAAAAATCAATTTCAGGAGTAATTGATATTGAGATGGTTTGTTTCTCTAGTGTTTTTGCTTTGCTTGATGGAAGTAATAACTTTAAAGCATTTGGGCTTACTAGGGTAGAGGTAAGCATAAAAAAGATAAGTAGCAAGAAAACAATATCTGTCATGGAAGACATATTAAAGTCAGGGCTTACCTTATTTCTGCTTCTTAGCGCCATTATTCAGTTTGATGCAAATGATCTAAAAATTCAGTAGTTCTCGCCTCCATCTGGAAAATTACTTTTTCCACTTTAGTAACTAAATAGTTGTATGCTATATATGCAATAATTCCGACAACCAAACCAGCCACTGTTGTTACCATGGCGGTGTAGATGCCTTTAGAGAGCATTTCTACATCAATATTTCCTCCCGCACTTGCCATCTCATGAAAAGCAACAATCATACCAATAACAGTTCCTAAAAACCCTATCATAGGAGCAGCACCTGCTATAGTTGCTAGATTAGCCAAATTATTTTCCATTTTATAAATCTCTAATTTGCCTTGATTTTCAATTGCAGCAGAGATATCCGTCATTGGCTTGTCAATCCTATCCACTCCTTTCTCAATCATATGTGCAATTGGGTTATCTGTATTTTGACAAAGTGTTTTAGCAGCCGAGATGTCTTTTTGCTCTACAAAATTCTTAATACTGTTAAAGAAATTTTCATCTTCTTTACTTGCTTTCTTGATAGCAGAATAGCGTTCGATCAAGATATAAACAGCATAAATAGATAGTATCCCTAATGCTGTCATGATGATGGTTCCACCAGTCCCTCCACTAGTAATTAATTGCATAATGGAGAGTGTTTTCTCTGTTACTTCTGGAGTTGCTAAGATATCAGAGATTGTATCAATTTGAAGTAATGGAATCATAGAATTAGTTTTAATTTAAACGATAATTTGATTTATTATTGCATAAAAATGTAAGTAGCCGCACCAGCTAAATAACCCATTAGGGCTAAAATAGAGATATTTTTAAGATACCAAATGAAATCAATTTTTAAGATACCCATAACTGCCACACCAGCTGCTGAACCAATAATTAGTACTGACCCTCCAGTCCCTGCACAATAGGCTAAGAACTCCCAAAAGGTACCATCTGCAGCATAAAAACCACTTTCAGCAATTGAATACATTCCCATGGCTCCTGCAACAAGTGGTACATTATCAACTATGGAGGAAAGTAACCCAATAATTATATTAATAATATAAATTCCCTCTGCTGACTGCCCATTAAAAGTAGAGTCCAAATATTTAGCTACTATATCCAATTGCCCTGCAGACTGCAAAGATGCAACGGCTAATAAAATTCCTAAAAAAAAGAAAATAGTTGGTACATCTACTTTTTTCAGTACACCAATAACTGATAGTTCAACTCTTTTTTCATAGTTTTTGCTTCTATGGATAATTTCTGTAGTTAGCCACAAAACACCTAAGGAAAGCATCATTCCTAAATAAGGGGGAAGGTGTGTTACTGTTTTAAAAATAGGCACAAACAATAATCCGCAAACACCCATATAAAAAATTAAGTTTCTTTCAAAAGGAGTTGTAGGGTCAAGTAAATGCTCCTCAGATTTTTCAATAATTGGCCTCTGCACTTCTCCTTTTAACTTAAAAGTGAGGTAAATAAGAGGAACTAAAGCACAAACCAGACTTGGTATAAAGATGTTAGTAATTATACTTCCAGCAGTTACCTGTCCGCCAATCCATAGCATAATAGTAGTAACATCTCCGATTGGTGACCATGCGCCTCCAGCATTGGCAGCTAAAATAACCATGCCAGCAAACATCCAGAGTGTTTCTTTGTCTTTTATTAGTTTGGTGAGTAGTGCAGCCATTACAATAGATGTAGTTAAATTATCTAAAGTAGCAGAAAAGAAGAAAGTAATCGTACTTAAGATCCACATCAAGGCTACTTTCTTATTGGTTGTTATTTTATCTGTAATAATAGTAAATCCTTCATGTGCATCAATCAATTCTACAATAGTCATTGCGCCTAAAAGAAAAAATAAAATCTCAGCAATATCTACTAGGTGGTGATGTGTCTCTTCTGTCAAATGATGCATTTCAACTCCTGAAAAAGCAAAAAGAGTCCATCCTAATGCACCTATAATTAAAGCAGAAGCTGCTTTATCTACTTTAATAGAGTGCTCCAATGCAATAGCCGTGTAGCCCAACACAAAGACCACAATCATAAGGGTAAAAATCATAAAATTTAAGGTTTAATTATTTTGCTGCAAATATACTGTTGTAGATGGAAAAGCAAAATCAGAATTATGCTTTTTTACAATCTCCATTATTTTGTAATTGACATCTTCTCGAACATCTATCAAGTCATCCCATTTTGGACTATTTACATAATAGATAACAAGTATATCTAATGAACTTCCTCCAAATTCCTGGAAACGAACCTTGCCCTCTTGGTCTGTTTTTTCGTGCTCATTAATCATATTCTGAATATCAGATACTATGGCTTTTATTTGCTCAATAGTAGTGTCATAGGTAAGTCCAAGATTAAACTTAACCCTTCTTACCGGCCGCATTCCCAAATTATCCAATTCGGCATCAATCATTTTTTTGTTCGGCACTGTAACAATACTTTTATCAAAAGTTCTGATTCTAGTGCTTCTAAATCCAACTTTTTCCACTCTACCAGTTACAGAGCCTACCGTTACAGTATCACCAACAGTAAAAGGCCTATCAAAAAAGATAGTGAAAGAGCCAAGTAGATTTTCTAAACTCTCTTTTGATGCCATAGCTAATGCAATACCCCCAATACCAAGCCCTGTTGCAAGAGCTGTAATATTTACATCAAATACATTGCCCATAATAATAAAAAGGGCGAAAACATAAGTTAGGATTTTTGCAATTTCAATGATGAAAGGGATGAGTTGATCATCCATTTTATTTTCTGTTTTTTCTGCTTTTGCAAATAGAATTAAACCTATAAAATCAATAACTTTCAGCAAGATCCAAAATACAGAAACCACATAAATTAAGGAATATCCTTTGTTAATAACCATCTTCAAACCAAACTCATCCTCATCAGCCAAACTCCAACTTGACGGATATTCTATGTGAGATGCACCTAAATAAATGATGGATAACATTATAAACAGACCTATAGGTTTTGAGAGTAATTCATTAAATTTATCAGCACCAACAATACTGTCTTTTTTGCCGACTAACTTATAAAGTAAGCGACTCAAATAACGGGAGATTAGTTTTTTGAAAAGCAATCCTACAATGATTGCCCCTAAAAACCAAGCGTAATCTTGAATGGAGTTTCCTAGAAATTCGACTTGCAATAATTTTGTGTCCATTTTTTATACTAATTGTTGTAAGGCATTTTCTAATGCCGTTTTTGAAATATTTCTTTTTCTTTTATTTTTTTTGTGCACTTTTTCAATGGCCTCTTTAATGGTTTTGGAAACTGCTGTAAAGATAGCAATATCTTTCATTTGACAATTATCCTGCATAAAGTAAGAAAAAGCGCGTGCCATTCCACAGTTTGCAATAAAATCAGGTAGAACACTGATCCTTTCATCAGCATTTTTTGAAATTGGCCCAAAAAAGATTTCCTTATCGGCAAAAGGAACATTTGCTCCTGATGAAATTACTTCTAATCCATTATCAATCATCAGGTTTAATTGATTTTGAGATAATAATCTTGAGGCAGCTGCTGGAACAAAAATTTCGGCACCGACACTCCAGATTCTCTCATTTATTTGTTCAGAACTTAGCATATTTTTAGCTTCCAGAAAGTTAGAAGAACGGTTCTCTAATAAATATTTTATTTCCTCAAAAGAATAGCCATCAGTATTTATGATTCCTCCAATTTTATCAATAATACCTACAATAATAGCACCTGCTTGAGCTAAATAATAGGCTGCTGCCCCTGCAACATTACCCCATCCTTGTATAATTACCCTTTTACCCTTCACCTGACCGCCATAAATATTATAGTAATGCAAAATTGCTTCTGATACTCCATAACCCGTAATTAAATCTCCTACTGAATAATTTCTATTTATATCTGGAGTTAGATCTTTATCTTTCACAATTAAAGGGACACCTTCTGATAACTGATTAATAATTTTCATTGTTCCTTCTTCATCTTTTTTATGATATCCTCTTACAACTCCTTCCAATGGAAATAAAATCCCATTTTCTTCACAAATTGGCATTACTTCATGCACTTCATCTACATTCATATCTCCCCCTGTTCCATAATAAGATTTAAGGAGCGGTTTTGCAGCATTAAACCATCTTTTTAACACTTCTTTTTTTCTTGGATCTTTTGGGTTAAAATTTATTCCTGATTTTGCACCACCAATAGGAGGGCCTGAAACAGTAAATTTTATCTCCATGGTTTTGGCAAGGGCAATTACTTCTTCTTTTGATACATTTGTATGCATTCTTGTCCCTCCAGCAGATGCACCTCCTCTTAATGAATTGATTACAATCCACCCTTTCGCATCTGTCTCTGCATCATTCCACTCAAAAACCACTTCTGGCTCTTTTTCTTCAAATTTTCTTAGCATTTCTTCCATCTATGTTACCAATTTAGATTTTATGCAAATGTATAAAATTTAGATGTGAGATATAAGGTAAAATATGACAGAAAGCAGAATGATTTTATCACCTTTGATTATGTATTACTCCACCACAATTATCTCTTATTGCTCCAGTTACTGACTTTAAACAATTTACCTCATTTCTATTCCGTAAAACTCCAAGAAAAGCAAAGATTAATGCCTCTTTGTAATCAATAATTTTTTTTGAAGGAATGATAATTTCTGCATTTGAGTAATGTCTAATTCGACTCATTAAATATTGATTATAAACACCCCCACCAGTAAATAATACTTCTTTATTTATCAAATGTTTTCCGATTTGCATTGCAATATGCTCACAGAAAGTATTCAGAACATCTTCTGTTTTGTAAGTTGATAGTAATATAGGATTGATAAATTCCTCCACCCATTCTCTTCCTAATGATTTTGGAGGTTTTTGATGGTAGAATGCTAAATTATTGAGTGTTTCTAGAAGCTTAGGGATTAGATTTCCCTTTTTTGCAGAATCACCATTTTCATCATATTCTTTTCCTAGTTTTTTACTTAATACATTCATTACAATATTAACAGGACAGATATCAAATGCAGTAATAGATTTACTTTCTTTTATTGAGATATTAGCAAAACCGCCTAGATTAATACAGTACTTATAATCTGAAAAAAGATGTAGATCACCAATAGGAACTAGTGGCGCCCCTTGTCCATTTAAAGAAACATCTAAACTTCTAAAATCATTAATAGTCGTAATTTTTGTTGTTTTTGAAATGGCATTACCATCTCCAATTTGCAAAGTGTAGTTCTTATCAGGATTATGAAAAATGGTATGCCCATGTGAAGCAATGAAATCTACTTTATTTTCATATAGAAAGGTATTGATTAGATCCCCTAAGTACTTTCCATATTCAATATTAATTTTTGCAATATTTTCCTTATCTTTTGTGTGTATATTTTGTAAAGTATCTTCCCATAGTTTAGTGTATTTTGTAGTAGTGCATTTCTCAATATTAAAGTTCCAATTTTCATTTTTCTGAAAACTGCATGTTGCAAAATCAATTCCATCTAAAGAAGTGCCAGACATTACACCTAAAACACGATAAATATTATTCTGACTCACCATTTTTCAAAAGTAGTTTAAAAAATGTATTTTTGCATGAATTTTAAAAAATAGCAGAAGAATGAACTTTGAGTTGACTGAAGAACATAAGATGATTAGGGATGCAGCAAGAGATTTTGCTCAAACTGAATTATTGCCAGGAGTAATTGAAAGAGATGAAAGTCAAACTTTTCCAGCTGAGCAAATAAAAAAATTAGGAGAGTTAGGTTTTTTAGGAATGATGGTTGACCCTAAATATGGAGGAGCTGGAATGGATGCAATTTCATATGTATTGGCAATGGAAGAAATCTCAAAGGTAGATGCTTCTTGTTCTGTAGTGATGTCAGTAAACAACTCTTTAGTTTGTTGGGGATTAGAAACATTTGGAACTGAAGAACAGAAAGAAAAATATTTAAAACCACTTGCAAGTGGAGAGATTATTGGGGCTTTTTGCCTTTCCGAACCTGAGGCAGGAAGTGATGCAACTTCACAAAAAACAACTGCTATTGACAAAGGAGATTATTACCTTTTAAATGGAACAAAAAACTGGATTACAAATGGAAATTCAGCTTCAGTATATTTGGTTATTGCTCAAACTGATGTACAAAAAGAACATAAAGGAATTAATGCTTTCATTGTAGAAAAAGACATGGAAGGCTTTGTGATTGGCCAGAAAGAAAATAAACTTGGAATTAGAGGTTCTGACACTCATTCTTTAATGTTTACGGATATGAAAGTGCCTAAAGAAAATAGAATTGGTGAAGATGGATTTGGATTTTCTTTTGCTATGAAAACATTGTCAGGAGGTAGAATTGGCATTGCATCTCAAGCATTAGGTATAGCATCAGGAGCATATGAATTAGCATTACAATATTCCAAAGAGAGAAAAGCATTTGGTAAAGAAATCTCAAAGCACCAAGCAATAGCTTTTAAATTAGCAGATATGGCTACGGAGATTAATGCAGCAAGATTACTTTGTTTAAAGGCTGCTTGGCTGAAAGATAATGGACAGAATTATGATAAAGCAAGTGCAATGGCTAAAGTATTTGCTTCAGAGACTGCTATGAGAACAACTACTGAGGCAGTGCAAGTGCATGGGGGATATGGTTTTGTAAAAGAATATCATGTTGAGAGGCTTATGCGTGATGCAAAAATTACACAAATTTATGAAGGAACATCTGAGATTCAAAGAATTGTAATCTCTCGTTCTGTTTTAAAATAGAAATTATGAAGAAATTAATTTTACTATCATTTTCAATCTTACTTGCTTTTAGTGTAAGTGCTCAGATTGATGTTGATAAATCAAAAATCAACCCTGCATATTTGAAGTTTTTACCATCAAATGCTAATCCTGAGGATTTGCGGCCATCTGATATTCCTTCAGAACAAGTGTTGAAACAAATAGGCTTGTCAGATGCTGAAATTGCAGAGGCAATGGATTTTAAATATTCAAGAGGAGAATATTCGAAAGGAGTTCAGGACACCTCAAATGTAAGTTTTAATCTCTCAAAGTTTTATGAAAGTCTTGGGGATTCTTTAATAGCAGATACAACTACTTACCCTAAAGCAAGAATATACGGTCAAGATATTTTTAGGAATAATGAATTATCTTTCTATCAAAAATCACTAGATGCGAAAGCACCTGAAAATTATAAGGTAGGAAGTGGTGATGAGATTTCAATTTCTGTTTGGGGTTACTCGGAGTTTTCTGAGACACTTTTAGTAGATGATAGAGGATATATTACTCCAAGTTCTTATGGGAGAATTTATGTAAAAGGATTAACTTTTAAAAAGATGCGTTCGCTACTTAAAAGTAGATTCTCAACATTTCTAGACATGAAAAATTCTGAGATAGATGTTACACTTTCTTATTCAAGAGTAATTACTGTAAATATTGTTGGTGAGGTTTATAATCCTGGATCTTATACTATCCCAGCAATTAATACAGCATTCAATGCTTTGATAGCTGCAAAAGGCCCTAACCAGTTAGGAACAGTTAGAAACATCTATATTAAAAGAGATGGTAAAACTGTTGATTCATTAGATGTATATCAATTCCTGTTTAACCCAGAACGCTCACAAGATATTTATATGCAAGATGGGGATTATCTTTTTATTCCTCCCGCAAAACATATCGTGGAGGTGATTGGAGCTGTTAATCGCCCGTATACTTATGAGGTAAAATCAGGAGAGTCTGTTTCTTCAATTCTACAATATGCTGGAGGATTTACTACTAACGCATTTACTGATGTAGTTACGTTAAAAAGAAAAGAGTACAATACTTTTAGAGTAAATGATGTATATAAAGATGATATAAAATCTACAATTCTGCAGAATGGGGATGAGATTGTTGTAAATTCAATTTCTAATAAATTGTCTAATGTGGTTTCTGTAAAAGGAAATATAGGTGTGTCGGGCGATTATGAATTTATAAAGGATGAAAAATTATTGAATTTACTAAATAGAGCTAAATGTATTGATGAAAAAACTTTTAATAAAGTGTATGTCATTCGACTGAATGAGGATAGGACAAAATCACATCTTGCAGTTGATTTAGCGGCTATTCGTGAGGATTCAAATCATGAAGATAATATTCTAATGCAAGAATATGATATTGTTCGTATACTTTCAGTTGATGATTTTGATGATGATTTTTTAGTTTCAGTTTTTGGTGCTGTAAGGAGTGCTGGTGAGTTTGATTTTGGAGACGAAATGACATTGCAAGATGTTCTTTTTCAAGCTGGAGGACTTACCCGACAAGCAGAAGGAAGTAGAGTAGAGGTTAGTAGGATTATGGATTATGATATTTCTTCAAATAAATTAAAACCTAGAAGAACTATTATAAAAAGAATTCAGATTGGAGATGAATTAGTAATGAGTGATGAAGCGCAAGCATTTGAATTAAAGCCTTTCGATCAGGTGTTTGTCCGTGACAACCCTAATTTTGAATCTGCAAAAAATATTGTTTTAAGTGGTGAGGTGCAATATCCTGGAACATATACTTTACTTTCGAAAGATGAAAAGATTTCTTCAATTATTAAAAGAGCAGGAGGCTTAACCAAGTATGCCTATATGGATGGCGTAAAAATGTATCGAAAATTTGAAGTAGAGAAACAACAGGAGGAACAGGAAATCTCTATTTCTAATGAGTTAAAAGAGAGTATACTTTCAAGCCCTGAATTAGCTAGTATTTATGCTAAGGAGTTAAGCGAATCAGATGAAAAGAAAAGCAGTATTTTTGGTGATTACCAAAAGACTTATGCTTATGACGGGGTTTATCTAGATTTAGAAAAAGCATTGGATTCCAAAACTTCAAAACATAACATTGTTTTAGTAGAAGGGGATAGTATTAT